>Ga0210025_1005042_pt1 | contig 10931 bp, 9 predicted proteins | sample CryGeyme20150102_FD_183989 | JGI IMG/M metagenome (GOLD analysis project Ga0210025, IMG submission 183989) | Groundwater microbial communities from Crystal Geyser aquifers in Utah, USA - Crystal Geyser metaG 2015-0102 (SPAdes) (version 2) | ecosystem: Environmental > Aquatic > Deep subsurface >...
ACGGGATGGGGCATTTCGGGTCATTCCGGTGACGTCGGCTTCGGGTCTCCTTGTCTCACGTTCCCTTCGGCTGGCTCTGACATGTTTTGGAAGAGTGAAATAAAACGAAAAAGATTGTACATATGCATGGCTGGATTCTCTTGACTCTCCCATGGTCCAATACGGCTAGAGTCATTTGCGTCCTTCTCTCACAGATCGCACGGGACTGTATGCAGCATACAACTTTGCTACAGGTGACAGACAGTGTCGATATCTTTCGAAAAAGTGGCATCAAGGGCCATTATTGGGGGACGATAAATTCAATAAACGCAGACGCAACGAAGCTGGTACGCGCCATCGATGGTCGATAGGAGAGCACAAACGTCAGCCGCCATGTGATCCATTTTCTCTCGCATATTTGATTCGAGCTAATAAAATATGAAAGTTCCGAATGCGGACGAAAAAAAGCAACAATTTCTCTCGAAGATGTCCATTTTTCAATGTCCGCAGTACATACTGCAACAGCGTATCGTTGAAACTTCTGGCTGTCTTTGAAAAACATGCATCACAATTGAATTGAAGAACGGTCCAGAACAAGCGTTTAAAATTAGGCTACAGGGGTGAAATTGAGCACTGTTTTCCTTCCCATGCGCATCCGGGAACTTTGTAACCCTCTCAACTTCGCAATGTGGTGGTATGGTTCAACACTTTGACGAATGGAGATTCTGGTATTCCGATTAATGTCACAAAGATTCCCATCCATTCACCTAACATAGCCTAACGTTCGATCACTGGCGGAGAGATCATGTCGTTGTCGATCTAGCTAGCTAGGCACATACTACTACTGTGTGTAGTACGCCTACAAATAGAATATTCCTGAGCGCAGTGTTACTAGTAGACTAGTCTAGTAGGTTTTGAGTACCACTACTACAAGCTACTAATAGCTAGCTAGCTACATTGGCTACTAGCTAGTAGAGTCTAGTACTCTTGAAAAGAAATTTGAGTAGTTACACATTAGAAACAGAGTTACTTTAGTAATCTTATTATTAACAAATACACATCTGCTATTGGTTCGTAGAATTCTCGTCGTTAAATCCAGAGGCAGCTGAGAAGCGAGAACAAAAGCTAAATAATTCGATCATCAAGATTTGAGAACAGTTGCAGGCACCATCGAAGGAAGACATCACCAAGGAAAATCGACCGGTTATTGACAACAACTGATAAATAATTACTGATCGCCCTCTACACGGCATTGATCTTTATTCACAGAATTCATTTAAAAAATCATCTTTGTCTCATCAGGAAGCTTGACAATTACAATATAATAGCATCTTCCTGGTAGAACTAAACAGCACATCGAAATTCCATAGGATCCTTATCGTCTATTAGCACCAACCAATCCTAAAGCAACAGCAGTTCCTTTATATTTCTGTGACACTCCCGAAAATTCTGAACGAGAATTCTGATCTCTCCTATACCATCCAATCAATAAAACAAAAATAACCATGACTTCCTTTTCTAGAACTTTTGTCCTCTTGGGTTTTCTGCTTTCCTATCAGACTACGAGGGCCTTTCAAGTACAGCAATTGGATCGTTCCAAGTCCTATTCTCAGCTGAATTCCAAGAATTCTGATCGGGCACATATCGAACGGAACTTAGAAGATGCCATGAACAATGACTGGCGCCTCTTTCGCGCACAGTTAGTAGCGCAAGAGCAATCAGAAAAAGCCAAGAGCAACAGCAAAGGAAAGAAGGACAAGAAGACTACAAGCAAAGAAGCTAGTAATAGCGAGAGCGGCAAGGAGGATTCCGACAATGATGAAAAACTAAAGAATTACGAAAAGCTGAGTGACATGTTTGCCGGTGCCATTTCTTCTATTTTTAATCACAACAAGTCCAACGATGAAGAAAAGCATACCAGTAAGAAGAGCAATAAAACAAAGGATATTTTCAAAGGTGATTCGGTAGGAGGAGCTCACGTGCTTGAGAATGATGACCTTTCTTGTGAGGATCCATTCGTGGGAACAGCAGAACTTCCGATTTTTATCAAGCCCAAGAAGACTGTTGTGAACAAGCACAGATGGGCGCACGAAATTGGTCACATTGAGCCTGGCTGTGTTCTAATTGCGAACGAAAAACTGGGAGGAGTCTTTCATCAAACAGTTGTGCTAGTTATTGAACATCACCCAGCGACTGGTTCAACCGGAATTGTAATCAACAGGTAAGTTATTGAAAGCTAATGTCGTGTTCGCCTCTACAGTAGCTGTCTGGTCATATTGTGCTTACCCATCTTTAAATTCCTTTCATTGTTCTTGCGCGCACAGACCTATGGAAGGTAATTTGCTTAAAGTTGCTTCCGAACAACAATCCAAGCTTGATTTGTCGTTAAAGATGGCATTTACCAAAGCCCCCGTTACCTACGGGGGACCTGTATTGAATGAAGAGTTTTCCATCTTACATGGATTTGGCGAGGTGGAAGGATCGCGAAAGCTTTGCCCCGGTGTGTACGTAGGTGGTTCGGAAGAACTTATGAATGAAGTTCGCATCAATCGTTTCAAGCCAGAAAACGCCCTCTTTGTCAAGGGCCATGCTGCCTGGGTTCCTGGCCAGCTTCAACGAGAAATCAATAAGGGTGTATGGTACACTGCTTCTGTCTCTTCTGACTTTATTTTGCGGTACGCTGGTGCTCCCTGCACGGAGGAAGATAACAAGGGGGACCTGTGGTCTGATATTCTCAATTGTATGGGTGGCGATTGGGCGAAGATTGCAGAGATGCATGCAGGTCGCGGCGATATGCGTATGCTGCCATAAATCAATGATAATGATGATTGAATTTTGGCGTGTGACCCAGTGTACAATATCAGCTCCCTTTACCCTTAGATCCCTTCTACCACGGTTGTTGAATCTCTAGATTATGAGTTCATCTATTAAAGGCAATCTTACATTACTTACGTTTTGCATTTGCACGGCACAAAAGGTAGTACATTGTAATATCAAGTCTTGGCAAAAAGCGACCATCATTTCTCTTCAGCTCGCAGAATGAAATTCTCCAGCCCCGGAAATGCAGTCGTTGTATCTGCAACACCGCGAAATGATGGACACCAGACAACCCGTTAGAATACTCGTTTGTAATTCGCGGCTAGACTTATCCAGCATGGCGTTAGCGTTGTCGGAGAGCGGATTCCGTGTGTATGCATAGAAGAAAATAGTTCACCAAACAAAAGATTAAGTCCACAAGAGTCATAATCTGTTACGATATGGCGCAAAGCGACTAGGTGTTTCACCAAAACAGCTGTAGCATTTCCGTACTCAATCCCTCTGTCAAGCGCCGTCGATGTACACTTCCACCCTCGTGCTGGTAGGATAAACAAATGATTCCGAGCACGGCCACTGCCGCCGACATGAACCACTTCGCAATTCTCTCTTGACCTTTAATCTCTTTGAAATAAAAGACACCCCAAAGACCGCTAACCAGTAGTTGGAGTTGACAGAAACTAAAGCCAACACCTTGTCCGAGGTATGTCACTGCCAGCAGTGCGCTGAAATTGCCAATGCTGTATAGTAATCCAGCCGCTAAACCTGCTTTCCATAAATGCTCTATATGCCACTTCGGTAAGGCTGCCTTTACTTCTTCCCAATTTCCTTTCTTTTGGTGCATTTGGTATCCAATAAGTATAATCCATAGGAAGGTATTCACTATTAGGGATCCTGTTGCAAAACTAATCAAAAAGGCAGCGCCTGACATGCCATCATCGCGTCGAGCATAATGGACTGGAATGAGATTTAAACCGCCCCAAGCACCATTGATGATTGCACCAATGACTCCTGTTTGGTGTCGTGTCAGTGCCATACGTCCATTGAAAAAAATGATTCGATCCTTGTTTTCCATTTTTTTTGCGCTGGTATCCTCTTTTTCCAAATCGACCTCCGTCAGAGAAGTATTGCGAATAATAAGAACTTCACTGGCATCGTCCAGCAACAGTGGTTCGACTTCCATGGGTTGTAGATTGATAGAATTGTTCATATCCTGGCTAGCATCGCGTGCAGCAGCTTTGGGTTTCTTAACGGAAGTACTTCTCTGCCAGGATATTGGTGCATCCACTTCTCCTTTACCGCCTTTGCTCAACTGTTTGGTTAATTTAGGCGGTTCCTTTTTGTTGCCTACCGTATCGACATCATCCACGGGAGCCGCTGCATATTTGGCCATTCCGATTAGACCCAACACGAGGACCAGAAAGGCATCGCACGTGTAATAAATATTTTTGACCCTTTCTTGAAAGACAACAATACCAAAAATGAAACTCGTCAATACAATAATCGAAGACCATGTTCCGACTGAACATAATTTAGAGAGGAAAAGGTTTAATAGGTAAGAAGCTATTGCATACAACGTGTAATGTTTGGACAAAAATAAAATAAAACCATACTGTGTTCGCTCATTGTCCTTGCTCACCTGCCACAGCCATTCCAGCATTGCGAATGCCGTAAATTCCACAGCATGCTCCTGGAACCCAAAACAGACCCGACGCAAGTCCCCAATTGGACCATCGTAGTTCCTCTCCCAATAATAAAACACCAAAAGAAGATAGAAAACAAACAATCGTTTTGTATGATTGCAAAATAAAAGGATCGACATCAACTTTTGTAGAGGCTCCCTTGACGGGAACTCCAAAGGAACCAAAAGCGATGACGCACAGAACTGCTGCAGCCCATCCGCAATTGTCGGAACATCCATCCAAGACAGAAACGCTCATATCTCTTTGTATGATGTTTACAAAATAGTGAGTGTATTGTTGAGTGATTTATCCGTACGAGGGCTGGTGTGTTGGTTGCGGGTTGCAGCTGTAGGAACAGTAGTTTTCGTGATATTTTTTCAGTCCGCTCGTGATGAGGTGAGAAAGCCTCTGAGTAGGTCTAGTTAGTGACCACGATTACTACTACCAGTACCAGTACTACACACTAGTAGTACTACTAGGTAGTACTACTTGAACACTGGCTGGCTGTACTTAAGAAGTACGTACTGTATTCAGTTAAGTAGTAGTATTCTTTTCCTGGCCGCCTGGTCGCTGATTCGGGATGACGTAGTCTAGTACTGTAGTAGCTGCTAGTACCATAGTACCTGGTACCGGTACGGAGTATGTTGTCTCTTCGAGACATTCTAACCCCATTGTTTAAAACCCTTAACCGGACACGCTTGCAAAATCCAAACTGTCACTTTTTCTCATTCAATCATCAACAACAACAACAACAACAACAACAACAACAACAGCAGCAGCAGCAAGCAGCGCGACAGTAACAACGTAATAACAACAACGCAACGCATTGTCATCTACGAGTACACAAAACGCTAATCATTTACTATGAAGTTTCGAAAAGTCGGAGCCAAGGATGCAACCAAAGAATGGGTCAAGAGCTCAGTCGATAGTGGATGCATTGTGGCGACCGTCAAAAAACCCGCAGACGTTGCTACAGCAACAACAAACAGCACAAGTACTCCCAAACAAAACCACACAATCAACAACAATAACCAGACGGCGGCCGATGCACGTGAGGACGACGTAATTTCCAATAAGATGGATGTTGAAACTCAGCGAGATATGACATCCACCGTAATTCCTGATACACCCATTATGAAAAAAGTAGAATACACCAACGCAGATCAACAGGCACCTCCGAAAAAGGTCATCGACCATTTCTACAAAATAGCCATGACGATTCCAACAACGCAGTCTTCCGCTGACAGCGAAAAGACTGGTGAGGCCGATCCTTCGGACCAACGTGCCTTGGCGGATGCGGGACTCTTATCACTCGACGAGGTATTGTTACCGGCCATTGCTCATCAAGAAAATCAATTCCTCAAACAAATGCAACGCAAAGTCCAACGGGATGCACCAGATCAAACACATATCGTTCTGGCAGGACGTGCTGCCGTTCAAAATTGTTTAAACGCGGCAGCTTTGGCGGTCCGAAAGTCACGTGCCGAACGACGTGTACTGGATCAACAGCGGGAAGAAGCGTGGGCTCAACAACGTCAAGCCCAACGAGAGCAACGTCGAAAAGAACTCGTCGAAGAAATGGAACGATTGGACAACGAGGCCATACATGCCCAGGAAAATCAACGTCTCAAGGACAAGCGTCAACAAAAGAAGGAGTTTCCACCCAACCAAGAGTTGTGGCGCGAGATTGCTTATCTTATGACAGAGTCAGGAAATTTGGAAAAGGAATCTCGTATGTGGCAGGAAGCCGAGTCCATGTTTGAAGCTGCCGAAAAAGATATGGAAGCACGAGAGTTGGCATACGAGCAAGAAAAGAATCATGCAACTCAGGTTGATGACGCTGTTATGGACGGCAATGATGAAAACATGACACCGAATGAAGTCAATATGCAACCCTTTGATCAATCCATGCAAGATATTATGAAGTCTTCCCAACAAATTCAAGCCGCTTTGAAGATGGTAACGGATACCATGACTAATGCCGGAAAACTTCGCAAGAACTTGGTGCGCAAATACCGTCAAGATCACCAGTTCGAAGGCTATCGTGGCGTCAATGATCCCAAAGGCCTCATTCGCATTCTCAGCCAAGATACAGAGGCTTAAAGCGCCAGTATGATGCGTCAGTATGACGCGCATACCATTACTCGTACAGCAGTATCATCTTGAGACTGATCGGGGTTTTCCATTACGAATCAAGTAGTATTTCATGTACATGTCATTATTGCAGTCTTTAAGTTCTCGTTAGAAGAAAATATCATGGGTCATATCCAGTAGGATCTGTGTTCGTCAATAACTTGTGTTTGCAATTTTCCCATGCGAGACGGTGGCCACAGCACGTATTCTGCTACCCCCATGACAAGCTTTTGATTAACAGGACCATGATCACGACTATCACTCGAGTTTGTGTGGTTGTCGCCTTCGACCCAAACACAATTCATATCGACGTCTTGAAGACCCTCTGTAGTCTCGACCTGTAGAATTGATACAACGGGTCATGATAAAATTGAGTATGGTTATAAAATAGCAATTACAAGCAGAGGAGACATTAATTGTATTTTACACTGCATTTGCATTGCTCAAAAAATAACATACTCGGCTCTTGACTTACCACTTGACCGGAAAGTCCTACCACCCTCTTCACGCAAACCTCGGTAGGAAATTGATTTGGACTTTTGTACGTCACAATTTGACCTTTCAGGGGCCACGGGGGGCTGCGTATCCATACAGCAGCACTTTCTCGTGCCAAATGCTGTTGGTATTCGTATTCTCGCAACCTTCGACTACGGCGCAAAAGGTCCGATACAGGTGTCACATCCTTGTTGATGTCGTCACCAACAGCATCATTGTCCCTTTGATTGGAACGATCCAATCGTTCCTTAGCGACCGCCAAATCGTGGTCTGTACTATTACCTCTTAATCGACGCAGGACGGGAAAATCAGCTTTCCGTATCAGTAGGAGATCTCCGTCTTTTAAACTGGGTTCCATGGAGGACCCTTGCACCTTGCAAAGGGAAAAGAATGTGTCTCTCACGCAAATCACCAAGGGAAGTGCTGCCAACACTGAAAGGAAAGTATGAGACACTCTTGGATTGGATGCCGCCGTCATATTCTGGTTTTCTAATAAGTTGCCGGTGAGAATTATTAAGCTAGCTACTAGGGCGTCGTACAAAGTACTCGAGTAGAGTAAAAAGTGGTGGCTTTTGGTTGGTTGTTTTCGTCTAAAATTTCAATCCCGTCTACTTCGTGATCAAAGATGATAATATTATTGGCACGAAGAAACGGCCATTGATAGCCATGTCAGCCACCCAACAACAAAACCACTACTGTTAGACATCTAGGTACAACCTCTGATGACAACAAAAGCCAGAAACGATGCTGGTTTTGGTCTATATGAAGTGACACGCGCGCAGCTTCCAAATTTCATGCAGCAGGTGAATTTTGATCCTTCAGGATCGACTGGGGTAAATCTGCCAGCCCATCTCGGTTTGTGTTGCCAAATTCTTGACGGTAAAGGAAAGAAGGAAGACATGCGGACCGCAACAGCGGCGGTTTGCGGGTCCATAGGTTATAACAAGGTCCTCCATGTTTTACTGTTTGATTTGCTTGATTTCCCCTGCAAGGGGCGCGAAAGATGGACCGAATAGAAGTCTATGTGTGAAGCCTGTATCCTGACTCCCACCGATTACAACTTCAACAGACATCACACCAGATAATACAGATACAGTACAACATTTTAAATATCATTAGAGCATAGTCTTTAGAATGGGTGCATTCGTTAGCAAATACCCCAATGGCCATACAATCAAATGTGTAAATACATTGCAGAAGATCCATCCGATCAGAGCCATGTACGGACCACCGCCTTGTCCCGTGCGTGTCATTGGATCATCTTCGTCAAATTCGACAAAAAAGATTTGGTCGCTCTCTTTGGCAAAAGCATTGTAGATTGCAATAAAGGTAATTTGAGCCGTTAGATTCACCAGAGGATGGATTAAGTACACTGCGTAGGCAGCCTTCGAACAAAATGAGGTGAAAGAATTCTCTGTATTGAAGTACTGCTGAAAAGACTGCAAAAGGACCAACCCCATGTCAACGCAAAAGATACCAGCTGCTATAAAAAACGGGAGCCCAAATGGTGTGAAAGGCAGAGCCGGCACACCAACCAACGTGTCCAATTCTTCGAGAGACCCATCGTGATTGTCCTTCCACCATTGATGGAATGCCAGCAAAATGGCGATCATGACAGTCCCTTCCAATACCACCAGAAAACGGAACCACCAAGGATTGTTGTGAAATTTCAGTTTGGTGGACAAAGAGGATGCCGTCGTTGTATGACTGTTCGCATTTTCATCATTGCCGCTACCACCACTATCCAAGGGCGCCGCTCTGACGTCAAGCCACTTGTTTTCCTGGGCAATGATACCCAGAACAAAAAGAAACAAATCACAAGTCCCAGCACCAAACTTCAATGGCATTGTACCAACCAAAGAGGTACCTAGAAAAACGAGGACCACTAAGAACTGCAGGATACCACAAATGCCCGCACCCACTGCCCAACGGGTCAAGAAGTTGGGAAAGGGCATAGTTTTGTTACTCGCCTCTGATGTTGGTGTCATGGCAGTCTGATTGATGTTGTCGTTTCCGTCTCCTGTGGTATCTTCTCCATCTAGGGATGATGCTGGTGCTGATGACGATGACAACGACGGTGATTCTGATCCGGCAGCCGCACTAGGAGGACTTGTGGTCGACCTTATTCCTGCGCGCATGTAAGATTCGTACATCCAACAGAAGATTAGCAACCAAAGAATATACCAGGTGTGTCCAGGGTGTATAAGAAAGGCCATTTCGTCGAACGAGTCGCGATAGAGCTGCTGCACCAACATGCACGCTGGTATGATTGTGGTCATTGTCAGTACTGCCGGCCAGAGCAATCGATGGCGCTTTGATTTGAGAAATGCTTTGGGGTCGTCAATGTTTTTTTGTAATTTGCAGTACGTTCGGGGGACAAAATACCCGCTCACAAAAAAGAATAAAGGCATGAAGAAACCTTGGTTGAGAGTAACATAGGCGCGGAAACACGTCCGAATCAAGACGGCGGTAGGATCCTGGCTGCTAAGTCCAATCACCAGAAATGATGATGCTTCTTTGTCACACCCAAATCCCTTTGTGAGGTGAAAGGTCACGACCAGGGCTGTCAAAAAAATCTTAACGTTGTCTAGAAACAAAAGACGCTGTCTTTTCGGTTGGCTTTGTTTTGTCGGTTCAATGGCGCTGTTCGCTTTTGCGGCGTCACCAATATTGTCATTAATTGCTTTGGAATCAAGCACATTGCATTCTTCTTCGTCATTGTTGTCCTGGCTTTGACTCGATGTTGTTTTCTTTTGTCTTCGTTCGAACCACCATGGATCAACCACAAAATGAGCAAAGAGAGCGATCCCTACGACAGCGCCAGTAGCTAGTTCCCCCAAACTAGTCATATCTTCTCCTGTATCATCAGCATTACTGTCCTCAGTCTCTTCTTCTGCTTTTGTCAGGACCGACGGAATCCAGATGGCCAAGAAATTTACAACCGCCAACAAAAGAAACCCTCCAAACCAACGAGAAGCAAATTTCAGGAATGGCCGCTGGTTGCTGGCATCGCCACAAGAATCGGAGGCATGATCGCCGCCTTTGTTGGTGCAAAAACAACAAGAGCTCATAATTCTGCTGTTATCCTGTTTTCTTTTGAAAAATTATGGAACAGCCAAGTAGACTAGACTACTAGTACTACGGTACAATAGAATCGCCACTCCGAGCGAGCATTGCTTTCCGTACGTAGACCAACAATCAAGAAGCAGAATGAAACCAGCCAGCTTCCCGGACCAAAAATTCATTCTATGAAGACTCGTCATAATCTGTTGGTACTACTGTATCGTCTCTACAGTACCAGTAGCTTCCCCATTACCCTGGTAACAAGTGAAGCCTGGCGGGGTTACTCACAGAACCAGTAATATCTACAGTATTGGGACCCTGGTACTGTAGCAAACTTAATTAAATTTTCATTGGCTGCATGCTACTGTACCACGTAGTAGACTCGAACAGTAGTAGGGTAATACAGTACAATCATAGTATCGTCCTCGTCATGGCTGGTGTACCTGGTACCTGGTACTAAACGAGACTATTCAGAAAGTTTCTGCATCGCAATTTCAAAGCCGGCGCTTGCTATTAGTGCTACCAGCAGTACTAGCTAGTACGGTACCTGATAGTAATAAAGCTCCAAACAGTGTCAGCGATCTGTTACCACCAAATTCGAGATTTTCCCTGACTCGAGTTTGCTATCCTTTTTTTCGAGATTTTTGGAACTCGAGATTATTTGACGATTTAGTGTATCACCAATTTCGAGATTTTTTTCTTTCTCGAGTTTTTTGTTGCTTTTTTTGAGATTATTTTAATGTATATCAACAGAATGAAGTAATG
>Ga0210025_1005044_pt1 | contig 10929 bp, 2 predicted proteins | sample CryGeyme20150102_FD_183989 | JGI IMG/M metagenome (GOLD analysis project Ga0210025, IMG submission 183989) | Groundwater microbial communities from Crystal Geyser aquifers in Utah, USA - Crystal Geyser metaG 2015-0102 (SPAdes) (version 2) | ecosystem: Environmental > Aquatic > Deep subsurface >...
CCGCTGGGGGTGCCAATGGAAAGGAAATAGTTTCGTTCAGCAGCTTCAATGTCCTGCAGCTTTGCCAAGTACTCCTCATGCAGGTCTTCATCAACTTCACCGTCCTCATTTTTGCATTCCAGAACAGAGGAAGGCCTCCCATCATTCAACACAGCATAGTACTGATCCATAGCCTGCTGCTGCCGCAAGAAGTTCTTCTCCATCGTCTACTACTACTACTCCTGGGGTCGTCATGATTTCCATTGCCCTTGTTTCTAGTGGCTACTACTAGTAGTATCGAGTATATCGTTTGAATACGATATTCAGTCTTCATATCGTTTGAAGTCTGTCTGTCTATCCGATGATACGAAATGGCCATTTGAGCCAAATAGTGACGTGGCTATTTTTCATTGGTTCATTCCATCTCGTATCTCGTGTTTCGTATCAGGGATTGGGTCGGTCTTAGGAGTACTGCTGTACAACTACTCCCGGATTTTTCAAAGTAAGGTTCGAGTTACAAGCACGCCAAGAAGTATTCGTAGCAGGCAATAGCAAGCTGGAGCTGGAGTGCTCCAGTATTATATTATTCTTTTATGAATTTAGTAGACTAGTGCATGCAAAAAAAACTTTTTACAACACTAGCTAACTCCAGCATCGGCTAGTAGTACATAGACGACAAACAATAATATTCTCTCTGCCAGATACATTCTTGCGTTCTCTAATGGGAATGTGGCGCTTTCTCGACTTTTACTGCTTGTCCTCGTCGTCCCACTCGGAACCATCGTCTTCTTCTTCCTCTTCCTGCTCGTCATTGTTACGAGACTCTTCGAGTTCTTCACATTCTTCCGCATCATTGCCTCCTTCGACCAGTGGTGGATCATTAGCATCATTTCTTGTGGCAGGTACTGCAGAACCACTTACTTCGTCTGGCTCATCGTCATCGTCATCGTCATCGTCATCGTCATCGTCATGGTCATCTTCATTAAATTCTTCTTCGTCTGTTTCGCCACCATCAGTATCCACAGCGGGACTGTCTTGTTCCACACCAGTGATAACCACCGGAGTTCCGTCGTCAAAAAAAGACTCAACGTCCACGCCTTTGGGTCCTCCTTCCTCGGCATCGGTATCATCCACTTCTGTTTGTGGTTTTGTGGATTTGGGAATCAAAAAGCTATCTCCGAAGCCTTCTTCATCGTTGGTTTTGCCTCCTCCATCTTCATCATCTCTGTCCTTTGCGACGAAATAGCGATAGGTAGCGGCAACGCAGCAGATACAGATCAACAGAGCTACCAACACGATCAAAATGATAGCCCATATTGGGAAGCCATCATCACTATTTGGCGGAGCAACAACCCCTATGAAGAGTGGTGACAACGGAGCAATTTCTTTCATGGTATCATCGAGTTTGCCATCCATAACGGCCTGGGCCGTCGCCATTCCAAATTCATTTTCAACCGCGGCAGGATTAATTTCGTCGTCATCTCGCAACAGTAGCGTGTATCTACCCCGAGCCTCGTGACATGTTGCATCTTCGTGGACCGGTCCAACATCTGTGGGACAAGGATTCAGTAACGTAATATCATAGATATATTCTGTTCCAGGTTCAATGTCCACCGATAGTCGTCGTCGTTGTTGTTGTTGTTGCTGTTGGCTTTCGTGCTTGTTCTTCTGCTGTTCGATATTGCGTAATTGACGACGTCGACCGACAGGACCACTCTGAAAGGTTCGTTTGGACAGCGTATCTGCTACTACCTCGGCCACAAAGGTAGGCCACGCGGCTTGCAAGCCACTGTTGTTAACAGTGGAACCGATTCGAATGTCGTTCAAATTGGAAACCACAAACATGGTGTTGATGACCTGACGTGTGGCAGGTCCTCCGGGAATCGGTGCTGCTGTGGGAAACGAAGTCGGTGCCATGGTGGTTATGTTTGTCGCATTTCCATCGGGAGGTAGTGTCGCGTTGTTCGTCGCATTGCCTAAGGGGGGCAACGTCGTGTTGTTGGTCACGTTGCTTAAGGGAGGTAACGTCGTCGTGTTTGTATCTGCTGGGGATAGTGTCGTGTTAGTGTCAATTTCAGGTGGAATTGTCGTGTTTGTATTTAGATCCGGCGGTTGAGTGCTGTTGTCAGCCAGCACCACAATTGTCTCGTTTCCAGTACTTTCGGTCAGATTGAAAATGTTCTGCGCCAGGCTAGGCTGGGCTGCAAGTGTCAACAGGCAGAGCCAGAGAAACTGTAACGATATTGTACATCTCATTATTTCTTGACTATTTGTACGACTATTTGCTGCTTCTGAATGTATTGCTATTGCAGGTTTCTGAACCTTTCAAGCAAGCAACAACACTTGATTTTTGATTTCAAGAGAGGGCATTGATCGCTATGACTCTCTTGGTTTTCATTCGTCAATGGAGAAAGCGAATCTGAAACAAAGCAGTCCATCCAAATTTCTTTCACGTGTATCTAAATTTGTTGAAAACATCGTACTTGATGCCAGGGTGGTTTTGATTTGAATGTTTGTCAGTGCGCTTGTTGATTCATTCTGTTCACAGTCACGATGACTTTCGAGAGGGTTAAGTTCAAAATACCACTAAATAATACAGTGTACCTGGTACTACTACCTGGTAGTAATCCTATTCCGATTTTAACAGACACAACTAGGTATAGTAGTCTAGTAGTTAAAAGTAGTTTAGTTAATAATTCCCTTCTGATGGAGATGTTCAAAAAACGAATTGCCTGAATTTTCACAGCTTATACCAGTTCCTAGTAGTGATGGTACCTACCCTGGTAGCTAGTACCGGTACCAGGTAAGGCCTAATAAGAATCCTGGCTACTAGAGTGATTCCAGTGTCGAAAAATACTGGCTAGTGATTCCAGTGTCGAAAAATACTGTAGTACCTGGTACACTGAATCTTAATCTGGCTAAATTGTTTTTAATGGCTTGTATCGACTTCCAGCTTCCTACTTCTCTGGGGAACACACAAAGGCAAATATCCCATTCAACGAAGAAAAATGTACTGGTACTTCTAACGCCTCACCGCGAGAAACAAGCATGGCAGATCAAAGTGCCGTGAACGACACGAATACTGCGAGTCCTTCTGAAGCTGAAAGCCAGTTGGATCCAGATGTGGCTACAACTACAAGTTCCGATGATCTCATCCATCATGCCTCCAATGTGGAATTGATCCTGCCGCGGATAGCAGCTCTCATCTCGCTCCTTGCTGTGATATGTGTGGCGGTCGAGACTTGGAAAGATATAAGGATAGCTCGAGGCAAAAATAATGCTCAAAGGAGCACCCGTGCGAGCAATGCCTTGACCATTTCACGGATTCAATTCTTCTTTCAGATCCCGCTCTTCTGCCATGCTGTGGGCTTTGTTCTTGGCAGTACTGTACAACCAGAGGGAATGGATATTTGGGGCGCGGTCGGATCCACAGCATCCTGCGATGCTCAAGGATTATTATTGCAATTTGCATTTATCGCCAACATGGGCTGGGATGCTTCCTTGAGTACAGCATTTCTCATAATGGTTTTGTGTCATAATTGCAGGTTGTCGAGATTAGAAAAATACTGTCATATCTTGATCTGGCCGTCTGCTTTGGCTGCCAGCATTTATCCGGTGCTACAGGATATGTACAATCCTATTTATTCAATTTGTTGGCTGGCATCCATACCACCCGCGTGTAAGGGGGACGAGTGCATACGCGGAGAGGGAGCAGGTGTGTGGGGCAACATAACGGCAATTCTGGCTATCATTCACTTATGCTACTCCATCACTGTGATAATCTGTATTTACTGTTCGATCAGGAGCATCGAAAATCGATCCTCAAGAGTCACTGTGTCAGGGCAATTGCGATCGAGTCAGGATCAAGAGTCTCCTAGTAGCTCCGAAGAAGATGAAGAAGCCAGCAGCCATGACCTAAAACAAGACACAGAGCTTCCGCCCAATACAGTCGCGTCCAATGTCGCTGATTCTGCTGCTTCTTACTCCCGCAGTCGACGTGCGTCTCGTGCTATGGGAATACAGGGATTGCTGTACGCAGGGGGGATCATCTTAACAGCGTTTCCTATAGCTACATACATTATCATCTTTAATGACAAGGACGACTCCAACGATGCACTTCGGATATTTGCAAATTCCGTTATTCCTCTTTTCGGATACATCAATTTTGCTGTCTTTATGCGAAGACGGAAAGTCCAGGACTGTCATACTCAGTACGCCAAGTTGCTGAGACGAGCCCACGGTTGGATCTGGCACAGACGTTTTGTTTGCAAACGTGGTGCTTCCAACAACCAGCCTGTAGCTGCGGATCAAACTTTGCCGACAGCGCCAGAGCTTACAAGTAAGAAAAAGCACAACTGCAATGAGTTGCGATCTCCAGGTGCTGGCGGTAGGGAATCGCAATTAGCAGCAATTGATGAATTCCATGAAGGCCCAGAAGGACATACAGCAAGTGTCAGCGCTTCCCCAGAAGTGCGGACTGGATATTTTGTCCGGCTCGGGGAAAAGGGAAAAAGGAGGATGGAAGCTATATCAGAAATGGAATGCTCGACATTTGAGAGAAACGATACGTCACCTTCCCTGCCAGTGCGGTACCGTAGTGAACTTGAGCTTCCTCCTAGACAACCCAGGAGAGCTGATTCTGAAGTGGAAGATATGGATGCTGCCTTGCAGACTCCACTTCCACATAAAAAATTTCTTTCCTGCAGCGATGAGCTCCCTCCTTTAAAACCAAGGAGAGCTGATTCTGAGGTGGAAGATATGGATATTGTTGAGCATATTACTTCTACAAAGAAGAGATGTGCCCCATACATCACTGACCCCCCTCCTGCGCAGCCCCAACGAGTGCAAAGCTGTACCTCAGAAGGAGAAGATATGGAAAATGTCCAGCATGCTACTCCTGCAAACAGGAGATTTTTCACCTCTGGTAATGCACGCCCTCCTGTACAACCCAGGAGAGCTGATTCTGAGGTGGAAGTTATGGATGTTGTCCAGCATGCTATTCCTTCCAAAGAGAAAGATGCAACCAGTGACAATAAATTTCCTCCTGCAATGCCACAAAGAGTACATAGCTTCAGCGGTAGAAAATCTGAATACTGCCCAACAGAGAACTCTGACTACAGCTAATCTTTCGCAAGAGTTTTGTCAACTGTTGTAATGGAGTTCCTCCTGCACAAGCCCAACAGTGCAAAAAGCCGTATTTTGGAGGTTTGCAACATGAAGACTGATTGGCATACCATTCCTCTTGTCCATCTCTGGAATGGGCAACATTCATGTGGTAGTCAATCCTTCAAAACCAATGCGTCCTGTCAAGTCAGAGATTGCTGGCAGCTCACCATCTGTGCAAATCCAACTTGGCAGCTCACCTAGAATCGTGGCTACTAACATAAGTCTCGCAGTACCTAGAGCAATAGCTACGCCTCCTTGACTTGAGATATTCAAAAATAAATTAATTACAGCTGAAGCAACCAAACTAGCATTAGAAGGAATCCTAGTCACACCCAGTCAGATAAATTCAGGTGGTGTAAATAAATAATAGCAGGTGTCGCTTGGAGTAGACCTACTGGACTCGTCTACCTACTACTCCGGAGTAGCTAGCTAGTGAAGACTAGTAGTACTGGTAGTATGCTGGCTGCTATTAGTAAGAGTAGTCCAGTAGTAGTAGTAGTGTTGAGATCACTCTGGCGCTTGGACACCCGGGCAGCTCATCGCACATGTATCATAACATTTTTATATGTTTGGTCTGCACTTCGTTCCCCAGACCCACTCTCTCCTGATCGAACGTACGGCAAGCAGCAACGGCAGGCAAAACTAAATTATCAACACCTGAGCAACAGCATCAACATCTCTATCTTTGTCGATATACTCTGAGATCAGCATCATAAAGGATCAGTCAAGTTAATCACATTCAGTCCTTTGAAGACTCTCCTCAGAGCGACTTAATTTCGTTTCCGTACTCCAAAAATCTATCCAAAAAAGAGAAGGCAATTGTGGATCCAAGAGAAATCTTTTTCTGGCATCAATCAATCATCGATCTGTTCCTCCATCCATCCCTTCATCGAACAGCGTCAAACGCAGACTGGTCCACTAGTTACTAAAAGGCTCATAGAAGAGCACGAAGAAGAACAAAAATCAACAATACACTCTTTTTTACCGTCGCATCCATCCATCCATCCATCCATCCATCCATATTCATTTTACTTTTACTTTTAAATCCATAAAAACAAAAACAAAACAAAAAACACCACAATGGCTCATCAAGCAGGCGCAACATCTCTGAGCATGGCCTCGGAGAACTTTGGCTACTCGAGAGTTCGCCTTCGACGAGTGAAGAGGCTCCAGTTTGGAATTGTAAATCCTAACGAACTCAAGCAGTATTCTGTCACCCAGGCTATTACGGTGAATGGAAAGAAGATCCCCGCTGGTGTGACCCGGTACGAAACCCACGTTCAAGGACAACCGGTTTACGGTGGTGCCAACGATCCTCGGCTCGGCAATCTTCACGATAAGTCAGATCCTGGTTATTTTGGACATATTGAGCTAGCTCGTCCCGTATACCATCAGGGTTTTATTACTGTCTGTTTGAAGGTGTGTCGGTGCATTTGCTTTCACTGCGGCCGCATGAAGATGCGGGATGATGAATTTAAGTTCCAGAAGTGCAAACAAATTTCGCACAAGAAGAAGCGTCTCGACGCCTTTCACGAGCTGCTTCGCAGCAAGAAGCAGTGTGATCACTGCCAGGGTATTCAGCCCAAGATTACCAAAGTCGCGCTCAGTCTCGAAGGAGAATTCCCGGAAGGTGCGGCTACCGGTGGTGCCAGTATGGGAGATTCCAAGCAGTTTCTCAGCGGTGCCACCATGGTCAAGTTACTCCGCCAAGTCAACGAAGAGGAAATGGTGCTAATGGGACTCGATCCCATTCACTCCCGTCCCGATTGGTTGCTCGTGCAAGTCTTGCCAGTTCCTCCCCTCCACGTTCGGCCCAGCGTGACCATGGGAGCTGGTGCCATGAGTTCCGAAGACGATTTAACCCATCAGTTGGTCAATGTTATCAAGTCGAATATTGCACTCACCAATGCTATTCAGAATGGTGAGCCCAATTTGATTGTAGAACAGTTTGAGCAGTCCCTTCAGCACAATGTTGCAGCCTTTATGGATAACGAAATTCGGGGTATGCCCCAAGTCACACAGCGCAGTGGACGACCACTCAAAACCATCGTACAGCGTCTCAAGGGTAAAGAGGGACGTATTCGCGGTAACTTGATGGGAAAGCGTGTCGATTTTTCGGCTCGTACCGTCATTACCGCCGATCCCAATCTAGGTATCCATCAAGTTGGAGTTCCTCGCAGTGTTGCTATGAATCTGACCGTTCCCGATCGTGTCACGGCGTACAATGTGGCCGAACTCTCCGCTCTCGTGGCTAATGGCCCCACGACGCATCCTGGTGCCAAGCATATCATTCGCACGGATGGTACTCGTATCGATTTGCGATACGTCAAGAACAAGTCGGAGCTCTTGTTGGATCACGGATGGATTGTTGAGCGCCACTTGCGTGATGACGATATCGTCTTGTTCAATCGACAGCCGAGTTTACACAAAATGTCCATTATGGGACACAAGGTCAAGGTTTTGGATTGGTCCACCTTTCGGTTGAATTTGAGCTGTACCTCTCCCTACAATGCTGATTTCGATGGAGACGAAATGAACTTGCACGTACCCCAGTCGCTACCCGCTCGCGCGGAAGCCGAACTCATGATGTGGTCACCACGAGTTGTGGTTTCGGGACAATCGAATCGTCCTGTGATGGGTATCATTCAAGATACGCTCTTGGCCTGTCAGAAAATGACCAAGCGCAGTGTCTTTATCGAAAAGGATTTGTGTTTTAATATGCTCATGTGGATCCAAGGATGGAACGGACTCATTCCGATTCCTGCTATTCTCAAGCCACAGGAGTTGTGGACCGGCAAGCAACTGTTGAGTCAAATCCTGCCCAAGGTCAATTTGAAGAGCAAGGCCAACAACGGACCGCCCAAGGGAAAGCCCAACAACTTTAACGCCTACGATCATTTGGTAACGATTCAAGAAGGTGAACTTTTGGAAGGAACCGTTGACAAGAAAACGGTTGGATCTGGTATGGGCGGTATGATTCACACTGCCTGGTTGGACGTTGGCTGGTGGGAGAATGCGAAGTTCATGCTTGCCATTCAGCAATTGATCAATTACTGGATCCTGCAGCATTCTTTTAGCATCGGTGCGATAGATGCGGTAGCCGACAATCCAACCATGAAGCAGATTGAAAGCACGATCGACAAGGCCAAGAAGCAAGTGGAGGATCTCGTTCGTCAAGGACAGTCCGGGGATCTTGAAATTCAGCCTGGTCGTACCATGATCGAATCGTTCGAGCAGCTGGTGAACAAGGTTTTGAATACAGCTCGTGATCATGCCGGAAAGTCTGCCCAGTCGAGTCTAGATGAGACTAACTCGGTCAAGGCCATGGTTACAGCCGGATCGAAGGGATCGTTCATTAACATCTCCCAGATTATTGCTTGCGTCGGACAGCAGAATGTGGAAGGTAAGCGTATTCCGTACGGTTTCAAGAAACGGACGCTTCCTCATTTCAGTAAGGATGACATTGGATCAGAATCACGAGGCTTCGTGGAGAATTCGTATCTGCGAGGATTGAGTCCCCAAGAATTCTACTTCCATGCTATGGGTGGTCGCGAAGGTTTGATTGATACTGCCTGTAAGACTGCCGAAACGGGATATATTCAGCGCCGTCTCGTCAAGGCCATGGAAACCGTCATGGCACGTTATGACGGTACGCTGCGAACCAGTAGCGGACAAGTCGTCCAGTTTTTGTACGGAGAGGACGGCATGGATGCCGTCTGGATCGAAAAGCAAAATTTCGATTCCCTGACGCTCGCCAAGAATGAATTCGACAAGGTGTTTGTCATGAACACTAGCGACCCTGACTTTGGATTCGACGAGCAGAACATTCCTTACTTGGAACCAGACATTCTCGAAGACTGCCGACGTGACCCTGAAGTCCAGCTGATTCTAGACCGTGAGGCCGAGAGCCTGCGCGAAGACCAGGCCGTTCTCCGTGTTGTTATGGCCAACCGAGAAGCTGGTCGGGAAAGCGACGAGAGTTCTTACGCCCCTGGTAATATACGTCGCGTCCTGCACAATGCTTCACGCCAATTCAAGATTGACAAGGGCCAGCCATCAGACTTACACCCAAAGGAGGTGATTGAGAAGTACACGGCCTTGTTAGATCGTTTGATCGTGGTGGTCGGAGACGATCCACTTTCCGTCGAAGCCCAGAGCAATGCCATTACCAACTACCGTATTTTAATTAGAAGTTTGCTGGCGTCCAAGCGCGTTCTCAAGGACCACCGTTTGTCGCGAGCGGCTCTCGATTGGGTGCTGGGAGAAATCGAGACACGATTTAACGTCGCCAAGGTCAGTCCTGGTGAAATGGCAGGTGTTCTTGCTGCTCAATCCATCGGAGAGCCAGCCACACAAATGACGTTGAATACGTTCCATTATGCCGGTGTGAGTGCAAAGAATGTGACGCTCGGCGTGCCTCGCCTGAAGGAAATTATTAACGTGGCGAAGACTCCAAAGACGCCTGGATTGACTGTATATCTAGAAGAGGCTGTCAGTGGCGACAAGAATATTGCAGAATTGGTCGTTTCCACCCTGGAATTTACTGTCTTGGGTGACGTTGTCAAGAAGACTGAAATTTACTATGACCCTGACGTCAAGAATAGTGTGATTGCCCAAGATAAAGAATTTGTCAAGGAATTCTACGATTTTACAGACAAGACGGACGATGACTTGCGTAAACTGAGTCCTTGGGTGTTGCGTATCGAACTTGACCAGGCCCTTGTCACCGTCAAGAATGTAAAAATGGCTGAAATCTCCAGGGAGATTGCCGCAGAGTACGGTGACGATTTGCACGTCGAAGTGACGGATGATAACGCTGACGATTTGGTTGTTCGTGTGCGTATTGTTAACGATACACCCGTCAATAGCACCGGCATGGATGTCGGTGGAGGTGCTGGAGTCGATGAAATGGGATTAGGTCTAAACATGGCTCAACAAGAAGAGGAAGTAGACGTGGGACAAGAAGACGATAATTTCTTGAAGCGCCTGGAAAAGAGTATGCTTGTGAGTCTCAAATTGCGTGGAGTTGACCACGTCAAGAAAGTATTTATGCGTGGAGGTGCCAAACGCACCGTATGGGATGACAATACTGGATTCGGCGTCAAGGACGAATGGGTCCTTGAAACGGACGGCACAAATCTCATGGCAGTTCTAGGAGTTGACTTTGTGGATGCTACACGAACCACAAGTAATGACATCGTTGAAGTCTTTGTAACTCTTGGAATTGAAGGTGTCCGTGGTGCATTGCTTAGCGAACTTCGCAATGTCATCAGTTTCGATGGATCCTACGTAAACTACCGACATTTGGCCTGCCTTGTCGATGTTATGACCATGCAAGGTCACTTGATGGCAATTGATCGTCATGGTATCAATCGCGTTGACTCTGGACCATTGCTTCGTTGTTCTTTTGAAGAGACTGTAGATATGTTGATGGATGCTGCTGTGTATGCCGAAGACGAAATCCTACGAGGAGTTACCGAGAATATTATGATGGGGCAACTGGTCCGCGTTGGAACTGGAGATGTGGATCTGCTCTTGGACGAAGAGAAGGTGGTCCGTGAAGCTGTTGAGGTTGTGGTTGATGACTTTGCTGCGACTGACAAAGATCTTGGAATGGTTGGATCTTCTGGTGGTGGCGGTGCAACTCCGTATGCCAGTACTCCTTTCGCTAGTAGTCCCATGGTGGGCGGTGCCGGAGAGATGTCCCCGTTCGTTGGCGATGGTGCCTTTAGTCCTGCTGTCGGTGGTGCCAGTTTTTCTCCAGCATACTCCCCTGAAAGCGGC
>Ga0210025_1005054_pt1 | contig 10912 bp, 11 predicted proteins | sample CryGeyme20150102_FD_183989 | JGI IMG/M metagenome (GOLD analysis project Ga0210025, IMG submission 183989) | Groundwater microbial communities from Crystal Geyser aquifers in Utah, USA - Crystal Geyser metaG 2015-0102 (SPAdes) (version 2) | ecosystem: Environmental > Aquatic > Deep subsurface >...
GTTTGTTGCTTACCCAAATTTTCCGTTGTTCAATGCGCCCGTGTGCAAGCGTAACCGGCTCGGCATAGTTCGGCTCGCCGCGTTGACGGAATAATTCGATCAGGTCTTCAAGTAACTGTTTCTGGTTTCCTTTCACTGTGAAATGGTAGTGCGCCTTGCGCTCTTTAACCAGATATTCCGCAAACGTCCGTTGCGTCAGAAGAGCATCAGCGGTAATCACTTTTCCCTTGATGTCAATCTGATCGAGCATCAGTGGCGCGATTTTTATTTCGTTGGTTTGCTTGGTTTTATCGCTGCCTTCAACGGATAAGGTGCCGACTTTTTTTGGGTGTAGCAGTTTTTGCTGTTGTGACCAATGGCGCTCATAATGTGAGTCTGACGACCCTCTTCATTGGTCGCGTTACGCATGGTTTTTCCGTCAATAGCCAGACTTTCGTCATCAATGACATACAGTGCATTCCATTGCTGCAAGGCGTTATCCAACAGTTGAGGATCAACTCTGACCATCAGATTACGAATCACATAGAGGCTTGGAACGACGCGTTTATCGTTCTCAACCCGGCAGCGGAAATGTTGGAGAGCCTTCTGCCCCAATGAACAGGCATATTCATGAATCTCCTTGTACCCGCTCCTTCCACACAATGTTGCGGCTACCGCAAGGGACATAATGGTCGGCAAACTATGTTTTCGCCCCTGTCCACGGCGCGGGTCAGGGACTCCCTGGAATATCGAAGGTATGGTCTTCATTTGTTTGGCTGTAAGCATTAAATTGGTTTTCCCGTGACGATAAATTTCATTGAGGATCGGCTGCGACAACAGCATTTGTGCATTGGATTGAAGGGGGCGGACAAAGACAATCTTGGAAGTATGAGCGCAAGAACTGTAGCCGACGCTCGTGCGGCGAAAGCCTTTTGTAAGGCCGGCTATATGCCAATTGTCCGCCTTATAGATTGTTCCGGCGAAGCGAGTTGGATCAACAAAGGTTTCAAGCAACAACAGCGGATGGTTGTAACGTTGCAGCCAGTCGGAGCAAAGGCGTTTACGACACAACGAAAGCACGCGTGAGGCAAGATTGGGATGATGCCACTGCGGCAAAATCAAAAAACGACTATTGTTGGCTAGCAGGTGCAATCGGTCATATTGATGCCGATAACTCCACCCGATCCATTGATCACGTGCTGCGCATTTCAAGGATGCCGCCGAAAAACACAACAGCGCCACCCACTCCTCATTCCCTTCCGCAACGTACCAGACAGATTCACCAATCTTCGGCAACAAGCCAAGGTAATGATGCGTCTGCATCAGGCGTTGAAAGCGCTCTTCTTCGTTCACATCAACCGGACGAACCGCGATCCGATCAAGTTGAAATTCTCCCTCATGAGTCTTATGCATGAAGCGAATGATAGTGAGGGCCCAAAGAATGTCCAGACATGCTGGTTTACATCTTTAGAATCTAAGGGTTGAACCTAAGGGCAAATTTGCCGTGCAGCAAAGAACTGTAATATTGAAAACTCTCTCTCGGAAAATTCCACTGCCTTGCCAAGATACGATACCGAACGGCGGCGGATTCTGAAAATGACCGGCTCAAGGACTGAAAGATCGATAGCGCTCTGGGCTGAGTGTATCAGCGCTTCAATATCTGCTTTCCCAACAGACGGCTTCAGATGGCCGCGCAATCGAATAAACGGGATATCGATCAGATCAATGCGCCCGGCATCCTGGGGCTGAGGAAACAAAAAGCCTCGATCCTTCTCCCATGCCTCAGGCACCAGTACATGTGTCATCCAGTCATCTTTGCGGCCAAACAGACTCATGGCGAAGCCCATGTAATAACCCATTGTTTTTCGTCCACCGGCAATGGATGCCATCAATGACGGCATCCCTTCTGCTGTCAGCTCCTGCACAGTAGAAAAGATAGACTCGGCCATACTCCGGTTTTCCGCTTCATTGCGAATATCCTCACCGGCACATGCAAGCACGCGCTCTGAAGAAAAATTGCATGACTGGTATTCAGGGTAGGCATCGGTGAAAGCCTCCCATGCTCCGGATTCAAACAACTGCCGGGACAGAGCGCTTGCCCCCGAATAAGTCGAAATAACGGTGACAGCTTCAACAAGCACATTCTGTTGGAAGTACAATGCTGCCAACGTTTCCGTAACAATTGCTGGCGAATGCCCGATTACAAACACGGCCGAAACCTTTTTCATCTCCCCTCCCTCACAAATGCAGGACACAACTCCCCTTGTGTCATCCACACATCGCGCTTGCCTGATCAATTCATGAGATGGAAACTATTCCTGAAAATTCGCTGATCCAGCCTCACAAACTTGGCAGACTGCGCTGTCGCCAAACAAAGCGAGGGCAAATATGGCAGAAACGAAAAAGACTATCTTCATCAATGTGAATGATTGGAAGGATTTTTATTAATGCAATTCAAGAGTTTTTCAGGAGAACTGGTGATAAACATCACAATAACCAAAAAAATGACGCAACCAGCGTCCTTTTCGATAAAAATACCGTGGTGCTTACGCCTGCTATTCATCCTTGCATGACAGAGCCACAACAGCGGCCGGAATTACCAGCACATTCAGCAGCGGCACCATCATCAGCAACATCGCCAGCCCGCCGAAGCCCAGCCAGTAAAAACGCCGTTGTTTCAGCTTCTGTTTTCTTTAGCTGAACGGCAGCCCGCTCCTTGCATGCCCTCCGCAAAGCCGTTATGCAAAGTCGCTATCGCGGCCACGCAGCGTTGTTCAGAGCTTCCTTAGCCCGGATCAGGGTGATTCGACACCGGGCAACAGGTTAAGATGGTCTGCTTTTTTGATGAATGCCTTGTCAAAGGTGTAAAATGCATCCTGAGCATGGGCAACTGCCAGATGCAATGCATCGGCGAAATCCATTCCCTGCGCATGCCACTTCAGGGCACTGGCAACCTGTCGGGGATGGTTGAGCTGAATCCGAGGCAATCCGAGCAGTCCGGTCAGCGCGCGGTTGATCTCCGAAACTGAAAAACCATAAGCATATCTCAGCACCCACTCGGCTTCCAACAACACCGTATCGGCAATGAATACATCGTTGCCTTCAATCAACAACCTTGCCTTTTTTGCCTGATTAACGTCATCCCCGGTTAACAAACGAACAATGACATTAGTATCGACTGCGATCATGCATGCCGCTCTTTCATGCCGGTTTCAATCGCCTGCTCCATGTCTGCCAGCGACCTGGCCTTGCCGGAACACGGAAGCGATCCGGCAACCTCGTCTATGGATGTTTCCCTGAAAGGCTTTTTGGTTTTGAGAAACAAACCCTCTTCGCTATCGATAACCTCCAGTTCCTGCCCGGCATCCCAGCCATGCGCCTTGCGTATGGGCATGGGAATAATCAACTGTCCTTTACTTGATAACCTCGCCGTGCTCATAAGCGCCTCCTGCAAAAGTAAGAACTAAGTAAGATATTTGAATCAGCCATGGCTGTCAATTCGACAGGCAATTTACAACAGCCCCAACAACATGGCCCGGGCAATCAGCTGGTCGCGACTTTTTGTAAAATAAAATCGGGTCATCCTTCACATTTACACATTTTACAATCTTAACGGTACAGAGAATGTGTAAATATCAAGGCTGGCTGGCCATGTATTTGAAGTAATTAGCGCTGAAGCGCATGGGCAGTCTTTGGCAAATCTTGATGCTTGCTCAGTGGAAGTCGCTATTTATCGATGTGCCGCTGGAGAGTGTGATTAAAGCCCACCAGCAGGAATACTATAAGGCATTGGGTAGTGCAGATTCTGCGGCTGATTCATCGCTGACCCGGCAGCAAATGGCAGAGAAAATCGGCAAGGATATTCGCACGATTAGTCGGGCGATTAGTCGGGCGATTAAAAAATTGCAAGATGAAGGGAAGTTGCAGCGTGTTGGCTCGGACAAGTCAGGGCATTGGGAGCTGTTGTGATGGATTTGAATGAGTGCGAAGGGTCGAGCCTTGATTCGCGCATTTTTACCTCTCCATATCCGTTAGCTGAAGTTTCAGCGTTATTGAAAAGCAGAAAGTAAGCATTGGTAACAAAGAAGGTATTTAACATGGTCTTTGCCTACTATTGGGCAAACACCGTTTTAATGCATTTCTCTTATACGTTGATTGCGTAAAAAACGGTGAAACTTCAGCTTCTTTATCTTTGTCATTTCAAAATAGTCGGCAAAAGATTTCCGAATAGTCTTCTCTGCAAAAGTAATATGCTCGTCGATAATCCAGAAACGTCAGGCATATTGTTGCAAACCTTGTGTCGGGGCGAATTCGTTTTAGCCATTCATAAGCACAAAAATGCACGCTCATAGGCAAAACCTTACGCCAAGTGGTCAATGAATATAAAATCTAACGCTGAATCAAAAGCTTCCTGCTTGAACGCTGCTACTCCGGCATCGTCAAACTTACGCCTGCCATTCATCCTTGCATGACAGAGCCACAACAGCGGCCGGAATCACCAGTACATTCACCAGCGGCACCATCATCAGCAACATCGCCAGTCCGCCGAAGCCCAGCCAGTAAAAACGCCGCTGTTTCAGCTTCTGTTTTCTTTGGCTGAACGGCAGCCCCAACCTTGATGCGTTGGTATCCATTAACTCATAGCTGAGAAACATGATGCCGGCTATACCCCAGATCAGGGTTGCCGCGAGCTGACCGATGACGGGAATCCATACCAGCATCAAGGCCAGCAATCCACCCAGCAACAGACCAAGTAGCGGCCGAATCGAATTGGATATCGATTGCAAAATCTGCACCGACCATGTTGCCGTGTTTTCCTGTAAATCTTTGCCGGATAAACGCCCGGTGCGCACCGCCAGCGTGTCCAGCCAGGGCGCAACGGCAACAGAACCGAGCATGGTAAACGTGACAGCACCGATCAGCAGAGCCAACAGCAGCGCCAGCGCATGCACCAGCCACGCCAGAATCTGCCAATACCACGCATCGCCGTCGGGTAACCACAGGGAGGCCAGCCATTCAGCCAGATTAAAGACACCGACAAACACCAGCAGCATCATCACCAGCAGCAAGCCTAAAATGCGCCAAAGGACGCCGCGCAATGAACCCGCTGAAAACATCAGACGCAGTCCGCTCAAAAAATCCAGTCCACCTTGTATCATAACAACTCCAGGTCTTTCGCCACGACCAGTGCCGCAGCCATATCTTCATCACTCACCATCACCCGATAAGGAAACAGGCCGGTTTTCGGATGCAATTCACCCATACCTGCATCCATCACCCAGCATTGAATATCACATTGCTGCAAATGTGTACGCAGCACATCAAGCGTCACAGGGTCATCCAACTGCATCAGGCATTTCATCGGCGCATACAACCATGCTTGACACAGCACGTCATCCCGTAACGATTGCGCCATGTTAAAAAACAAGCCTATCCAACCTGAAACACTGCAATCGATGCTGAATCTGATGATTCCAGCCACTGCCGATGATGCCGATCTCTATCTGGAACAATCGAGCTCCGAATCTCTGGCGCTGGAGGAAGGACGGGTGAAACACGTCTCTGCCAGCACCCATCAGGGCATCGGTGCGCGCGTCGTCTGCGGCGAAACAGCCGGACACGCTTACACCGATCGCTTCGAAACGGCGGCACTACTGGAGGCGGCCAAAGCAGCCCGCGCCATTGCCGGGCAGGGCCAACAACGCGCTCCGGTTGCTATTCATTCGCAGCCATCTGCGCATCAGCTTTATTTGCCGGAGAACCCGGCCAGCGGCCTGAGTATGCAGGATCGCAAAACACTGCTCGAATCCATCGATAAACTGGCGCGCAGCCTCGATCCACGTGTTAAACAGGTGTTTGCCAGCCTGTCGAATTCATTTGATATCGTCGATATCTTCACCATGAGCGGCCAACACCTGAGCGATGCACGGCCCCTGGTGCGCCTGAATGTGTCGGTGGTGGTAGAATCCGGCGACAAGCGCGAAACGGGCTCTGCCGGTGGTGGTGGGCGCTTTACGCTGTCGCACATCCAGCAAACCGACATGGTAGAACATTTCACCCGCGAAGCCGTTCGCATGGCTTTGCTCAATCTGGATGCCATTGCAGCACCCGCCGGTCCAATGCCGGTTGTATTAGGACCGGGTTGGCCCGGCATTTTATTGCATGAAGCCATCGGCCACGGACTGGAAGGCGACTTCAACCGCAAGGGAACATCGGTGTTCAGCAATAAAATCGGCAAGCAGGTCGCCGCTGCGGGCGTCACTGTGGTCGATGACGGTACGATTCCGAACCGGCGCGGTTCGCTGAATGTGGATGACGAGGGAACCGCAACCTCGCGCACCGTGCTGATCGAAAACGGTATTCTTAAAGGGTACATGCAGGACAAACAGAACGCCCGCCTGATGGGCATGCCTGCCACCGGCAATGGTCGCCGCGAATCGTATGCCGACCCGGTGCTGCCACGCATGACCAACACCTTCATGCTGGCGGGCAACGATAAGCCCGAAGACATTCTCGCCTCGCTGGATCGTGGTATTTATGCCGTCAACTTTGGCGGCGGTCAGGTGGATATCACATCGGGTAAATTTGTCTTTACCACATCCGAAGCCTATCTCGTCGAAAAAGGCAAAATCATTGCACCGGTCAAAGGTGCGACCCTCATCGGTATGGGCCATGAGGTGCTGAAAAAGGTCTCGATGGTTGGCAATGATCTCGAACTCGACCCCGGCGTCGGTAGCTGTGGCAAAGATGGCCAATCGGTGCCGGTCGGCGTTGGTATGCCAACCATCCGCGTCGATGAACTCACTGTGGGCGGCACTGAAGGAGGTCAGTCATGAATCAATCAAATTCCATGAGCACGAAACTCGAAGCCTTAAACACGCGACTGCTTGACTACGCCAGACAAGCCGGTGCTATCCATGCTGATGCTTTAATTGTCACCGACATTGGCGAATCCGTCAGTGTTCGCATGGGGAAAATTGAGTCTGTTGAAAGGGAAGATTCACAAGGTGCTGGCCTGCGGGCTTTTGTCGAATCGACTGGCGGGCTGGCTTTTGCATCCGCCAGCACCTCGGATTTATCCGATGAAGGCCTGCGCAAACTTGCCGAACAGACCATCGCCATGGCACGCATTTCCGAGCCTGACCCGGATGCTGTACCGCCTGTCGGAGCGATGCATCCGGATGCGCAGGCGCTGGACGACTGGCGTCGTAAGCATCCCTACAAAACGCATGGCTGGGATACCGAAACTGCCAAAGAGGCGGCGCTGGCATGTGAACAAGCCGCTCTTTCGTATGACAAAGCTATCAGCAATAGTGATGGTGCGCAGGCCAGCTTTGGTGAAAGCTGCATCACCTATGCTTCCAGCGATGGTTTTGTCGCCAGTTTCCCTAATGTATCGGCTTCGCTATCTGTTTCGGTGATTGCCGGATCTGATGAAGATATGCAAACCGACTACGCCTATGATCAGGCCAGAGTCGCCGCCACACTACGTTCAGCCGATGCCATTGGGCGTGAAGCTGCCGAACGCACGGCCAAACGACTCGGCGCATCAGCTTATCAGGGCTCTAAATCCTGCCCGATTGTCTTCGAACCACGCGTAGCCAAATCGCTGATCGGTCACCTTCTTTCGGCCATCAACGGCCGTGCAGTGCTTCAGCAACGTTCTTTTCTGGCCGATAGTCTGGGTAAAAAAATCTTTCCTGAGTTTATTCATCTGGTGGATGACCCGGATCATCCACAGGGTCTGGGCAACCGACTGTTCGATGGCGAAGGCACAGCCTGCAAGGCTTGTGACATCATTGCTGCGGGCGAGCTGAAACTATTTCTGACTGATCGATATGCTGCCGGGCGTTTACAACAACCCTCTTCCGGTCATGCCCGTCGTGGTCTTACCGGTGATATCGGTATTGGTTCATCCAATGTTATTCTTCAGCCGGGAACCGATACCCCTGAGGCCATTTTGCAAGATATCCAGTCCGGCATTCTGATCACCGAGCTGATGGGCTTCGGTGTTAATGGCGTCAATGGCGACTATTCGCGTGGTGCAGCCGGATTTCTGATTGAAAATGGCGTCATCACATCACCGGTTCAGGAATTCACCATTGCCGGAAACCTGCTCAATATGTTTGCAAACATTTCACACCTTGGCTCAGATCTGACATGGTTCGCCTCGACCGCCGTGCCGACGATCTGCGTACAAGGCATGACAGTAGCCGGTCAGGCTGAATAATCACAGGAGATTCCCATGAGTTTTGATGTCTATGGTGTCGGCAATGCCATTATGGATTTACAGGTGCAATGCGACGATGCATTTCTGAGCGCCAACAAAATTGAAAAAGGGCTGATGACACTGACAGAGCCGGCAGATCAGCAACAGATCCTCAAAGCACTGTCGGGCCAGAATATTCACTATTGCTCCGGTGGCTCCGCAGCCAATACGATTGTTGGCATTGCCGACCTGGGTGGCCATGTCGCTTATGCGGGAAAAACCGGCATCGACAACTTTGGCCGACGCTATAGCGAAGAAATGCGTAATCTGGGCATCGACCTGGATACAACTCCGGCAACAGATGGCGATACCGGCAATTGCGTCGTACTAATCACGCCGGATGCCCAGCGCACCATGCTGACGCATCTTGGTGCCTCGGTGAGCTTATGCGAAGCGGATATCAATGAAGAAAAGATCAAAGCTTCAAGCTTCGTTTACATCGAGGGTTATCTGTTCGCCGGAGCATCAACCAAAGCCGCCGCCCTGAAAGCCATTGAGCTGGCTAAACTGCATGGGGTGAAAGTCGCGCTGACTATTTCAGATCCGTTCATTGTTGATATCGCCGGTGATGAATTGAAACAACTGATAGTAACCAGCGTGGACTTACTGTTCTGCAATGAAATTGAAGCCAAAGCCTTAACCGGCCACGATGACGTTATCGAAGCCGCCGAAGCCTTACATCGCCATTGCGGCAACGTTGCACTGACGCTGGGCAAAAATGGCTCTATCATAATGCATCAGAATGAAGCTATCGCTATTGAAGGCATTGAAGTCGAAGCGGTGGATACCACGGGTGCCGGTGATATGTATGCGGCAGGTGTGCTGCATGGCATCACCCATGGTCTGGACTGGAAAAGTGCCGGGCATCTGGGTAGCCATGCTGCCGCGCAAATTGTGGCTCAACTCGGTGCCCGTCTACCCCGGCGTTACAAGCATCAGGACATTGAAGCGCTGTTGAAATAAACAGGGCGGCTGAGACCAGTCATTCTGAGACCAGTCATTCTGAGACCGGCCGACCTGAGATCCCGACCTGAAATCGATCAGTTTTGGATAAATCAGTTTGCGATCAAACCGCCTGAGAATTTACTGAAACTTTAGCTTCAGCATCTGGCCACCGGTTTCATTAGCTATCTTTTTATAAGATGATACCGTGCTGGCATTGTTGCTCGTACCCAGAGGCAGGGTAAAAACCGGCGAGGGTATAGAGCGATAATACACAGTATCTGTTGGTGGCTCATCACCAATCAGCATATAGGCACTGGGTGCCGGGCTGGTTTTGGTGATTTCCTCAAAGGTATGACCGATGGTTTCATCAGCCCCGATAAACGGGGCATTTTGCATCAGCTGATCAAACATTTCGCCCATCGAACCTGTATAAGTGCCGGTATGCCGATCGGCATACCAGCTGATGGCTGAGAGATGTTTTCCGGAACGTATGGCGATGACGCGCAGCACCGGAATCAGGAACGTTGTAACCCCGTGCATGGAGCCGGTAGCATCCACCACCAGATGCAAATCGGTTCCCGGCAAATTGCGCAGGCCTTCGACAAACATATCAAAATCCCGCTTGGACTTATCGCTTTTTATGCCAGCGCTTTCCATGATCTTTTCCATCTGCTGATGCAAATCGGTTCCGGCCAGCGCCTCAACTTCACGTTGCAGTGCTTCGTTTTTCTTTTCGCTTTTGGCCAGTGACTCTTTCAGCTGATCAATCTCATCGGCACTGTCACGCACATGACCACTGCCCTGCAACTGGGCATTAATCAGAATCAGGGCAAACAGAAAGATAAAAGCCGCCAGCATCAGCAACGCCATATCCGAAAATATTTCGTAAAAGCTGTCGTTGTTTTGATTAAGCTTGCGCCGCATGCGGAAGCTCTATTTTCCTGAACGATGAAACAGACGGTCTATCAACCTCGGACGTACCGCGAAAGCATATTTCGCATGGGTTTTAGCCAACTCACGCACCGGATCATCTTCAAGCATTTGTTTCAGGCCAAGATGCATACTCCGGGCTTCCTCACCCAAGGCCCGCATTTCGCCTTTGCTGGCCGCCAGCGCCATATTCAGCAAATCGACACGCGCTTGCAGATGTTCCATACCGGCTTCCAGCGCCCGCATATCGCGTGCCGGACTTGGCTCCAGATCACCGGAGGCGTAGACCAGACAGGTGCGCAGCATCAAATCCTGCAAACCATGCACCGAGTTTTCGGTGATCCAGGCAAATACACGCAGCAAAATTCCACCCAGCACCGAGCCCATCAGCGTCGTATAAAATGCGATACCCATACCATTCATCGCTGTACGCAAACCATCAACCAGCAAGCTCTGATCAATGCCCAATGATCCCAGTGCGCCATGCAAACCATTCATGGTGATGGTCATGCCAAGTACGGTGCCGATCAGGCCCAGCGTGATCATCAAATTACCCAGCAGACTGACAAACTGGCTGGTACGATGTTGCACGGAAAATTCAACATCAATCAGCACTTCCAGATCCAGCCGACCATTGCGCTCCATAATCGTGCGCAGTGATTCAACAAAACGATCCACCAGATGTTTACCACCACTGCCGACGCTGGTCAGGCCACTCTGGCGTACCATCGATTCAATGCGGTAGGCGCGAAACCATTCGCCGGTCAACTTCATCGCATGGATAAAACT
>Ga0210025_1005062_pt1 | contig 10904 bp, 4 predicted proteins | sample CryGeyme20150102_FD_183989 | JGI IMG/M metagenome (GOLD analysis project Ga0210025, IMG submission 183989) | Groundwater microbial communities from Crystal Geyser aquifers in Utah, USA - Crystal Geyser metaG 2015-0102 (SPAdes) (version 2) | ecosystem: Environmental > Aquatic > Deep subsurface >...
GAGGATACTTATCTGATTTCGAGGGGTATCAGGTATCCCTGTAGAGTTATGTACTAGGGCTACATACCATATACCCCAAGAAAAACGACTTGAGTCCCTTTTTCCATATAATACTGATGTAGTACTACTACTACTACTACTACTACTAGTCGTATTGTAGTACTACTACTAGTACTAGCTAGTACTGCTAGACTACTACTGCTGCCTTGGTCAAGTAGCACCAAACGATGCCGGCGTAGCTGCTACTACTCGTAGCATTTTCGCATTCCACAGAGGGAGAATGATGACGACGACGACAACTAGCTAGAGCCTGCCTAAAAATTACTGCTTTCTTCTCTAAAATTGCTTCTCGCGTAGTACTGTAAAGCACTACTCTAGTCCAAAACCTTCACACTCGACGATGGCTCGGGAGAGTCTTTGCTCCAACTTTTCAAACGTATCGTACTCGGGAAGGAGCAAGGTATTGAAACAAGTGTGAGAGGTAGGTAACTGAATCGAATCGGGACCGGCACGTTGAATCTTGAATCCGAGATTCCCCAACCCGCCGATGGGACTCATCGACGAGCCGGCAGCAAACTTGAGAAATTTGGTTTGGCTGTCTCGATCTGCGTTTTTGATCCATTTCCAAAAATTCTTTACAACGGTTGTATCTGCACTGTAGCCTCCTTCGTACTTTGTATTGGCTTCGAGTGCATCAAAATTCAACTCCGGCGACCCTACAACCAGAAGTTTCAACTCTTCTGGTCGGAACAAGAGATCTAGACTCAAGCCTTCGACGATGTGCGTTACGCCCCGCTCAAATGCTTCCCACTGCTTGTGAATGGAGTCAACCAGAAGCCATTTAGTGTATAATCGTACGTACTCATCTCGGTTCTCGCCTGTCACGGCAATATTGGAACCGCCGGGCATGAGTTCACGTGTGTGTTCTTCTCCGAGGTTGTCGATCCAAGACACCTCGAACGTGAGACAAAAGACAAATTCAATTTCGCTCTCATTTTCGTACTCTAAGAGTTGCTGAAAGCCATTCTGCAAACTTTCATCCACCATGTCTTCCAGGCCAAGTGGATAGCCCAAAAGCTTTCGATACACAGCCATAGGAAAGCGAACATCAAGTAGCGTTGAATTGTAAACAGCAAGGCCCACCAAAATTCCAACCGCCTCGTACCGCTCGACCTCCCAAGAACAATTAGCGTTGAACCAAGTGATATCCTCCCCAAATCGATCCGTCCACAATCCAGAACCAATGTCGAACAAATCTTCAGACAGCAATTGAAAGAATTCTTTGGTGACGCCCCCAGCATCGATGCCTTCCTCTCCCTTGAAAACGACCCTCAATTTCTTGCGTAGATCAGACGGCTTAGTTTGTTTGATGACCTCCAGGGTTTGCTCAAGCATATGCTCTCGCTCAACTTCCAGCTTCCAGAATGGATCGAGATGGATCGATCCAGTCGAAGGATTTAGAACAACGCCATCGGCGGTGGCGACCTTGAACATTTCGAGTTGGCTTTCTATTTGCAACAAGTTTTGCTTCACCTTGGGCGAGAAAAGGAAGGGACTCTCGCAAATGTGAAAATGAGATGCTCTCTTTTGCGCTTTTCTAGCCATTTTTAAGTGGTATAGGTCATTGAACAGCGCCTCGGTTGGAATTAAATCAAAGGACCGACTGTAAAAGTCTTCTAATTTGGCAAAACCATCCATGCGCTCAGATATTTTGTTTAGCCACTGCAGCACAGATACTATGAGTGGGACAGAGCCCAAAGATAGGCTTGCATGTGCAACTTCATTGTCATCGACGGTCACTTTGAGACTTCGATCAAGCTGGCCAATGAGCGGTTTTACAAGCATCTCGGTAAACGAACCTCCGGAATAAAGGGTCGTTGCCCACTTGACAAAAGCTTTATAGCCCTCAAAAGGGAGACCTAAGATGGTCTCGGACAACATTGAAATAACCTTGCCGTGCAAATCAAATGCGGGCTCGGTCTGTTCCGCTGGTCTACTAAAAAACCGAATGTAGAGCAAAAGGCACCGAACTGCCTCAGGATACATCATTCTTGCCTTACTCGGTGAAATAGATTCAAGTCCTTTTGTTATACCTCGTTCGATGGCTGTCGCAATAGTCTGTCGCATATCCGGGTTACTAAGAGAGTTCAAATGCGTACACATTGCATCCAATTCCTTCGGATCAAAGAACACGCTATTCATAACAGAGGGATTTTGCAAGAGCTCCTCGACTCGTCTTGCCACTTCTTCGCCAACAGAATCCTCATCTTCTACGTCTCGCATCTCAATGAGTTCCTCGAGATTGCTTGCTAGGGATCTGCTATCAAAAGTGCAGGCGCCGTCATCGGCGATAATAGAAAACTGACGACGGAAGGTCCCTTCTCCGGTTGCCAAGGCTATGCTGTGATCGCCGCCAGCAGCAATGCTTAAAATCTTTTTATCACTCAAGACACGATGCAACCCTTCGCTACTATCCGTATTACGTCCGCCCATTTGCCAGACATCTCCATCGCTGTCCAAGAGCAGAGTATGAAACGACCCAGCCTCGGCAGCAACAAATGTAACACCTCGGACGGATTCTGGGTGAATAATTGCTTCGGCAGGACTGATACTTTCCGTAACAGTAACTCCAATTTGCCCATGGCTATTGCTTCCGCAAACCAATAAACGTCCTGATCTGGTCACAAAACAAGAATGCGCTAAGCCAGCGCAAGCATGAACTATGGCAACATCGTCTGGAAGTTTCGGATTGTTTGGGTCGCTATCGTCCCAATGCTGAAATGGTTTCTCGGCAGCTGGAACTAAAGCTGTTTGGTTCGAGGTCGCCGTTATTGCTGCTGCTGTTGACGAGGCAGGCACATGCACCTCCACTGGTGTTGAGAGTTGATGAGGAAAGGGGCGACCACAGGCCCCGGCGGTGTTTTCTCCCCAGGCATAGGCATTTCCCAGGCTTGTAATAACAATCGCATGATGATGACCGGCAGCAATGGCTACTAGCGGCAGCCCTTGCAAAGCTGGAATGGTCGTCGCCAGAGGTGGCGTTTTTATAGCTTCCGGTTGCGAATCGTCGCAGTCCATGGGATCCTCCGAATAATGTCCAGTAATATGCTCGTCGCCGCATGCTAGAACACACATTCGTGTCGTCAGCACAAGCGTAAAATAATATCCACATGCCACAGCCGCCGCCCGTTGTCCGCCTGACATAACCAAACCATTGGGACGGCAAAATGTTTGTGGCTGTTGACGCTGCTGCTGGTTATCATCGCTGCTGCTACTACTGCTAGTGTTGCGATTACTACTTCGTTGGCGATGTCCAAGCTGCCCATATTCGTTGGATCCCCACGTCAGAACTGTCCCGTGCTCCGATAGAGCTGCAGTATGATCGTATCCACAACTAACTTGCAGAATTTTTAAATTCAAATCGTTGATGGGTTCAAACAAAGTAGGACGTGGTAGTTGTAAACTATTGTTGCCGTAGGGATCCACCACACCCTTGACATTTTGTCCCCATGTCATGACAGTGCCTCGGGCCAGGGTGCAAGCCGAATGTGTTGAGCTGGTAGCCAGCGATGTCACTGCCTCCGCACCAGGTTTACCCAGACGTGAATCCGATCGTACTTTCGACTGCTCTGCAGTACGAGCGTCGTCGTCGTCATGAAACGACTGCAAGCCAGAAATTCCCCAGGAATAAATCGCACTGCCTGCTGCTGCTTCTGGTTGTTTTTGTTGTTGTTGTTGTTGTTGTCTGATGAAAATGTCGGTTGGATATTGCCGAATGGAACCACTTACAATTCCATCCGACAAAGATCGTTGCAAGGTATCGCTCTGTGATTTGTTCAGGAGGACTCGTGGTGGCAAAGGCGGAGGATTAATAGTACTATCCGTGTCCAACCCAAATTCCAATGAGTCTTTCATAGAAGAATCCTCTCCATCTTTTTCGTAAAGGGCTTCTAATTTGTTTCGTTTATTCTCGGCCGCGCTACCAGTAGATGTAACGGCAGCTGCATTTTCGTAATGCTCCAGACCGTAGTCAAATAGTTCATTTTGGGAGGACCGCTGGCGACTGGCTACCAGTAAGGATTGTCGACGTTGACTGCTTGTGGTTCGTGCGGAAGAATCACTTGATGGGGTACCTGAAGGGATCGAATCGTGGTTTCTTTTGTTATCATCCGAGTCTGTCTCGCTGGAAATGTGTTCCTTGTCGTCAGCATTATGCTGGTGCTGGTGCTGGTGCTGGTGCTGGTGCATATGCTGCTGTCGTCCCTGCTGAACCACAGTGAGTGGCGCACGAGAGTTCAATGCCATTTCTGCCGTCTCCAGGCGCTGGGACAGCTGTTCCCGAGTGGAATCCATGGATGACCCTGACAGAGTTCTTCGTAATCTTTCACCCATGTTGCAGATGGAGTCCCTGATCGAATTCATCATGACTCGGCCACCGCGCCGCATTGGAGTCTCCAAGGCTCTTTCTACCTGTGAGAGCTCTGACTCGATGCTGCCGATATCTGTCATTTTCTATTAGCGGTATTGATGTATTCTTTTTTCGTTTGGTTGATTAGTGAGACTGCGGTATTCACTGAAATTAATGTTGTGGGATTAATTTGATGTTTGATATCCATGAGCCACGAGTGTGATTACACTACCAGGTAGTAATCTAGAGACGTGCTGATTCTGGTTTGTTGGCGAACTTTTTGATTTGAGGACGAGAATTACTCTGACGGTCAATCAATGACTAAACTGACTTTACGGGACTTGTTTTAACCTAGTAATCGAGTACTCTACTACTACTACAGTACTCCTCAACTAGCTGCTAGCTACCAGTAGTACTACTACGCCGCATCTCTACTATTGTAGTACAGTAGAGCCTACTCTCGTAGCTAGTAGCGGCAATAGTTATGCAAGATGCAAGACTCCAAAGAGTGACCCGTCTTGGGTTCCTTCTGCGAGCTTGCAAGTATGATGACTAATTCTCTTCGCTGTTGTGACAAGGACGAGGGGAAGAAGAGCAATCCATCTGATTATTACAGAACTAGAAGCCGTCGAGAATATCTTGTGTTGATCGTAAAATGACGACAATGGCTGTCATCGACAACGACTGGCAGTTAGATGGGAATACGACCCCCAACATTACAGCTACTACGGCTACAACCATTCCAAAGAAGCACCCTGCTACAGCCTTTTTTGAGAGATCGCATTCGGTAGCCGTTCTCATGGCTGGGAAGAAAGCTTCCGCCAAATTGGGAGTCAAAAGGAATGTTCCCAAGGGTGGAGTCAAGTTGGAGCTTTCGCCTTACGGCAGTTGCGGCTACAACAACAATAAACGATACGATGATGATGGGAACGATGAAGTGAAAAGGGATACCTCTATTGATAAGGATTTTTTGAAGCCAATTCGAAGCAGCAGCAACAGTAACAGCAACAACAACCATAGCCACAACAAGATGAGGTTGGAAGAGCTCTTGGAGAGCAATCATAGTCGAATGGAACAGCGTCGACAACAGCGCCGTCAAGATAAGAAAGCGACGAAGAAATTGCGCAGGGTGCTGAGCTCTGGTCAGATGAATCAGTTGACCCAATCCATGAGTTCCGCCGACATTGATCATTTGAAGCAGAGCTTGCACGGACTTTATAAAAAACGTCGCGATTCGGATCTTTTGGGTCGCAGTTCTATTCGAGAAGACACCCCAATGGCCCATGATTCCATTCCACCAGATGCTACAACTCCAACCCAGCTTGTTGATCCCAGTCTGCAGCCAAGTGACTTTCTTCTGGATCAAAGCAGAAATAACAAGAACAATGACAATCGCTCCAGTGAAATAGTTGCTGAGGAAAGTTTCTTCGAAGAGAGTTATTATGAACAAAGTTATTTTGAACAAAGTTATCTGGGAGAAGAAAGTTATGAAGAACACAGCTACGTGAGCAGCTCCTGTAATTCCTCCTTGTTGAGAAGCGACATTGATCTGAATGTGGATCCTGATACCATTATTAGGGACGATGATGGTACAGAATGTTCTGGCTTATCCATTGATGCCTATACCGAGCATTGTGACTCCTCCATCACTATGGAGGACCTGGAAAGTTTGGGAGATGATTTTCTCGAAGAATCCTTTCAGACAGTGGAAGAGGGGGGATGTCACATTGAGATGGACACAGCAGAGCTCCTCGGGCAAGAGGAATATTACGAGGAAGAGATTCAAGAGGAAGTAATGCTAATAGAGGAACACAAGCCAAGCGTAGTTTCGGATGCAGAAACATGCGAGGTGTCTACAACAGAAGAAATCGTTAAAGATGACTGTTTGGACTCACCAAAAACCGAAAGCAACGACAAGTCAGAAGCGGAGGCAGGTCAAACAACCCCAAGCGTAGTAACAGCTGTTCCTGTAAAGAATATTGAAGATGCTGTCTCGGGAAAACGCTTAACGTGGAATCTTAGGAACAAGACACTGGGAAAATGTGACGCCTCGCTTCTACAATTCACTATTAGTCAGAAGTCCCCAGGCGAAAACAACGACAACATCATCAACAGCAGCAAGGCAAACATGATCACGCCAACTGGTTCAAGACGAACTTCGAAGAAAGTATCAGCGTTGATTGCCATGTTTGAAAAAAACTGCCAAGCGAACAAGGCCCCACTTTGGTAGTTTTCCCGTGTGGTGGAATGCAACTTCGAGGTCTTGCTTGCGCATAAAAAATTGTATCATGAATACATAATAGAGTTATTAGAAATGCTATGTCCATAAAGGGAGCCTTGCATGCCCGATTCTGCAGTTCTTATGGCGAGGTTCGCTGCTTCATCAATAAGTTTTAAAAGTAGTAGATTATTACGTATTTTGCCAAAAAATGTGTAACAGATGAATCTGATCAGCCGACAAAGTTTGACCGAAGTAACTAAAGTTAACGACTTGTTTAATTTTTTTAATAGTAGTTTACTACTACCTGGTACTACTAGTAGTAGCTACTACCAGCCACCAGTAGTATTTAGTACTCCTCGGTACTAGTAGCTACTACAGTAGTAGTGAATAAAGAGTAGTACTCTTAGCCTGAACTTTACTGCACCGTAGTATCAACGAATACCATCAACGAAGCGCAACTTCTAGTGAACTACCAGGTACAATAGAAGTATTAGTAGTACTAGTAGTCTATCTACCTGGTACTCTCATCTGTAGTAATCGTAAAGAAGCCACTAAAGTATTCCACAAGCCACAGCACAACACAAACTCATTCAGGACCTCCTGATAAGTCACAGATAAGTTCGATTAATCGGCTCCTTCAGGACAATGAGAAGGGAAGTAATCGACGACGTTACTCCGGTGAAGGATGCCACTACGGGTAGCACGACTCCGTTGACACGAGGATCATTGAAGTGGTTCCAGCACAAAAAGCAACAGTGGGAACAATCTCCTCGACGTCCCATTGCTGCCCTTCCTAAATCTCCGGATCCACCCGAGTCCAACTTATTGTCTACTTCAACCGCAAAGTCACTGTTCCCGACCAGTAGCAGTACTGCTTCTCCGTTTCCCCAGCCAAACAACAGTAATAATAGCAATGCCAAGCCTCCTTTCTTACTAGGAGGAGGAACGACAGTGAATCAATTTACGCCATCCTTTTCGTTTGGGATTCCTTCCAGTAGCAACGGCATTACAGCAACACCAAGTTTTTCATCAGAAACACAAGCTGCAATTACAGATGATAAATCATCAAGTGCTACCAATGCAACAACGAACGTGTCATTTCCGCCAATGTCAGGCACAGCACCAATGCCGTTTGGTTCTACTTTGTCCGCAATACCAAATGACGCAAGCAGTGATGCATTTCCGCCCATGGCTTCCAAGGCTCCAACTCCTTTTGGTAGTCCTGCTGATAACAAACCGTCCAACAATGTAGCTTTACCGCCAATGGCGACAAAGATGCCTCCATTTGACAATTCTACTGATTCTGCTGCACCAAACAAGACTAATAATGATCCGCTCATTTTAGGCACCCCATCAACAGAAAGCTACCGAGACCGACTGATAGAATTCTACCAAAAGTACAACCCATCAAAATTAGACACGGTAAATGCTACACTTGACAAATATCGTGGCAAAGAAGAACAGATGTTTAAAAAATTGCAAGAAAAGTACATTTCGGGAAAAGATGATGGACTGTTGCCTCCTTCTGGAGACGGTCCAAAATGTTACGTGGACTTTTCTGTGGATGGTACATCCAGTGGTCGAGTTGTGTTCAAACTGTACCAAGACAAGGCTCCTTTGGCGGTTGAAAATTTCAGGGCTCTCTGCACGGGAGAAAAGGGCAAGGGACGGTCTTCGAAAGACTTGTGCTATCGAGGCAGCAAAGTTCATCGGATCGTACCAAATTTTGTTGTTCAAATGGGAGACTTCATTAAGGGCGATGGCACGGGAGGCGAGTCCATTTATCCACCGAATAGTGAACATGGAGACATGTGGGGCAAATTTAAAGACGAGACACCCTTTTTGAAGCACGCTCGTAAGGGCCTTTTGAGCATGGCCAACAACGGTCCCAATACGAATGGATCGCAGTTTTTTATTACGCTCAAGGCTACTCCGCATTTGAATGCCAAACATGTGGTGTTTGGCGAGGTTGTGAGTGGTATGGAGATTATTGACAACATTGGAACATTGGAGACCGACAAGGAACAGAGGCCCCTAAAACCTGTTGTTGTTGACTCATGCGGGCAATTGGGAGAGCACGATAACGAAATCACAGCTGCGCCGTCAACTGCAACAACAACCTCTGCATCGCAGCCATTTGGATTCGGAGCACAATCCTCCACCTTTGGTAGTGGTGTTCAAGCATCTTTTTTCGGTTCACTATCTTCAACGGAAAAATCCTCATCCAACCCATTTGCTTCCTTTTCATTTGGGAATAGTGCTTCTACGGCTCCTTTGTCAACCATATTTAGTTCAACCCCAGCTACCAACAAACCCAATGTCAACAGCACTGCTTTTCCGCCACTGTCCACTAAAGCTCCCACACCTTTTAGTGCTAGTCTGGCGGTAACTTCATCTACTAGCAAGCCCAAAGCCACTGCTACCTCAACAGCTCCTACTCCTGCAGCTACAGGATTCTTTTCTAATGCTGCACCTACTGGCTTTTCTCTCCATGGTAATTATGGAGGCAAGTCCAGTTTGCCACAACCAGCTCCCGTGGTCTCTGAGCTGTCATTTGGAAAGACATCTGGTCAATCATTAGTGGTGGTAGCTGCGCCAATTGGAACAGTACCGGCAACTAATTCAACGAAGGAAATGGTGACGGAGGTACCCAAGTCCTTGGTACCGTCGTTTTATTTTGGCCAAGACAGGAATGCCCTGCTACCTAGCGCACCGAAGGTTGGCGAGCAAACAATTAATATGCAATCGAAAGCTTCAGATGGCACTGGGGCTGCCACAGTCAGCATACCTGCTCCTACTCAAGTGGTCGCAAACACTCCACAAGTAGATGTCTCCTTCGCAGCTTTTACCCCTAGCTTCACACCACGCTTAACGCAATCTGATGAGTTGAAGGAGTGTCCTTCCGAAACCGTCGATGAAGCAGAAAATGTCACCTCTGCCGCCACTGGCCAATTGTCAACCGCTACTCCGGCAAAGTCGATGCAGGGGGAAAGTAGCACACTTAGAAGCGAACTGGACATGATGAAATCCCAGCAAAGGAAGACTGCTCGGCAGTGCGTCACCGAAGCTAAGCCAGCAAGGCCAAAGGGGGTGCAGCGAGGATTTTTTTCCACCCCCAGTCGTAAACAACCCAGAGACATTTCGGAGGCAGTAGCAGATATTCTGGCGGAGCGCGTCTTTAGCGATGACGATTTATTGTCTCATGTGTCTGTAGAAGAAGTGGAGAAAGTAATGGCATTACCGGTGGAAATGATGATTGCGGTATTAGAACACATTGATTCCATTGAGGGCCGCGGTGAAAGCTTTACGTGGGAGGATATTCAGATAGCCATAAAGGAAAGCGAAGGCGTAGTGAAGGCTTTGAATTTTGACGATCATTCATTTACATCCTACGAAGACTTCAAATCCTGCGTATCGAGGTTCACAGCGGCACAAGACGATCCTCCTGATATATTTCCAGGAGAAGATGATTTGTCGTCAACTGCAAGAGGCAGCGAAGAAGACATGGTTGACGATAAGACCGAGGCAACAAAGTTTACAACATTATTGGCAGGACAAAAGGAACCCGGAGAATTGGAGCTACTCATCCAGAATTTGGATTTCATAGAGTAAACTGAGACATCACAAGCTCCAAGTGGATTATTCTGAATTTCTATTAGAAAATTTGAATATCTGTGAGGCCGAACACAGAACCATCTCCTCCCGACAAACTTTTTGCAAGTCTTTAGCGCCTAAAAGAAAGGATTAAAAAAAATGGAAGGTAGCAACCATTCAACCTATCACTCTGGTTTCTGTCCATGAGAAACCTTTCCATTAAAGGCCTCTATTTTATCATTGTATCCCACATCCTGGCAGTGTCTGTACTCTGGGCTTCAGTATATATTTTTCAGGATATTTGATAAAGATGTTTTAATAGGAGTAGTATTTGAATTTCAATAAAGAAGATATTGAAGGAGATTTTTGATAATTCTCCAATAGGTTCCTCTTGGAAGAAATGGTAGACAAGAGTACTGGCATTTTCCATGATACCCAAGTTTTTCAATTAGGAGATTTTAGAAAAATATTTAGGAGCATTTCAATGAGGAGATGTTAGGAGTGTTTCTTTTTGATTAGGAGCATTTCATTTTTAATTAAGAGCATTTTGTTCTTTTGCAATACACCACTTTTACCACGGGTTAAAAGCCGTACAGCGAACAACTGTGCGTCCCTAAGCGGTCGGCATACAGCCGTCCACGTCAGCTAGCGTCAAGGGTTTTCCCCTACTAGGGTTTTCTC
>Ga0210025_1005079_pt1 | contig 10872 bp, 6 predicted proteins | sample CryGeyme20150102_FD_183989 | JGI IMG/M metagenome (GOLD analysis project Ga0210025, IMG submission 183989) | Groundwater microbial communities from Crystal Geyser aquifers in Utah, USA - Crystal Geyser metaG 2015-0102 (SPAdes) (version 2) | ecosystem: Environmental > Aquatic > Deep subsurface >...
TACAATGTGATGTGATCCCTATCTCCAAGACTTGGATATATGAATCAAGGGGACCAAATTAAGCCCAGGTGGACTGCCATAGGACTCAGGAGTTAGGTCTTACTCTATTAGGTCGTGTGCCTATGCATGCTTCCTATATACACACCAACCACTAGTCTCCTACTCTAGTCATAATATCTAATATTTATCTATAGTCTCCACATTAGCTTTTTACGCTACAGTGCATTAGTTGATTTCAAAATGAAATTATTGAACTTCCAAATTGAGTAATGATTCGTGCATCATTCGTGTGCCAACATCGTGGTGCCAAAACGAAATGAAAATGTGGCGTTTAAAGTTTCCAGCAATCCCAATAATATTATGGTACGACATTATTTCGTCCCTGTTTGTGTAAAGTCTCTCATCACACAATCGTCTGCTTTCGAACCAGGCACTTACAAATATGAATATGAATATGAATAGCAAGAACTATTTACCCATAGCACCTGTTTCGAAGAGTCACGCGGGTTGTAGCGGACTAGCCTCACTCCTACTTGCTGCTACCGACGATATGCGTGGTCTCTCGTGCTCCAAATCCAAGAAACCTACGACCATGGCGACTACGAATGCGACAAAGAGTCTAGGTTCGCGAAAGCTGCGCACCTGGGAAGCAAGTTTTGACGCCCTGGTTGATTACGCTAGCGAGCATGGCAACACAGCGATTCCCGTCCGATACAAAAAAGATAAGGCGCTCGCGAACTGGGTTCGATATCAACAGCGAAATCGGGATGCCTTGCCTCCCGAGAAGCGACAAAAGCTAGAGTCCATCGGCTTTCTATTTGGAGCCAGGAACGATCACCAGTGGGACACCAAGTTTCTGCGCTACCAAGAGCACATCCAGCAACATGGACCAGATGCAACCGCTCAGGATCTTGGCCTACAACAATGGGCATCTACGCAACGTGCATTACACAAGAAAGACTTGCTGCGTACAGATCGCAAGGAAAAGTTGGATACTGCTGGATTTCTTTGGCACTGCAACAGCAATAATGCCGGCGCTTGTAACATTGAGACGTTTCGTCGCGCTAGTGGGCTTAGCTCCAATTTGGGTCAACGTCGCGATGACAAATGGTTTGCCAATTTTAAAAGACTCCGCGCCTTTCATCGCGAGCACAACCATTTTTTGGTTCCCTGTCAATATGAACCAGATCCAGGGCTCGGTATCTGGGTTTCGAATCAACGTTCCATGTACAATCGCGGTATTCTACCAGCCAATCGCTCGAAGCTTCTCAACGACGTTGGGTTTGTCTTTCAAGTCAACGCCCAACAAGCTCGCGCGGATTCATACCAGAAGCAATGGGATCAGAAATTGAGATTATTGCGTCAATACAAGATGACCCACGGGCACGCCAATCTTCAACCAAGTACGGTCGATGACAAAATCATAAGTTCTTGGCTAACAACCCAACAGGACTTGGGTAAGAGAGGCGCGTTGCGTGCCGATCGCGCAGAACGTTTGCTTGCCCTTGGTGTATCATTGAAAGAAGAGAGCGACAAATCCTGGGCCAAGAATTTTGTCAAGCTCAAGGATTTGGTGGCAGCAAAGGAGAAGGATAGTTTTGGAAGCAGCTGCAGTATTCTGGTACGAAAGGATACAAGTGCGCACGACAACGAGTTGGGAAATTGGTTAAAGCTCCAGAATATAATGCACGATCACAATACCTTATCTCGCAAGCGACGGTACCTGTTGGAACGCCTTGGTGTCCAGTGGAATGCTCTTTCCGTTGTTTTTGCCGAGAACAATGGCTGTGACGACGACAACGAAGTTCCTCAGTTCCTTCCCGATTCCATGAAATCAACATCTGTCGACGTGTCGGAAGATATCATCGTCATGAAGCATGTCATCGCAGCTAATGTCGCCGGTTCTAATAAACGCGCTTCTGGCAGTTGCGCGGCGTCAGAGCCTTCCAGCAAGAAATCACGTCGCATTGATAACGCTGGTCTCTTATTGGAAGTCCGCGATAGTAAATAGGCAAACGAAAGTGAAAAATAATCAACGCTCATTGAATTAAAGTCGAAGTTCCCTCCGCGATAGACTCCAGGACTTGTAAAATGATACTGATCGCATTGAATAGATCAGTCTTCAGTAATTAGAAAATCCTGTCCTACAGTAACAAGTAGTTACTATCATTCGTGACCTTCTCAACGTATCGTAGACCTAGTAGGCCGTGTGGTTATAATCGTCCGTACTAGAAAATGGATCGATCCGCCATAGAAAATCTACTCCGAAAACACCATGTAAGAGTACACCGCGAACCAATGAAACATTGACCCTGCAAGGACAAATAAATGCCAAATACTGTGATCCAGAAAATTGTTCCTTAAAAAGAATGGCACTCCTGCTGTGTAGCCAACACCACCCAAGACGATCAAATTCTTTGCCACCTGATCGACTGCAACCACAACATCATTGGGAGCAATGATTGCTACCCAACCAATACCCAGATACATGCACAATCCAAAGGTTCCTTTCCTCGGCCACGTTGGGTAGGAATATTCCACGTGAATGCCCAAGCCACACGCCAACCAAATAAATGCCAACATGAATAGCATCAAATGGAAATGGTTTTGAAACATGGTAATAGTGATGAATGGTGTGTACGAGCCGGCGATTAGGATATAGATGGCACATTTGTCAAATACTTCAAATATGTACCGTGTGGTTTTCAATGCAAAAAAAGAGTGATAAAGGGTCGAGCTTGTATAGAGAACCAAAAGAGATGTGCTGTATACGGCGCAGCTTATCACATGGCGTTGAGACCTTCCCTGAGCGCGTTTAGACAGGAGAACCGCGCCAATGATGGCTAACAGGATACCAAGTCTTTGCATTTTGGATTTGAAATATAAAAGGTTTCGAGGAAGAACGAGTTAGTTGGGCTTTTCTTCACAAAATTCTTTCCACACAGTGCCATGTGTTGAACTCACCCATGTGTGACACCATTGAAAATCTATGCCATGCCAAATGGAAAAAGGGTATCGTGAGTGATGGATGCTCAATTCTAGCCAAAACTGCAAGCGTTTCATAATACTGAACGTCGAATCCTTTTTCTTTCCAACATACCTCTTGGAGAACTTGATTACCCATCAGATCCACATAGATACCATCTTGCCCATGCTCTGTTCGCTTCTTCATCGCTGCTTCAATGGCTAGTGAGGCCCGGTAGCCAATCCTATTCACGCTGAGATCAACGTCGATCAATCCACACTGTTCTTGTGATATATCTCGTCGCACCATTTCTGCAAACGCCATTCCACCCCGTTCGCCGATCACACAATTTCGCAACCCCAATCGTTGAACAGATCGATTCCGAGAACAGGCTAGAAAGAGAGCCTGCGCCCCATAAGGTCCAATCCGATTTCCCTGGAGTCGAACATCCTTAATGTGGCGAGACGATTGCAGTACTTTGGCCAATGTCAATGCACCGTGACTGCGGAAACCTGGTCTGCCCTGTCCGTACATTTTGCCTTCCTTGGATGATCTCGAAAAATCGAGTCGGTGAATAAATTTTAGGTATCCATTGCCATGACGCAACAAAAGCTCGGCGAGCGGGAGCATATCTTTGTCGTGAAAATCACCACTGACCCGTAGAGACGGCAAGGAGAAGCGGAGCGTTGTCAGAACTCCTGCATTGGCACGATCCTTTGTTAAACCGTAGAACTGGCACGTTGCAACGTATTCGGCCAGTATCGATTCCACAGTAGTAGCAGTAGCAGCATTTGCTCCTGGGTTGTCAGATGTTGGTGGATATAACATGGGAGCCACCACAAGGGGCGACATGTTCTTGTGATGCTGAGATATGTGATCCCAATCATAATGTCCATCTTCCTCTCCATCCTCGCTATCTTGCCTATTTCTCAACTGGTCGGTAGAAGTGTTGTTGCTGTCGTATATGTCGTGCAGTGACGAATCCGGTGCTTCTATTCTACGACAACCACGACAATACATGCCACCACCCAAACTGCCTATCAATCGATGTGAAATGGGAAGGCATACCACTGGAGACTGGGTAGATGATCTTCTTTGCTCGGTGCTGAAGTTGATCAATTTCATATCCGCCGCGGCATCCAGCACATTGGAGGAAGATCGAAGTGGGACAGAAGCAGCATCGTCGTCATTCTTTTTCTTTGTAGAAGTTTCATTTCCCATAATGAAAGAAGCAAATTTCAGGATACTTGGAGATGTTCTGTTGTTGATAATGCTTTACTTAATTTGCTTAGTTTGTAGTAAACGGACTCAAGTAGTACAGTATCAAGTTGGAGCGACACTTTTTTGTGATCGTATAACTACTCTCCGTAATAGTCAAGCATTGATGCTCGACTAGCGACGAAGCTAGACTAGACTAGCTTCTTTCGTAGTACGAAAGAAGCTAGTAGCTAGTACCACTAGAACTCTGGAGTACTACTAGAGGTCTAGTAGCTAGTACCTGGTACTACTGTGAGACTGTAAGAAGTAGAGTACTAGCTAGTACTATTACCTACAAATAGCTACTACTAGCTAGTAGTAGTAATAGTGGGTCTACTAGCTACTAGTAGTAGTAGATTCGATGATAAAAGAGGCGCTGTCACAGCAACCACTGAGATTTGCCTTCGTCGACAACTCCGACGTGTGCGCGTCCAAACTGTATGGATTAGGAGAAAAGCAATGATGATTTCACACTATTCAGGATAATCAACGCCCTCACAACAATCCAATAATTATTCCCCAAGTGAAAACACGTGTGGCCATTATGGAGCTATTCTCGCTCAACAAGAAAACGCCGGAGTCTCTTGCGGGATTCCATTTTTCATAATCTCACGTTTCAATACTTTTGGTGTTCGTTGTCCAGAAAATAGTGACAACTCATCTTCATGGCTGAAGAATCGAAGAGAAAAAAAAAGAGGAGGGATGAGTCGTCTTCCTGTACAACATTGCAACTTTTAAACAGCGAATACAAATAATATCATTGGGATCGAATTGCGAATGAATCAGTCCATCTAGTAGTATGTTCCGTCAACATGTCTCGAAAGCTTCTGACGGCAATCGGTTAATCATTGTTCGTCCTCATCTTCATTCTCTCTCCCATAAACGAACGCACGGTGGCGTAAACTTACCCGTTCTAGAGACGGAATAATCCCCGACGGTTATCTGCGGCATGGTGAGTTAAATCATTATTCGGGCCTGCAAGGAAAAGAAGGCGAGAACACATGCAGAAGATTAGATTTTGTCGCCCCTGACGACTTGATTCGCACCAATGACAAGACTCGAGCCAGTGCAAGAATCAGCCGAATAAAACTCAACACATTGGGATTTAGACAGCTCCAATATTGCGTATTTGTTTGTTCTATTTGTCATCCTTTTCTAGAAGAAGAAAAGAAACGCTAGCATTATGACTTACTGTCCGTTGTTGGCAGGCAAGTCCACCAGCAGTCAAAGTCACCACCCAAAGAGCTTTGGAAGTAGCTGCAGTGGTAGCAAAGAGTACGGAAGGTGTCAGACGCGACCGAGATTTAAAAAAGGCCCAACCAAACCACAAAGAAAGGAATCATAAGTGCGCACATGGAAAATATGATCATGAATACGTGCTTCCACGATTTCAGAAACCGTAGTAATTGAGCTTCCAGTTTTCTCATCATTTGATTCCTTGGTAGTATGAAAGTTGCATTACACAATGCAAGAGCAAGACGCGCGGACTTACCATTTATTTATAGTTCGATGCATACACGAATCATAGCTTATACAAGGCGTATTGCTGATAGTGAACGATACCTTCGCTGATGGCCTTTTCGTGCTTTCGAGGAATATACAGCGTCCGATGCAACGTAGAAGATGTCTTTTCGGCATCCAAAAAGGGCGCTGTTGCAATTAATTTCGCCGAATCTGGAACTTGACAGTCAGTTGATTCCAGCAAGTCGATGACATAGGCGCAATCCTCCAAGGCACTGTACCGTGTGGGCTCATCTCGATTTCTATCGTTGAAAGGCTGCAAGACGGCTTGCGACTTGACCAAACTACCATGGTTGGAAAATGGTTGTGGTAATTGTCCAGTAAAAGAGCTTCGCAAAAATGCCAAATCATGATTGGCTGGCAGAGCAAAGCTCGAAGGAAAGCGGTACCATTCGCCGCAGGTACAAACGAGCTGTTTCAAGTTGCTAGACTTGTCCGCGACAGAATGCAAGGCAGCATAAATATACAGTGGTGCACCGTAGTACTTTCTGAGGGCCATGATTCGAAAGCCAGACAGAGCCGCCATAGGCAGCCACACAATACCATGCATTAAAGTAAAGTGCGTGGGCGTTGTTTTGATGCTCAACATTTTTTCCAGGATGACACAGACTCCGTGTACCACCACATCCCAAGTGACGACAGCACCAAGACACAAAATAGGGTAGACGGGAAAGAGAAACCGTTCCTCCTTGTGCGGCCGCGGCACTACAATGGCAAACCAGACGTACATCGGCGACAAAAGCACGGCCAGAGTGATTGAACGACGACTGTCTCTGATGTATCCCATGATGTTTCCAACCCTTAACACCGCCATGGAGATGATTCCCAATGCTGCCACACCGTTAAAGTTCAAGAGCAAATTCTTGATGTAGTAGGAGGTAGGTTCTACCCCGTACAGTTCGTCACCGCCTCCTTGTGCATTGTACCGAAAAATATTAAGACTGGGCGACGTCCAGATACCATAATAGTGGTGATCGATGACCATCACCGTAAGTTGTACAATCGTGGTAGCTACCAAGGTAAAAGTTAGTAATCGCTTGATGCCCTGAAGATGGTCAATGGATCCAAACGGGCTTGTTTCTGTGCCAGTCTTGGAACTCTGGGTCTGGACGAACAATACGTAAAGGCCCAAAGGAACCAAGACGAGGACACCAAAGGGCCATCCAATCACCAGTGTCGCGTGTACCGCATAGAGAACAAATCCTTTGGGTTGGTTCCGCAAAAGGCAGGCAGCTGCCACCAACCATGCCACGGTCCAAGTCGTACTCGGCAGTAAGGCACCCGCCGCGTGTGCCAATCCAGTCGACGTTTGCAGTACAACCAAGGTCCAGCGGGCCGTGCTAGGCGACAAGCAGCGAGATGATTCCAATGCCCGGCAAAAGTCAACCTCGACGTAGGCCATAACAGCAGCCAGAGAACTTCTCAGCAAGACAAAGAGAATTAGTGCCGGCGAAAAGCTTGTCACGTCCGTACTGGGAGATGCGGTATGGACGTCCATCAGTAGAGCAACTCCTTGGTGTATCATCGAGGTAGGTACGTAGGGCAAAAGTCGTTGATACATTCTGGTTAGGCCCACGAGAGGCACCAAATAGGCGTACGTTCTCAGAGCGTACTCGTGTGCATATTCCCACGTCTGCATTCCTGTACCGTACAGCAAATAATGCAAGGGCTCCCAGTAATTGTAAACTTCATCACAATCCATAATGGGCATGCGATTTGCTAGTCCTATCCTCCAGGCGAGACAGAGGGGTAAGACGATTGTCAGCCACGGGAACGGGCAGCAGACGTCCTTGGAGGAATCAAGTTGAGACGTCATGCTTATTATATTATACTTTTCGGGAGGAGGCGACGGTGCTCGATGGTGGAAGGCGTTTCAGGCGCATGTGTAAGTTATACTGATTGTCTTATTGCAGGTGCCGCATGGTTTTTTCATCCATCTATCTTTCAGATATATGTGTTACTCTTCTTGTAGACAAGCATGTTACCATGACTCCATTGCTCCAACGACCACTACTCGCTACGTAGTCTACTAGTAGTAGCTACCAGTAGTACCGTACCAGGTAGCTTCGTTGTATTTTCTAGCTAGAATAAAAAACAAGAGCAAGCAAGGTGTTGGTGGTGATAGTTCGACGTGGAGGCAAAAGATTCAAAATGCAATGCATCCAGTGCAAAGCTCATAACCTACCCTCCCTTAAGATCTTGCAAGTGTCGTTGTAAGGCCAAACGCTGATTGAATTCGCCGGCCATGGGACCCGCAAGGTAAGTTTTTGCTAGCTAGTAGTAGGAGCACAGCCATTTCCTCTCATTGTCTCCCAAACCCAGGGACTCAAAGAGCTTGCATTTTTTGGCTACTGTGGCTGCCCAAAGTATAGATTATTGTATTCTTCTTGGTTTGCCATACTTTTCTCTCGTGCAAACAGAAACCATCTTGGGATACTTTAGCCGAACCAGCCGTATCCCTTTGGTCTGCTGGAACAAGCCATCTCAGAGGTGAGCGTCTCTTTGGCCTGGATTCTCAATTGTGTGCAAATGCGCTGCAAGTCCAAACATTTTAGGTCAAGCCGAGTCTGCACCAGCCAGGGATTCTGTTGAACTCCAAAGTGCATAAAGTAAAGTAGTTATTCCTACTAAAACCCAATTGTGTGACGTGGTTGATCACAACCGGGCCACATTCATGAATGACTAGGGTGGCTGTCTAAAGTGAGTTGAGATGGGAGGCTGGAGCACCGATAAAGTCCGCCAGATTTTCCTGTCGAAGCAGTACCACAGGAATTAGACATTGTGTGGTTACTAAGGACCATACTTAAATTTGCACAGCTACTGGCAAGACATGGTGTTTTCATTCTGCTTCTGGTTACCTCTACTTGTGACATGCAGTAGCTACATTACAATAGAATACACAATAGGTGGCCTTCCTACACCCATTCACAGGAGTGCAACTTGTCAGCCATTTCTTTGCAGACAGATACCATATCCCCGTCATCAAGTTGTACGCGTAGAACACCTGGCTTGACCAAGCGTGTAGGTTTCATGCTCTGCCCAGGCATTCCTGATATCACATCATCAAGGTCGCGCGCCTGAGTGTGTGTATTCACAGGTACTGTCTGGACTTGCATGACAGTCACGACAGGCGCCTCGGCCATATATGGTTGTTTTGCTTCGAATGCATCGGTGGTATCCTTGATTTGTTGCCAGCTGCCGCCACTACCGCTATCGCTGCCACCTCCAGGAAAAATTCTCAATAAGAAGTCGCCCCTCTTCTTCTTTGCTGGCTTGGTAATGTCGCACCCGCCATCACAGCTGAAAAGGGGAACCTCCATGCTCTCTCCTTTCGCAACATCCTCAATCGCCACGCTAATACAATTTAAAATCTTGCTGGTTTCATCGTGTCCTTTCGACTTGGAAATCGCCATATCCAGTGTCGTGTCTTCCTTTCTTTCATCCTCGTGTTCATGAAGCGAGTAGGGCCAAGCAGGTTCAAACAATTGCAGCGCTTGCATTTCACTCTTGTTTTGCGATGACGACTCCATGACAATGGCAGTCGTAAAGGATGTACTGCAAATCTCTCGGTTCTCTTGTATTGAATTCACTTCTCCTTTAGGTATCAAATCTACAGCGTTTGCGGCTGTAGTCTCGTCTGGTTTATCCTTAGCTGCTGTTTCTTCAGGTTCAATAGGGGACAATACTTCGGATGTACTACCGTTGGATTCCGTAAACTTGGCAAAGAGCTCAGCCACGTCTACTTGAGAAAGGTTCTCTAAACTTGCCTTGTGCAAGGCCGACACGTCGTTGGCTAGGTGACTAACTTCCAATTCATTTGTCAAAAAAGTATTCATTTCTTCCAAAGATGCTCCGGTTTGTTTACAGAATTCCGTAACAGTAGCTTGCACGAGCACCAGATTGTCAGAGCACATGACAGGTACCTTGGGCAATTCTGGAATTTCATCAAAGGTGGATCGTGTATCGGCACTAACCAGAGTGGAATCTTCGTGGGATTCCGTGGAACTTTCCTCGTTCCCCGCATCTTCAAAGTCGCGTTGATTTTCCTCGTGCGACGTATTCAAAGCTATTTCTTGGCTCATCTTAGTATCTACGAAGGCTAGGATGTCGTCGTCTGTTTTGGTGGTACGAAGCTTTCGGCCGACTTTGGCGGCCTTGAGTGTTTTAGGATCCGATCTGGATTCCTCCTTTTTCCAACTTTGTCTGGGCTTGGAGATATTTTTCAGATACCGGTCTGTTACAGAGCTCTGCTTATCCGAATTTGCATCGTCATCGAGACCACTAAAGACATCTTCCTCACTTATTGATTTGTCAGGAGCAGGAGTAGGTTCAGCTTCAGGTTCGATCCTGAAGGAACTAATGGAAATCTTGGGCTTTGCCATCTTCTCGAACCAATTTGAGTAAAAGAGCTGTTAGTATTGCTTGTGTCTGATTCCCTTTTAGCTTCCAATACGATAGATCGATAGTTGTTACTTCACATTTGTCTTCTAGTAGCAACTCTCGCAGTATTTGCATCCAAGACCTCAAAAATTTCAGATTTTCACCCAGCCGTCGACGAAAATCACCAACCTAATAAGTCCTTCAAGCGTTAGAGGTTGTTGTACATAGAAGTCTTGGTTCTACTTATCCGTGCTGTCAACAACGGCAAACACTTAAATGACAAGGACAGGGTTACCTCGGCATTAAAATTAAAGCTCAAAGTTTTGCAAAAATATCAATCGAACACCTTTGCGGCCAAAATACTAGTAAATAGTAAAGCATGGCTGGCTCATTCGTAAAAAGCTAGTGTGGAGACTACATGAATATTAGATAAATATTATGACTAGAGAGTATTGAGACTAGTGGTTGGTGTGTGTATAGGAAGCAGGCATAGGCACACGACCTAATAGAGTAACACCTAACTCCTGAGTCCTATGGCAGTCCACCTGGGCTTAATTTGGTCCCCTTGATTCATATATCCAAGTCTTGGAGATAGGGATCACATCACATTGTAGCCCAGCAATAAATCAAATCTGGTCCTGAGAAAACCAACCTTCAGGTAACAGGATAAAGGAAAACTCAGCCATTCAATGTTGTACCTATGCAAGCAAAGTCACTTCATAGGAGGCTCACCCAGCTCCTCACCATAG
>Ga0210025_1005083_pt1 | contig 10868 bp, 18 predicted proteins | sample CryGeyme20150102_FD_183989 | JGI IMG/M metagenome (GOLD analysis project Ga0210025, IMG submission 183989) | Groundwater microbial communities from Crystal Geyser aquifers in Utah, USA - Crystal Geyser metaG 2015-0102 (SPAdes) (version 2) | ecosystem: Environmental > Aquatic > Deep subsurface >...
CTTGATAAGATTGTGCCGATATTCCAATGTGTTTTTTACGCTTTCGGTATCAACCATCGTTAGGTAAACACCATGCACATTCGCCTTACGCGGGAACGTGGTCGGCTTGTCGTATTCATTCCATCCCTTAGTGGGGATCAAAGTGAAAATACCTATGCGCTTACAAAATGAGTAAACCTCTTTGGTATAGTGACCACCTGAGTCAAAGCAGCCACGGGTTAACTTCAGTTTCCGACCATCTTCAGTGGTAAATTCAGCCTTAAGAATTATTTCTAATTCATTCCATATTTCAGGCTCTTTTGGATTACCAAATACCCTAAAATAACTAATCAGATAACTTTCGTTATTTTCGTCATAGGCCCTTAGTTCACCCTCAACCCGATCATTCTGCATATCGAGCCCGGCAAATATCACCAGGGCTTTGCGTGGTAATAGCAACTTACCATTCGCATCAACAGGGAAATGCTCCCGCCTTTCATACAATGATCCATGTTCTAGCGGTCGAGTGGCGTTTTTCCACGTTTCGCCAAGTGTGGTATTAACAAAGCCTTTAAACTTATCAATCAGACCTTTATTCTTTTTTTGATAATAAGCATCAAAAAAATCATGTAGCATTTCAGACCAGGTATACCAAGGGCTATATGCTGTCCAAATATGAAAGGCCACATGCCTAGGTGGATCAATTAGGTCGCCATCAACTGTCCTAAATGCGCTAGTGCTATCAATCCAAACACCACAGCTAGGATCTATCCATCGACCATGCTTAATCATCCAATCAAGTTGGTCATTCGTGATTTTCTTATGGCAACTCTTATGCTCGCACTGGTAATAAATCGTTTTAGCGGCATCTTCCTTTGGGCTGAGTGAGTCGGGGAACTCATCTGGGAATGAAAACTTAAACCCATAATCTTTATCTTTACCGCCCCACTTTAATACCTGTTCGCCTTTACAGTGTGGGCAAGGTACGTGGTACCTAAAAAAGAAATCAGCATTATCGACTTCCTCCTGGATGATAGATCCCTCTTCATCCTTTGGCGTGGTACCTCTAACAGACTTAGGAAAAAGTGAGTTAGAGATACGTTTGTCACCCAATGTTAGCGGTGAACCTTCGCCCTCAATATCACGGTCAAATGCTTCTAGCTCATCGTAAAATGCACAATCCTTTGTCATCCGACGATAGTTACCGCCAGACTTACCACCGCGAATGTCCATTATCGAACCGATAAAGGTTTTCTTTAAAATGCGGTTAAATTTATTACTGGTAGCACCCCAAGGAAACACCTTGGCCATTACCTCAACGTCACGCAGCATAGGCGTAAGTTCGGTAAGTGAAAAATCCTCTGCATCGGGTTCGGTAGGCTGGAAAAGTACCGTATTGCGCTTTTTGTGCTCATGGAAATAGCCAAGCGCAGCCAAAATCATTTTGGTATAGCCAACCCTGGCAGATTTAATAAAATCAACAATGCGAATGTCATCATTGCTAATGCAATCCATGATCGCTTTTTGAAATGGGATAGTTTCCCAGTTTCCTTCGGTATAACTGGATTCAGCAGACAAATAAAAGTGTTTATCGGCCCACTCACTTAGGGTTAAGGATTCAGGCTTGCTAAGTGTCTGTTTCCATGCCTCCGCTATCGCCATACTTAAAGCAACTAGCGAGGTACGATTCCAGGTCAATTGGTTCCGTTGCTGCATTTCTCGCCTTAGTAATTTGCTGTTCGATAATAGCTAAACGTGACTTAGGCAATTCAGGCATGGCGCGGGATATTTTTGCAGGAATACCATCAAGTATCCCGGCGACCTTCGCGCCTTTATCGGCGGTCATCTGCATGATCATTTCAATTGGAGCGACTTGGCCAAGCACTTTTAATACTTCAATTTCCATCTTGTCAGCTTTCATCTTTACCAATCTGGCATCATGCCAATCAGTATTAATGGGCTGTCCATCAGCAGTGGGGCTTGGTACTGACTCATCACCGCCTTTGATCTGTTGCTTAATATGCTGAATGTAATTTTGAACGCAGGTTTTTAGGCAAAACCCATTAGTGCCGCGCTTATCTGATAAAATGCCCTGTTTCATCAGGTTTCTAACTTGCCGCTCACTTAAACCGATCATTTCACCGATTTCAGTTTGAGTCGCCATTACCACACCTAACTAAATCGTTTATGTAAAGCATTAAGGCAGCAAGTTGGTCATCACTCCAAACTTGCCCACCTTCAACGTAATAATGCTTATCAGGGGTACTAATAACCGCCTTATCTATATCAATCGGTTCGATCACTGGCGGCGTTATGCTGCACTGAATCGGCGCCGTCATCTGGCTTAATCCCGTCATCTGGCTGCACCCTGCCAAAATGGCTATGAACAGCCCGGCGAGGATTAGCCTTAATTGCGGTGCGGGTTTGCTCATTAACTTTGCGTTTTTTGGCACGATAGACCTCAATAAAAACGGTTAGAATTAACTGAAATAAAACCCGCAATAACCTAATCATGGCGGGCATTATTTTTATTGGGATTCAGCGCAACATACTTATCCATCCAGCCAGTGATCATGGCTAGAAACTTGGTAATTTTTAGTAGCCATACATCATCAAAAGTGTTTTCTGTCCACTTAGTAATAGGCACTAAAATCTTAACTAAGGCGCTGGCGAGTCCGATAATGGAACAAGCAGTAATGAGGCAACTCGCCAAAATACCGCCGACCTCTACACCAAACACAGTAATGAATGCGTTTGGATCAGTGGCAAGTTGAGCGGTGGCGTCTGTGGTTAGCGTTGCCAGTTCGGCAAGCATTGGATCAGCGAAAACAAATACTGGCATAAAAAATACCAGTGCAGCTAAAAGCACTTTGCAGATTTTCATGGGTTATCTCCGGTAGAGTTAGAGTTCTTCCCGATACGCCGGGACACTGATAAAGCCCCGTTTAGGGCTCCAAATTTTTAACGGTGAGTCATCATAGTTTTGGCGGCAATCAATATGCAGCCAATTAATGTCAACCTCGATAAATCGAATATTGGAGTAAATGGTATGGTTATCGATAATATGCGCGTGAATAAATGCCAGTGGCGTAGCAGTAATAATATCCAGTGCGCGGCCAAAGGTATGCTGGCTAGTCTGGGAAAAATCTTTACTATCAGCCGTTCTAAGACCGCTATACTGACGAGCACCATTTAGGTGCCAGTTGTTTATTGTGAATCCGTTGTCATGCCCCAAAGATCGCAAGTTATCCCGCAATAAATCTGCGGCGGCAATGATCCTTTGATCCATGTACTCTATAGACGCATTGCCACGGCGCTGATACATAGCTTTTGGTACAAACTCTTGAACTACAAAATTATTCAGTTGCATCTGTTGTTACCTATTGGATCTTTTTAATGTGCATGGCCAATTTAACGGCCCATTCCAAAGCTCTAACGCCGCCTAGACCAGCAGCAGAGCCAAGCAAGATCATGTGTACCAGGCTTAAACCTTCCAACACTCCGGCAGACCAAAGCGCCACACCACCCATCAGTGCTAAAATCCATTCGCCAGCAAAGCGGCGCCAGTCGATAGCCTCATCACTGATTAATTTTTTGGCTAATAATCCACCTGTTACAAAGCTCAAAATGGCTAGTAGACCTTTGAGGTGTTCAAGAGTGATCATGTCCTTCAATGAAAAAACCCCAAAAAAAAGCCCCTTCAGAGAAGAGGCTAAACAGTGAATGCCAACAAAATGGATTGGATAAGCAGAAACGCCAGGCATGAAAATAGACGTAGTAATATGTTAAGCTTAGGCGTGTCATATTACAATAGTAAATAAGTAAAATATTACAATATTAGGATTTTAATCCTAAATCTTTTTATCAAAAAACCACATCAAACCAAAATAGATAACAGCTAAAAAATGATTGTTAAAAAATGCCATTCCCATGATAAGCCACCCTATAAACAACAAACATAAATAGCTGGTCGAGGCATACACTAAAACCCTAAATTCACGCTTAAAGTAACGTTTATCTTCCTCAGTCATTATTAATAAACCCACCATTTTCTAATAAAAATTTAGGGATGATTTCTAATGCTTGTCTGTTTTTATCAGCCTGAGCCTTAGCCCCCATAGAGCCCAAATTAAACCAAATAGCATCTAATCTATCGGTACTGGTTTTTAGCTCTAACATTAAAAGGCGGTGATGAGATAGTACATGCAAAAAGGCAGTAAATATCTCTATCAGATACAAAGCCTCATGAATTGCATCATCAAGGGCATGGTGTTTTATGCCATCGAATACCAAGTTATATTTAGGATCGATACCAAGCAGTGCTCGGCCCATTAACACCACTGTTCTTAAGCTCTGATTGGCGCCAAAATCCCAAGGTGGAACAATTCCAAACTGTTCGTAGGCATCAACTAAAATAACGTTGTCAAACTCACTACCATTGCCCATAACTTGTGGCCTAGCGCCATTAGGGTAATGCGCTGTGATAAACTGACTCAGTAGATCAAGCGCTTCATGCAATGGCAACCGATTCGATTGAGAACCAAAAACCTCATCATAGGCCACGGCATCTGTTTCTTTTTTATCATTCCACCACTGAGTAACTTCAAGGTTAATGCTGCGTTCTGGCTGTACTAAGTCACACCTAACGTAAAACTTACCTAAGATCTCACCACTAAAAACATCAGCAACCGCCGCGCCAATAGTCGCAATTTTAGCATTGCTTGCCTTGCCAAGAGTCTCAACATCGACAGTGGTTATAACCTGGTAATCTTCTTTTCTAATCGGCTTCAATATCTTTGATCTCTCTAATACATTTAGGGCAAGCAATAGATGTAATTTCATCTGCTGTTTCAACACGATGCCAACCTTGAGAAGCCGCTTTAAATGCGACCTCTCCAACATTGCAATCTTCAGTGGATAAATGCAGCCTGTTCTCACAATTACAACAGCCAACAACATAAACGGCTATAACTGTGATCTCATCAATTTCAACGTTTGATAACTTCATTTGTTTTCACCAAAGTGAGGGAATATAGGCGACTCATACTCTGCCCAACCTAACAAGCGATAATCATCACTAAAGACTATGGGCTCATAAAAATCATCAAATTCATGATGTGATTTATTAGTTACCCACCCAATAGATTCGTGAGGTTCACCATCTGTATTAACCAAATAATCATCATCAATTAAATCACCATTATCATCATAAGCGAGTGGCCTATTTTGATAGTTGGCTAAAAAAACGATAACCTTACAAGTTTTATCATTATAAATAGCTATCCAGTATTCACATTCTGTTCCTACTGGTATATCAGGGATTAAATCAGGCGATTGCCATTCTGGTCTATAAGAGGCCAATTCTTTTTCAAGCTTCACATAGTCACTATAACGCACTAGCGAACCGTTGCGATCAGCATGACAAGTCTTTGGAGCCTTAATTCTAAGTACCATAAAAACCTCTATTAACTATGACTCTTTAAAATAACATTGTGATGAGGATAAGAGTTGCGAATAAAGCGGCTAATCCTAATGGCCAATCGAACATGGCCAAACCCCATTGATTGCCAGTAAAGGCAATCTAAAGCACCGAGCACTAAGGCAATATTGACATCAGCCTTACTTGCAATTGCAGCATCTAAGCTCTTCTTATGGTGAATAAAATGCTGTAAAAAGTGCCTCACACTATTGTTTTTCTTTCCGACGACCTTGCTGCTATCTTCATCTTCATTCGTTTTCTTTTTTGCCATTTTGCTTATCCACTCTCTTTTTTATAAGGGCATCAATACCAAGCTGTTGCCATTTTTTACGCTTAATATAACGAACCACTAAAGCAACAATGATGGGGCTGACTGGCCAAGTTAAAATTAACAACACATTAAACAGTAACTTTGCGGTGATAACTAAAAATTGATACTGATAACTCAACAGTTCAAATATAAACGCTTCACTAAACACATTAAAAATATAATGTTTAATCCATACCTTTATAGGCTTGTTGTAATCATCAACACCAAACCCAGTTAATAAATCAGAGGATTTTTTCAATTATTCCACCCTGTTCAATTATTAATAAAAACAAAAATAGTGAAAATGCAAAAACTAAATAAGCATTGCCTTTATTTTTACTTTTTTTATCCATAATAAGCCTCTTAAGTGTGTTTTTTAAGTGCTGCTAAAAGCATTTGATAAGCCTTTTCGGCGCCATTGCCACCATGAATATTGGCATCATCAAACACTTTTTTATGAAAATTAACGGCGGGCAGACGAACGGCTGGCGGCAAAGCAGCAATGATCAACTGAGCCTGAAGGTTACGTTTATCACATAACAATAATGGCACCTCGCCACCATGCTCGATGGCTAGGTTTCTTAATTTATCATTACTGTATATTTGGCCAAATGATAAATAATCATTGTTATAATCTAATGCAACTGCTTGCTGCATCGACTCTGGTAAAACAAAAATCTGAGCCATGATCCATCCCAAATCTGAACGGGAAGGGATGCCAAAGTAAAACAATGGCATCGGCGGCTCTTTTAGTTTCACTATCTCAGAGATCAATTTGAACTCGCTAAAACTTTGGCCCAACAGTTGATCGCGGCCTGAGTTGATCTAGTATTCATCCGGCTAACATCATGCCTAGATACTCCGGTTAAATTGGCTATCTCAGCATGATCATGCTCTCCGGCTGCCAACAGACTAACAATTTTCATAACCACTTTTTCACTTAACAGCTTATTGCGCTTTTTAGATTGGGTCATGTTAGTCGTAGCACTATTAAATGAACTTACCCCAATTGCTCGCCCGGCTGCAGTGACTTTCTTAGGTGATGAAACGTTATCAATAATAGGCTTTGGCGGCGGTATGTACGGCTCACCACGGCGGTATCCCCCATGCGATAAATTATGAGAAATAACTTGTGTATAGTCGGCGCGGCTGACTGTTCCTGTGTTGAAGTGTGGAAATCTTAAAGAGGTTTCACTCATATCGTAACTCATGCCATATCCTTTCTAGTTTAGTATTATATTACTATTCTAATCCTTTAATTCTGTTCGTCAATATTGCTGCTCATTTTTTGACAACCGGAAGTGAAAAGCGGAAGTGATATTTCGATATTTAAATATCATAATATTTAAATATTCACGAAAAACAATGGCTTAAAACAGCCACTTATGAAAAGCGGAAACGGAAACCAACATTTTCATTTTCAAAAAAATTGCGGGATTCCGAGCCCCCGCGACCCCTCAGTCAAGGGGCACCCCATAAGTACCTTTTTAAGTCATTGATTTAAAAGGCTTTTCACCTACACTCACTGGTTGACCAGTTGTTTTTCAATCTGGTTGACCAGTTAGGAATCGGTGTAAGTTATTGATTTATATAGATTAATGACAATGTTTGTCATGTCCGAGGCCATGCCGCCCCGGTAGCCTGGTCATATAGAAGCCGAGGCCATGCCGCCCCGGTAGCCTGGTCATATAGAAGCCGAGGCCATGCCACTATAAAAAATATTTTAATATTTTAATATTTTGATATTGACACGCCCCGCCTTAATAATTAATATGAGGCTCATAGGGTAGCCACTAGGGCAGCCCATCACCAGGGAACTGAGACCATGAAGATTCAAGATGCATTAAACCTACTGGGCCTAACTGGCACTGTCACAAAGCAAGAAATCAAAAAGGCGTACCGCGCCGCTTCTCTTAAATACCATCCTGACCGCAACCCATCTGGTAAAGAAATGATGCAAGCCATTAATGCTGCATTTGAAGCGCTAAAAGACTTAGAAGAGGTTACAGGCTCAGAAGATAGTCAAGAGGCTTACGACTTTGCAGAACAGTTAAGCGCAGCGCTAAACATGGTGAGTTCTCTAGCTGGCCTGGATATTGAGGTTTGCGGCAACTGGGTATCGCTGAGCGGTGACACCAAAACGCATAAAGAGGCGATTAAAGAGGCTGGCTTTAAGTGGGTCAAGAAAAAAGTCATGTGGTACTTCCGTCCTGAAGACTATAAAAGCTCAAATCGTGGCGGCTGGTCGATTGATCAGATTCGTGAGCAACACGGTTCAACTAAGGTCAGAACACAATACCGCACCGCATTAAACTAAGGGATAAGATCATGGCTAAAGCATTAGTAACCAAAGGCGCGATAGCGCTATCCGGTAAACCAAGTGAAAAGGCGTTTATTGATGAATGGGCTAGGCAGGTTATCGGCAAGTGGTGTGCTATTGCGGCGGTTGACTCTGACGAAAACGAATACACCCTAATCTTAGGCTTTCGTTGCTGCAGCGTTGCGGAAATGCGCGAGGATGTTTCAGACGCCAAGAGTGTAGCAAAATGTGTGCTTGAAGAAAGGGCAAATCAAGGCCGTGATTACTTTGTACTGACATACGTTGATAACGGTGAAACGTTCGCTGAGTTTTCAGACTTTGACAAAGATAAAGTGAAGTATGAAAAAGAATGCGCTTGCATGAAAAAAATGAAAATCCACAAAGTTAGTTATTCATCCGACTGCGTAAAACAACTGCTTATTGAGTTGAACAAAGAGCCATCTTAAGAGGGCTTTTATCGGCTAAACAAACTTATAGGGCGGCCAATAGGGCCGCCCATCACCAGGGGACTGAGACATGATAAACGTATATACAATAAGAGAAGGGCGCGAAATTTGGATCGCTCGCATCAGACCAGCAGCGGCGATAACCTGGGAAAAGCGCCATCCTTACCACATTTTCAAATAAACTAAGGCCGCGTAAGCGGTCTTTAATTTTAAAATATTTTAATTTTTTAAAATTAAAATATTGACTCGTTTTAATATTATCGACTAAAATAAAACTCATAGGGCGCCACTTGGGCAGCCCATCACCAGGGAACTGAGACCATGACCGAATCACAAGCCATTATCACCCGCGCTTTCAATGCTAACGCCGCCGAGTTTCTTACAACAATCTGTAAGCGCGAGCATATCGATTTAAACTCTATCAAACACACTAATGATCGCTTTGTTATCGGGTTCGTAAATACGGGCCGCTATGTCACGATCAGAACGGTTACAGATATTAAGAACAATGAAACTTATCCCACTTATACAAAATTAGTTTTTTCGGTCTCAACGCCTGGCCAAAATTATCATGAACATTTAAGCGCCATCGAAGCCGGGGCCGTTCGCTACACTGGCGAGGATCTAAGGGCAAGGCCATTTAATGTTGACGGTGTTAATTATTGGGGCTTATGGTCTGAAGAACATCAAGGCTTCATCGGCTTTGATAATAAGCTCAGCGCTTACGCGCCAGCGGGCGGCTTTCACTCAGTAAAAAGTTTAACTAGCGGTGGAATCGCCAACAATGCAGCCATATTCATTTGCAAGATTTAATTAAGGCAGCCACAAGGGCAGCCCATCACCAGGGAACTGAGATCATGAAAGCAATCAATGCAAAAGAGTTTAAAAACGCTTGCCGAGCTTATAGCCGTTCAAACTCAAAATTTCGTCCAACTCATACTGAAAGCCTAGTAAGGGTTTACGGTTATGAATTAGCTTATTTAGTTGAAAAGTTTGAACACTATAAAAACCAACTAGGTACAACAAACATCCATGTTAGAACTAATTATCGAGCTTATGCCGTGGCTCAATTTAGCCATCAAGAGTGGTTATCTCAAGCTAAGCGATTAACGCTATCTTGGCGCTATTTTGACACCACAAAAAAACACAAATAACTCTAACTAAGGCGGCCAGATTGGCCGCCTATTTTTTTTGATATTTTAATATTTTGATATTGTGATATTTTAAAATCTGTGTAAAATTAAGTCATAGGGTAGCCACTAGGGCCGCCCATCACCAGGGAACTGAGACCATGAAAAAATATCTCTCTGAGTTAGCCATACTGCTAAGCATCATCATCTTTCAAGCCGTAAAGGATGGCTTTAACCCACTGCTAGGGCTCGTTTTAGTGGTTATCCCTTGCGCCATCGTTTTAATAGTAAAATTGCTTGATATTAAAAAATTAAAATATTAATATGTGTTGAGGGTGGCTACTGGGCCACCCATTACCAGGAAACTGAGATCATGATTACATCACAAGATAAATACTCAATCGTACTAAACTTAATATACTTTTCGTTTATCTTACTGCTGATTAGTTGCGGTGCTAAATCACATTTCTTTATTCCTTTCTACCTCATCACCTGCGGCATTCCATCGGCACTAATGGCCATCATGCGCCATAAGTCAGACCTAAGCCCAACCCAACCACCAAAAGCCATCACAGCGCCAATTGCGGCGCCAATGAATAACGTTGTACAGCTACCAAAACAACTCAATATAAAAAAGCCGGTACTGTGGGACGGGAAAAATTTACGCGGCACCTGGACAGCAACACGTAAGGCCGATGGCGTAAGAGCAACAGTGATAAACGACCAAGTGTTAACGACTGGCGGCAATCCTTGGCCAATCAGTTTACAGCAGATGAAAGGCGCAAAAGATGCAGAGATCTACTTCGGCGACTGGTACACCAGCATTAAGGCCATGCGCGGCCAAGTCGAAGTAAATCCCGAAAATGTATACCCACTCGATACCCCAGATCCCCGCCTAATGATTGGCAGCCTAACCAACCCAACAGCCGAACAAATTACCGATCTACTCAATCAAGTGGTTTTGGCAGGGTGGGAAGGGCTGGTATTACGCCAGGGCGATACATGGATCAAAGTCAAAAAATCAGAAACCCATGATCTCGAAATTATCGCAATCAACTACAACAAAAATAAAACGGTTAAATCCCTTGTCACCTGCATGGGCTCCGTTGCCAGTGGCTTAACCAACGAGCAAAAAGCCGAGATCAAGCGCAACCCTAAAGCCTATATAGGCAAAATTATTGAGGTTTCAGCCCTAAGCACTACC
>Ga0210025_1005084_pt1 | contig 10868 bp, 9 predicted proteins | sample CryGeyme20150102_FD_183989 | JGI IMG/M metagenome (GOLD analysis project Ga0210025, IMG submission 183989) | Groundwater microbial communities from Crystal Geyser aquifers in Utah, USA - Crystal Geyser metaG 2015-0102 (SPAdes) (version 2) | ecosystem: Environmental > Aquatic > Deep subsurface >...
TTCAGGTTACGACTTTTATCATAGGTCCATATATTAGCAAGAGAGCGTAAAGGTTTGAGTTAACTCTGAAAAAGAGTGGTTGGCGTACCCCCCGCCAGGGGCCATTGATAAAATAATAAATGCGGGTTCTTTCACCTCCACTGCGATGCTGTGAGGAAGAAAGTGAGCCAGTTTGAAATATTATTAGCTACTCTAGCTACTCTACTACTGTAATAGCTACTGCTACTACGACTAGTACTCTACTACTGTAGCTACTAGAGTAGCTACTCTAGCTAATACTCTACGTACTCGAGTAGCAACCGAAGCCAACAGCTACAGTACTTATTAGTACTCACATCTCACATGATATGGTAATATTGTTATTAACAATTCCTTATCCAGACGGAACAATCTCTTATTTTTAGTAACCATCCTTTTGACGATACTTTGCAGGAGAAGTGACAACGATAACGATGATGTTAACATGTCGTTCGTGGACCTTTCTGTGTCTATTAGTATTTGTTATGATGAACTCTGTCGTTGATGGATTCCTTCCTCCCCGCCACGAAGGAAGAGGAGTAGAAGGACGAGTAGAAGGACGAGTAGAAGGACGAGATGGCGGCAAAAATAACGATCTACTGTTAGTAAGTGTAGAAGAAGAGGAAGAAGATGATGAATGGGAATCTGTAGATGTCATGAGGCGGAGATTAGGTATTGTGTACAACTACAAACCTGATTTATTAAATCCAGAATTGTGTCGTTATCTTACCGAAGTGGAATGTCAGCGTGCGAACGATGCCATGCGAAAGCATGCCACGAAGATGAGAAATCTACCCAAATTTGCCGCTTCCAAGAATGTAACGACAATGACGACGGCATCCTCCGCCATCGACCAACCACCACCACCACAACAACAAGAAAAAGAAAAAGGGCAAAGACGTAAATTGGACAATCCATCGGTCGGTTCCGTCAAAATCTTGGTCCTGTTGGTCCAGTTCCCAGATCACATGGATCGGGAGTTGGTAGATCCTACTGTGTACAATGATATATGGAACAGCAATGCCAAATCGGAAATCATACCTTCCGGATCGGTTTCCCGGTGGATCGAGTTGAACTCGTACGGGCTGTACGAAATTCAGGCCAACATTATGCCCTGGACAGTAACGGACAACACCGAGTCCTACTACAGTTTTGGTATATCGGGTCGGACGATGGATTTTCAGCAGGCCTTCTGGCCCGCACTCGATTACCTGGATCAGCAGGGCATCGATTGGAGCAATTACGATGTGGATGGCGATGGAGTACTGGACGCTGTGGTGGCACTGCATTCGGGATACGCGGCAGAACTGAAGGGTCTGGATTGCAACACCAAACAAGATTATTCCCAGCGGATTTGGTCGCACGCCTTTGCAGCCACCGACTATACGTGGACCTCGGCGGATGGCGTCTACTCCCTGGGGGGCTATGTTGCGGCGTCGGCATACAAGGGCATTTGTGGAAACGAACCAGCCAATATCGGGACAATGACACACGAATTCATGCATACCTTTGGTCTTGTTGGTGAGTTTCTGATGGTTTTTTTTAATGATTTTTTTCTTGTATCACAATGTTTGTCATCTCATGGTGTTATGCTTGTATTATCTAGATCTGTACGATGGCCAAGACGCCAAGGTCGGGCGAGGTGTTGGTGGCTTTGATATCATGGCGACGCCTTATGGCCCCAAAAACGATCCAAGTTGGCCGGGACACTTGAGTGCCTGGTCACGCATGAAAGTGGGATGGCTGGTGCCAATCGAAATTACCGAAGACGGAGTGTATTCCATTCAGGCTTCGGAGCTTTCCAACCAAGCCTACGTGATTCGAAAACCCTATCCGTATGATGAATACCTTCTCATTGAAAATCGTCAACCTCTATGGTTCGATGCACGATTGTGGACGGGAGGGCTTGTCATTTATCACATTGACGACCGAGCCGATTTGCAGAGCCAACGAGGGTATCCTGGACAAGAAGGGTGGCCTAGAAATGGCAATCACTACCAGGTCGCTGTTCTTCCACCGGATGGACAGTACAATCTGGAAAAAGGAGACAACGATGGTGATGTTGGCGACTTTTGGAAAGAAGGAATGACCTTGGGGCCCGGAAATGGCCGAGTCTTTCCGAATACCGATGCCTATCAATTTGGAAACATCCGCAACACGGGTGTGACCATCACTGATATTAAAAACGCAGACAGTGTCATGACGTTTCGCGTGTCGGGCTTGTCGGAAACTCCTGCTCCCACTGCTACGGTAACATTGGCTCCAACAGTGCAAGCTGGAGACGAGACTACACCAAACGATGAGACAATCTTCGGCGACGAAACGACAGAGACAGACGAGGAAACTGTCATTTTGGCACCATTTGAAGATGATGTCAAGGTGCCAGTATCGCAACTAGCAGACGCTGGCAGTGCGGCATTTCAATCGAGCTTTCTCTGGAGCCTGCTTGTCGTGAATATGTGCTTGTGCTTGGTAGTAGTCATATAATATTCTTGTCAAAGGATAATTCCCTCAGTAACACAATCCAGGTGATGCATTTTTCGAGCATGGGAGAGCAAAGCGTTCGCAGGAGGCTTCGGACTCTTTATTGGCGATGACAAAGGGGTCGCTCTACGTTGCTTCACTTTATTACAGAAGTAGCGAGTAGCAGCTGGTTTCTGATGGTGAGCAGCTGGAATTTACAACGGACTACTCGGAATATGGTCACAGTAAAACGCATCTATAAGCATTCATACGGCAATGTCTCGTGTGCAAAAGCGGCGCACACTGTGTGAAATTCTTGAACGGAAATCCTGAATAGTACTGTATAAGAAGACAATGAACATACTTTAAAAAACATTGAATCCAGTGAAGCTGAATGTTGTAGGGAAGGAAAGTAATCTAGTAAAGTAGTGGTCTTTTCTACTAGCTGACTAGAGCGTTTCTTTGGAACACACCGTGATCTAGAAAGCGTACGAATTTGTTGTAGCTCAAAAAGTACAGAAGCTCAGACTCTTCAAAGATGAAATACTACGCTATTATTAATTGTGCTTCGTTTTATTGCTACCTTGGTAGGTATTGTGGGTTGGTACGTTTTAGCTTTCAGTTACTTCTCTTGATTTTGTTCTTTTGATTACACCTTCTTTTGCTTGGTCTGTTTGACAATAAAGCGGCCCACAAAGAATTGGCAGAACAGATACAAGTAGGAACCGTACATGAGAAAACCGGAAATAATCACTCCATCATTGATTGCACAGGTTGGATCACTCTTGTAGTATTGGTAACCAAGAACGGTAACGATGCACCCTCCGATCATTTGTGCTATTTGCATAAAGGTAATCCACATGGGATTGAACCACTTGGGCTTCATTTTCATTGCCATGAGGAAGTAGTATCCATACATGACAGCATGGACGGTAAAATTCATGGCAGTCATGTGAACACCAATGGGAGAGGCGTGGGTGTATCCGTACCAAGTGTACAAAAGTACAGTGATGTGATGGTACCAGTGCAAGAACAAGACCTTCTTCTTGTGAATTACCAGGAAGAACGTATCAATTAATTCGCTAAAAGATTTTCACAATTTTGGTTGTCAGCGTGTGTGTGTGTGTTGTAAGATTGTTCGGTTGAATGGGGAGTTTATGCCAACATTACAAGTGAGTCGAACGATTTTCGCAGGGTAAAGGAAAATGACGGGGGCGGTAAAAAAAAACTAGAATAGAATGTACGAAACCAATGATGCAACTGTTACTCACGGAAATTTCGACATGGCAAAGAGGAACATCCAAAGTCCTGTCGATCCTGCCCCGATGGATCCACGTGGATTGACACAAATATTGTCCCGAGTAGATCGAGTTAGCATATCGTGCAAGACATGAGGTACCGTACGGATCATTCCCATTGTGGAAAATGCACAGAGGAACAAATTCCAGGCCGCCAAAGCATTGCGCCAATTCCAAGATTCTTGTTTCTGCCAAAAAAAAACAAAAAAACATCAAAAGCAGGAGGATGAGAATAAATAAAATTAAGGGCGGAGTCTGTAAAACACGTAATTTCTTTTCTTGGTAGCAGCTAGTACTCACTTCCATCATTTTGGGTCCAATATACAAGAACAGGGCGTAGAGGGTAACGGCGACAATGGGAATCCAGGGCCGGGCCTGACACCATTGCAAGGCAGGGATGGGATCTCTGTATTTTTCAAACCTGAGGCAATGGTGCAAAATAAGTAAATAAATAAATAAATTGTAGAGGAAATCATGGTGTGTGAGCCAGCATTGTCGCAACAGCAAAAAAATCATTTTATAATGTTGAGCATATAATATCTCATCATTTTCTTTGGGGGGGGGACAAACTCTTCTTTGTTACTTACTCGAAGTAAAAGGGTTGAAGGGCAGGATAAATGCAGGTGAACTCCGTGAATTCGACACCATCCACACTAACTCCGACATCGCAAGTAGAAGCCATCTTTTTATTATGAATTGCTGGTGTTTCCTTTTCTAGATTCGCAAGGGAGGAGCGCGATGGCGGTGTATTTTTTTTTCAAGTTAATTCAAATTGATAGGAAAGAAAAAGCAGACAAAAAAACAAAGCCACCAGTTTTTCTTAGTAGAAGTAGTATTGATAAAAAACAACAATGCGGAGCAGTCCAGTCCAGCCCTTCGTCGAGTACAGTACTACAGTACTCCGAGTACCTGGTAGTACGACTGGTGCCTAGCTAGGAGTACAGTCTGGTGCATTCTAGTAGTAGTGTAGTACTACAGGCGACCACATCGCCTTTTCCATTTTAAATTGTCACGTCACACCGGTCAGGGATGAGAGTAGGGCGAGAATCAAAAAGAAGTATTTTGAGATCTGTTCATTATTTTGTGAGAGACTCCAGTACGTAACTTGATCCCTAATGATGACGCACCTCCACGACTTCGTCAGCGACACGACAACAACATTAACATACTGCTAGTAGTATCTATGATTGAGTCAACTTTCTTGATGATAATATCTACTGTACTACCAGGTACCTGGGCGGTACTACTAGCAGGGACAAAAAATCAAATAAAGCAAGAACCCTTTCAAATTATAGTAGCAAAAAGCAAACAGCTTGACTCATTCCCAGCACGATCACAGAGTACAATCGATAATTATTTATTTGTCATCATCTCACATTGGTTTGTGTGTTTGAATCACAGCCATAAAGCAGTGCGTGGTGGTAGATCTTAATGTCTTTTACACCGTGACATTATAATAATATATTATACTAGTCCATAATATTATTGAATATTGAATACCCAAAATCTGATCTGACAACGCGAAGAAATAAATAATAATATTTATTATAATGCCATCCAAATCATTGTCGCCTCTATGGCTGCTCCTGTCGACGTGCTTGTTTGTTATTAATTCCAGTACAGCCTTTACAGCATCAACAACAACAACAACAACAACAAAGCGATCCAATGCATTATTTTTTATTACCAGACAAACTCTCTCACCAAGACCATTGGTATTAGTATCCGGTAGGGTCCAGCAAACAAAGCTCTTTTCAAATCCTACCACCACTACTACTACTACTACTACTACTACCAACAATAACAACAATAGCAACAATAATAACCAGCAGGAGCTGGCGCAGAAATTTGATGCATTGTTGGACGAAGGAAATGTCAGAGCTGCACAGGAGTTGTTACAATCGCATTCCGATCAAACGATCGTATCGCTGGACAACAAGGAACGATGGAACAGAGTCTTTTCGACCATTGAACAGCAAACAGCACAGGCAGAAGAGACGACAGAAGTGAATATGCGAAAAATTGCTGAATTTCCCACAACATCTCAGCCTCGGAATGCCATGACTCGAATGTATCAGACCCTTAAAGATCAGAACCAACTTCGAGTGTTCGGTGCGATCGATGCGAAGGTGCCTCCCGCAGCTGGTAGTCACGCGGTACGACCGTCCCTTTTGGAGGAAATTACGGGTCTGCCCATGAAGGCTTTGACGCCGCAACCGTCCAACAATTTGCTTCTTTTCGCTGGAGTGTCCGTTGCTGTGCTCGAAGGACTTGCTAGTGTTTTCCTTGGCATTAATTTGAATCTATTGGTTTTGATTACGCTGTTGGGTGTAGGATTTGATCGAATCGTACTAAATGGAGCCATTGCCGAATCCATTTACAAGCTCTTTAATCCTGCTGTTCAAACAAAAATTCAGCGACACGAAGCTGGACATTTTCTTGCGGCGTATTTGATGGGTTGTCCGGTGGAAGGATGCGTACTGAATGCATGTAAGTGTTTTTGTGTTGGTGTTCATGGTTATGGTTATGGTTATATACAATACGTCCCTTTACTAATTATTGTATCCGTACTTCATCTCACACAATGACACTTTTTTCTTTTCTTTATCCTACAGGGGAAGCACTCGCGGACTCGCGATTCGGTGCCGGACGACAAGTCACGGCAGGGACCAGCTTTTTTGATCCCATCCTTAGTGACCAAATCAATTCTCGAAATGGCAAGGTCACTCGAAGTTCTATCGACCGGTACGCTATTATTGTCATGGCAGGAATTGCCGCTGAAGCTGTGCACTATGGTCAAGCCGATGGAGGTGCAGGAGATGAAATGGCATTGATTGCCTTCTTGTCGCAACTCAATGGACCACCCGAGTCTCAAGCCAACGGTTCCGTGCCGCCATGGAACAATATAACCATTAGAAATCAAGCGCGGTGGGGAGCCTTGCAGGCCGTTCTTATGCTTCGAGAATACAAACCATGCTACGAAGCCTTGGTCGGGGCTTTGGAACAGGGCGGGAAGCTTGGTGATTGCATTTATGCCATTGAAAAGGCAGCTCGCGACAATAATTTGGGACCACTGAGAGATCCGTTGGGATATATTGTTGAGAAATCTGCTGACTCGGAAGAGTGGACCACTCAGAAGCCAGCCAATTTTCTGACGGAGCATGGTGCGAACGCTGCAGAATCATCGAGTAGTGGCAACGCGGCACCAGGAGCTCCTCCTGTCGAAAAATCTATGAATACGGAAGAGTCCATGGCGCAATTGAATCGATACCGTCAAGAAGTGGAAGACAGATTGAAGAAAATCGAGGAAAAGCTAGGCACCATGAGCAGGGATTAATCGAATCTGTAAATACTGCATATTCGACATAGTAAGATCATATTAAGCATCATCATTTGGAAAACGATTGGTTATAGTGACTGCAGTGCGTAGAAGAAACATTTCATGGCTTTATCGCAAACGTGCTATACACTGTGACGGCCGTGCAAACTACTCCCAGCAAAATCCCCGCCACCACCAACACCATAGACAAGAATCGTAGCCTCTGGGCGGCCGCGCCTGCAGTAGCTTCGCCTTGGCAATAGTCCTCGGCAGTTTTGTATCCCAACATTCCAGGAATGATGAATCCCAGAATGCTCGAACTGGTCCCGCCTAGTAGTCCAAAGACAACGGAAATGTCGGGTGTGACAATGGCCAATGCCAGCGACAGTCCTGTCAGGAACATTGTCGCTACAATATGCTCCCACAAGCTATCATTATTTTCACTGTTACCGCTTTGGTGACTTAGAGCTGTAGCAGCAGCAGCAGCAGCAGCAGCAGCAGCACCTGTGGAGACAGCAATGTTGCTGGTAGCGTCTTCTGGAGGGGGCACCAACAAGGGTTCTGTCAAGTCATTGTCACTGGATGGAACCTGATCTTCATTGGACTCTTGTTTTCTGAAAGATCGTGCTATGCCCAGTAATGTAACCCTCGCCGGAAAGATGTTCATAGGATACGCCAAAACAACGGCCAATGCCATTCCAACAAATGCTACCTGCATTACAGATCTGGGATCGTAACTGGACAAAATGTTGGGTGTAGTGTTGTTGGATCCAAAATCCAACAAGGCAATGACGGAAATGGATGTGTACAGCAGAGCACAGATTCCCACAGCCAAACAAGTGACCATAATCATGCGACTGTGTTTGGAAAGTGTCATGGATGGTGATGTTGGTGTTGAAAGAGGACTGGTCGGGTGTGGATTTGAAGTAGAAGCGTCTGTGGAATGCAAATTATGCGCTCGTTCTGTAATAGCCGTGGAAGGGCTTTCTTCGTCATTGCTATCACTGACTGTCGCTATAACATCATCATCGGCATCGGCATCGGCATCATTTTCATCGCTTTCATTAGTTGTTCTTGTTCTTGCTGCTACTGCTGTTTGTTCTTGCATGGTCGAATATCGTCCTGGCATTTCATCATAAATGGCACAAACATTGACTTGACATGAAAAGGCAAAAATAATAATAGGACAAGCTCGCAAGATGGACAAAATTCCTTGTGTTGGTTCCCAAATGGATTGGGATGAATCATCATTGCCACCAGTACTATTAGTACTACTACTATTGCTGTTGTCGTTGTTGATACTGTTTCCCATACTGGACAGTATAAAAGTAGAAATAATATTTTGATCATCATGCTGGTGGTGGAAATGATATTCATTTTCATGGTGATGGTAAAGATCATCGACGTAATGATAAAAGGCTGCCAATACCAGTGTCAGAATACTTGCAATACCAATGGAACTAGCACATTGCAAACTTTTCATGGTTCGTTGTAAGCTCAGGGGAACCATAGCAATGAGCCAAACAAGTGTCATTGCAAGAGTACGATGACTGATATTGTTGTTATCGTCGTTGCTGCTGTCGTGATGATGATGATGATGATGTTGAAACGAAAAGGACGTCCAACCGCTCTGTTCTAAAATATCACCCACTGCAATAATGTAAGCGACGGCTGTACCGCAACAGAAGAATAACATGGAGGCTTCCACGACCCGCCGTGCTACTTTTCCCAAAACTAATTCTACCAAATCTTCGTACGTCTTTGCCTTTGTATAGGATATTACGACACGTTCTTGTTGTTCTTGTTCTCGTTGTTCTTCGCACAGTACAGTAGTAGTATTTGGTGTATCGTTGGTGTTGCTATTATTTCTGATAGTTCTATCCACAGTACTCATTGTTGTTGTTGTTGTTGTCGTTGTTATTGGTGTTACTGGTTTGTTTGTATAATATACAACCTGCATGGCCTGAATCAAGAACAAAATACTGAGAGCTGTAAATGTAGCACTGAGAACTAATAGTAGCATTCCACATAACAATCCAGCTTCCGCCATAGCATACGGTAAAGACAAAATTCCAGCACCTAATGTTGCCGAACACAAACAAGCCACAGCACCAAATGTAATGATATATCCCTTGTCGTGCTGTTGGTGCTGGTGCTGATGCTGATGCTGATGCTGGTGCTGGTGTTGGTGCTGGTGCTGGTGCTGGTGCTGATTGTCGTTGTTGTGGTTAGAAATGGGTACCAACAACAGATGAGGTGTGATGGCATCATCATTATCATTAAGATCATCATTAAGATCATCATTCTGATCATCATTCTGATAATGATGATGGCGTGACAACAACGATGGTACTGCTGCATTCGATGATGATGATGATACTAATGATGATGATACTAATGATGATGTGAATGGTGGTGGAGATTGCAGGGGATCCATTTGTATTATTTTTTGGTCTTGTTGTTTCAATGACGCCGCCGCCGCTGCCGCTGCCGCTGAAGAGGTCGTCAATGACAACGACGACACTGGATGCTTCTTTTTCTGAGACGACGACGACGACGACGACGTAGTAGTAGTAGTAGTAGTAGTAGTAGTTGTTGTTGTCGTTGTTTGAAAGTTTTCCGCCGTATCGTTACTGGTAGCTATTAACGCATTGTTAACCAATGTTTGCTTTTGCTTTTGCTTTAGCCCGAGAGCAATGATGCTGTTACTACTATTGGTGTTAGAATTATTTTCATCCTGCTGGTGACGTTCCTTGTTGTTGACGTTGGTGTTGCTTTCAACATCCACAGCAGAATCAGCCGCAGTACTACTACTAGTAGCAGTCGTCGCCGTCGTCGTCGCCGTCGCCGTCGTCGTGGGCTTTCTGAGTCGATCTTTCTTGCTCCGTCGTACCATTCGTTCAAGATATACTAGATTCTAGATAGTCCAAGAGAACTTTTTTCCTATTGTACTGTAGGAACGCAGTTTCGGTTTGTATTGGCAGTACTAGACTAGTACGTTGGAAAACTAATCTTGTTTGTCGTTGTGTTGTTGTGTTGTTTTGCTTTTGGGTTACTCGTTATTGTATATCTTCTCTGGTTGTTGTTAACGAATGATGTTCTTTTGCCATCACAAAAATAAGTACTTTATCTACTCCTTGTTACCGGTAGCTTAGTAGTCGTCTCTCTAGCTAGGAGTACTACTAGGAGTACTTCTCGAGTACTACAGTACTAGTCGTACGTAGCTACTACAGTAGCAGGAGTCTACTACTGTTCTACAGTAGCTAGTAGTAGTAGCTAGTAGTACTAGTAGCTAGTAGCTAGGCCTACTACTACTACTCTAGCTAGTAGCTACTACTAAGTAGTAGTAGTAGTAGTAGTAGTAGTAGTAGTAGTAGTAGTAGTAGTAGTAGTAGTAGTAGTAGTAGTAGTAGTAGTAGTAGTAGTTTTAGACTCTCCTCCACTATTAGTAGTAGTACTACTAGGTAGTCTGATCCAGCCGAAGGCAACATGAGACGAGGAGACCCAAACCAGAGGTCACTGCAATGACCCAAAATGTCCCATTCTGTCTCCCACTCAGAAACAGGAACACATCAGCCAGGAGGAGAAAGCAATCAGATCATCATCAGATACAGTGATTCCCACTTTGGTGGGGAGAAGAAGATCCACACGCCAGCCAGGGGGCTGCTGGCTGCCGAAGCCAAAGTCTGACTCCTCGTTGCCCAGCGTCGAATCCCTACTACCAACCGAGGAAGAAGGGCCTACTAGTAGATGGTGTGGATCCAGCAATT
>Ga0210025_1005092_pt1 | contig 10855 bp, 4 predicted proteins | sample CryGeyme20150102_FD_183989 | JGI IMG/M metagenome (GOLD analysis project Ga0210025, IMG submission 183989) | Groundwater microbial communities from Crystal Geyser aquifers in Utah, USA - Crystal Geyser metaG 2015-0102 (SPAdes) (version 2) | ecosystem: Environmental > Aquatic > Deep subsurface >...
TATATTCATGAACAAAAACTCAGAAGACTGTTTTCTATGTTAGTAGGATTTAAAATAGGCCTACTTTATGCTACGTTGCAACTTTGTTCAAGTTTAAATAAATCAACAAACCTACCTACTTACTTCCTCTTCTCAATAAACACCTTTACCAGCTTGTAGCTGACATTGACTCGACCCGATACTGGCCCCGATTAGCATCATTTTTCAATAAACACAAGAGAGATTGTGAAAGTTAAATTTTGAATCAAAAGATGCAGATGTCAATAAATTTCCTAATAATAGTCAGATAGAGTTGTCCAACTGGAGAAATAGTGTATTGTATGTTGTTGAGACTTGTTCTTTCTTAAGTGCAGATGTACGAGCATATCAAGATGGAATTGTTGATAGGTCTAAACACTTAAAAATATTGGCAAATGAGCTAATGAGCTTTTCCAAGAGAGAAGAGAATAACTATGAGGTCTGGGAAGAAAAACAGTCAACATTAAATAAAAAATCAGGCACATAGGATCCTATACTGACCATTCAAGTGGATATATCATACGCAATCTTTGACTAGAAGATGGATCTGGACTCAAGAAATCGATCCTATGCCTCAAAGAAGGCCTTCAAACTCACAAAGAGAATGATTGACCAACTTTGATATATTCCCGAAATAAACACAGTTATTAGATTTGAATTATCACACGGAGAGGTTCATTAGACTTAGAGTCTGCTCTCAAGTCTTTTCTGACGATCTTAAGTTCATTGCTCTGCATTGTATTTCAAAATGGTAACGGAAAGGGTGATGTGAGGGAATTGAATATTATTTATTTGAGTTTATTGTTCAACTCGTTCATAATTGATTGATATGTTACGAATTAACGACAGGATTCAACACCTGTTGGGCACCGGAGGTGCATGTTATGGTCCTCTTACTTATGAGTGGGAAGTGATCATCATTTGCATCTGCTGCTTCCTCGGCATCATCTGGGCTATCATCCAGATCGTCGCAGTTTAAAAAATTGATGTTGTCAACGACACCGGCATGCCCGGCCGTGGACATAAATACCAGCTCGACCAAGAGAGAAGGGAGTTCCTGAAATATATTGGTGACAAGATCGCCAATGGAGCCAAAAGTTTCCTCAAGGAAGAATACACCATCTGCTTTATCTTCATTATCATCATGTTGATCATCATTGGCTTCACCACCCAATATCATTGGTGGACTGCTGTTGCCTTCTTGATCGGTGCTTCCGTCTCAATCGGATGTGGTATCATCGGAATGATCATGGCAACCAGAACCAACTACAAAGTCACCTACTGCGCCACTGAGGGAATGGCTCCCGCCTTCAAAACCGCCTACAGAGCTGGTTGCGTCATGGGCTTCGCTCTTGTCTCTCTCGGACTTCTTATCCTCACCATTGTCATCGTCCTCTACAAGAGGTTCCTCAACAAACCCAACTACAGTGCTAATTCCAATGACTTCTTGCCCGTCTTTGAAGCTGTTGCTGGCTATGGTCTTGGAGGTTCATTTGTCGCTCTTTTCGGTAGAGTCGGTGGAGGAATCTACACCAAAGCTGCTGATGTCGGTGCTGATTTGGTTGGAAAAGTTGAGTCTGGTCTTAACGAAGACAGTCCCAGAAACCCTGCTACTATTGCTGACAACGTCGGTGACAACGTTGGTGATGTTGCCGGTATGTCTGCCGATTTGTTCGGTTCATTCGCCGAGTCAACTTGTGCTGCTCTCGTTCTCAGTTGCAATACCCTTGCTGGAACCGGTTGCGATTTCTACGTCAGCAACTTCTTCTATCCTCTCCTGTTGATCGCTTTCGGTATTGTCGTCTGCCTTCTTGTCTCTATCCTTGCCATCTTCGTCATGTCAGTTAACGAGTACTCTCAGATTGAACTTGCTCTTAAAGTTCAACTGATTGTCTCTACTGTCATCTTGGCTGGTGTCACCTACTTGACTGCCATCTTAACATTCCCCTCAAGCTATGAAATCAGAATTACTGGACACAATATCACTGGTCGTGGCCCCGTTCATGCCTTCCTCTGCTCACTCTTCGGACTCGTCTCAGGTCTCATCATCGCTTACTTCACTGAAGTCATGACCTCTCATACCTATGCCCCTGTCAGAGGACTCTCCAAGAGTTGCATTTCAGGTGCTGCTGCCAACATTACTCTTGGTCTTGCTTTGGGATACTTCTCAACTGTTGTTCCCGCCATTCTCATCGCCGTGACTGCTTACTTCGCTAACGTTTTCCTTGGCTTCTATGGTGTTGCTCTGGCTGCCTTGGGTATGCTTTCCAACTTGCCCCTTTCACTCGCCATTGACGGCTATGGACCCATTTCTGATAATGCTGGAGGTATCTCCGAAATGGCTGAGCTTGGTCATGAAGTTAGAGATATTACTGACGATTTGGACGCAGCTGGTAATACAACTGCTGCCATCGGTAAAGGATTCGCCATCGGATCAGCTGTTTTGGTCTCCCTTTCCCTCTACGGTGGTTTCCTCCACAATGCTGGCCTTTCATTCAGCAGTCTCATCTCCCTCACTCAACCTGAAATTTTCACCGGTCTTCTTTTGGGATCCATGATGCCTTATCTCTTCTCAGCCTTCACTATCAAATCAGTTGGTGATGCCGCTCAGGGTATGGTCCATGAAGTCAGAAGACAAATTCGTGAGAGACCCGGAATCCTTAACGGAACTGAAGAACCTGACTATGATGCTTGTATCTCCATCTCAGCTAGAGCTTCTCTCAAGGAAATGATAGCTCCTGGACTTTTGGTACATTTTATGTTATTTAGGTCATCCTTTCTCCTCTATTCCTCGGATTCGTCTTCGGTCCTCTTCTCGTCGCTGGCTTCCTCCCTGGAGCTATCGTTTCAGCTGCTATGTTGGCTACTTCTGCTGCTAATACTGGTGGAGCCTGGGATAACGCCAAAAAGTATATTGAAGCAGAGAATGTCAAGGATGAAAATGGAGTCAGTTACAAGAAAGGTTCAGAAGTTCACAAAGCTGCCGTCATTGGTGACACCGTCGGAGATCCTTTGAAGGATACTTCAGGCCCTGCACTCAACATTCTCATGAAGTTGATGGCAATTATTTCCCTCGTTTTCGGAAATACCTTCACCACCCTTCACCCCATTAAATGATGATCTCATTAAACCGCATATTATTTCATCATCACTATCATATGCAAATATCTACAATAATAGCCCATCCATCTACTGACGTCTGCTTTGTCAAGCCGTATATTAGGATCATGAAGAATACTTTGCTAAATGTCCTCAATTAATATCAGGTCTTATCTTTTTGTCTTAGAAAGGGATTTGCTGGATTACATCGAATTCTCCCATTGGATTAATCTACTTGTCGATATCATCTTAATTAGTCTCACTTCTAAACTCGAAATGTTCAGGCAGCACATTATTCATGATTCTGATTGCAACTTTTTAGTAACATGGAACTCAATCTTTGATGGCGGGTGCCATCAATATCGCTTCCTTGAAGAGATGATGATGTATTAAAGTGAGGGAGTAAGCGTTCATGCCTCTTACCGAGTAGCCCAGACAAAACATTGAAACTAGGGGCAGATTTATTTGATTTTTTCTATGAACTCCAAGCAATAAATTTATGCTAAACTAAGCCTTCGATGTACCTTCGCCTTCTTTCTGAACTGCTGAATCTTCTCTGATTGAAACCGACTGTTATGATGACATCTTTTGATATTTAATGAGCAATATGTGCCGCATGTCTAACGTGAAGGTTGAACCCATAAAACACTATAAACACAGTTTTGGCTTTTCCTTGAGCTGGGTAGTGATATGTGGCCAACCTAGCGCATTCTCTGATCTAATCGTAGACATGAAAGTCGATGAAGTTTATGCCTTGGTAGGAGTTTTCACGACCAGGAATAAGTTGGTGCTTCTAGAATGCTGCAGCAGTTGAGGGAAGTGTATTTCTATGCTGTTCTATCAAGTAGAGGTAGGATTGGTAGTCTTCAAGTTTGCTCGTCATATTTTTGTGTTTATTTAATCTATATGATAGAGTTTAATATCGATATAATGACAACAAGACTATTAACCAGTTGTAGGCCAAAATATTTAAATAAAAAATGAGCCCCTTTAACTCATGATAATCCCTACTCTGACCTTCCCTAAACATGAAAAATAACACATCTCCTCATCTCGAGGCGACCTCACATAAAATTCGACCAGGAACAGTTTCTAACTTCCATTTTATGTTATGATAACATTTGAAGAGAAGAAACTAAGAAAGGTAGACATGTAGGGAGTTGGTAGTATAATTTAATCAGTTATTATAGAATATGTCATATACCTCGAATTAAGTTGATTTTGTTCAAGAACATATATATACGTCAGTTGCCCAAAAAAATGCTGAGCACCAAAATACTGCTTTCTTTGTTATGTAGCACATTAATAAGGTTGAAATGTAAGGTTTAATATTGTTTTGAAGACGGCTGAGGCTTGATCGGGCATCTCCCTCCTTCCTTCCGACTAGGCAACTTTTTGAAGAAAGTAAGCCCATCAAACAAGAACATTCCTTTACTACTTTCTCTTGAGTGGATGCCGATTGCAAAATTCCAAGCTTGATAGATGATGATCATGCACATCAAATTTAACTTAATCTCCAAATTGAAAAATCAACATGATAGCAGACAATCATCCTCGGACATCGAAGAGCACAATAATTGCTACTGCTGGGACCATCTGGGTGAAGGACTGGACCTTGCTTACACGATGGCTTAACATATTTTTCGCCATCTTGAAAAAACTGTGTTAACATTCCAGAGTATATTTATTCTTCTTAAGGATATCATAAGAATGCTTTGGAGTATGAATTGAGGCTCATTCCTTTTTTATTTATTGATTAATACCTCCTTTTTCTCTAGAATGAGTTTCGCCAAACAGCATATTCAAATAATAATCAGGTTGTTTTATGTGAGAAATGCCTCCCTTAGCACTCAACAACAAAACCTAAGGCTGCTTAGATACAATTTAGAGATTTTGATGTTAGAGTGATTTAAATAGTCGTATTCTCGAACGATGTTTATAATATTTATTTAATCACGGAGACTCACATTGAAAATGGAATCGCTTAATTTATATGCTCAGCCTGTTAGGTAAGCTGAATATGAAAGTTCTAACAAAGGAGTTGTTGAAAATGAAGAATTTGATGTTTAGCTATACTTGGACTCTGAAGCCCTCATGAAGAACACCATCATGGAGATATAGGGCCTAGATGAAGAGAACAAGGAGATCTCTCAAACTGGAGACAACTTACTTTCAGCCGTCGTCTAGGAAGGCTCAAAAAAATCAACGAAGAGGAAGCCATCGATTTTTCATAACTTTCATAAACACATTATCACAGTCATAAAGAAGCACTGCAAGATCTGTCCTAAGACCTTTTCTCAGGACCCCGAGGGTAAGGCAGCCTATTCCCTATGGCAGGCCTTCCTCAAAATGAAGTCGTGCAGTAAAAAGATCTTCAATGTGATCTTTGGCTTCTCACACTCCATCCACATTGAGGCTAACATCACCTTGTTGGCTGGAGAGTTCAGGGAGTTCAGGATCATCAAGGACAAGGTCGGGATTGAGCTGATTGTCAAGGCTCAATAGTTGATCCGAGTGAAAGTTTGTGATGATTTGGCTTAACTAAGTCGTTAAATGTTGGAGGGTACCTGCCGCGTTGACAATTTCGAAGTGTTCTTCCACTACGTTAGCTGGTTCATGCGCCTTTTGAGAGAAGGCGAGGTGAATCAGAGAATTACCAAGTAGCAAATTTTACAAGGAACCAACATTAAAATTGATTGATAATTTTTATTTCTATTGTTTCACTTATCTCAAAGACACATAAAAATATTTTTGAAGATTGACTCTTTGCTTTTTATAGAAAGCTTATGATTTGATTTTTTAGGGATTTAATCTTATAAATAAGTAGTGACCCAAATTTCAAGTAGGGGAAGTAAAGATAGAAATCTGAGAGTTATCTGTCAAAATTGAGCTTTAAGAGGGTTTAAAGAGGCGAAAAAAACTAGGGTGAAGGTTGGCCTTTTCTTTGAGTGAAACTCAAAAATAAATGATGAGAAGTGGAGCAACCAAAAGGGAAGTTGAAAAATCTGGAAACACAAAGGAAGCAGGCATTCGATTTATACAAAATGTTAGCACCTGAGCAGAGACGATGATAGTTGGTTGATTGACGAAATGAGATGTAATGGGGAAGAACAAGTCATAGATAAGGAGTTGTTGGTCAACTAGCACACAACAGTAAACTAATTTTCTCGTTTCAACCTTTGTTAAGTCATGCCGATCGCTAATAATTTGTAGAAAATGATCATTTAAATCTTTGTCTTCTGAACTATTGGAAACTACGAGATTGAATTCCTTCCATCAAAAACTAGCGAATTGAGAGCGATGACTTCTCATTAACGAATAATAGATATACATCAGGATCTCATCTTTTGCGTTTGAAGCTAAATCAAGGACAACTATTTTAATTTTATTCAATTTATGTTCTACTCCTATTCTCATCACACACATACTTTATTGAAGATATTAGATGGTGCTGAAGTAATGGTTCTATTTTCCTGATTTTTTATTGATCCTATAATTTTTTCTTGAATTAGTTGCATAGTTGAGAATTGATGTTTAAAACGATACTACCACATCACGTCTTTCATTGAAAGAAAACATTATAGGACAAATTATCTGTTAATGATGATGTGATTCAAACAAAGTTGGGCTCAATGATTTTTTTAAAAATATTTTGGCTTTACTACGTAACTCCCTTGATGGTTTTTCAAGTATGTGATGGCACTTTGAGCTTCTAAAGTAAAGCCATCGTTTCGCACTGATATAGGGCTCTTCTTGACCATATTTGAATTTAACGTTTTTTGTTTCTAAGAAAAAGCTTGATTTTGCTATGAAAAGATGGAGATTGACATGAGTTATGAAAAGATGATATTTTTACAGCTAAATTCTTCTCCCGATGGCAAAACCCTGAAATGCTGCTTATCACTACTGTAGGAAACGAGCAACACAAGGCGAAAAAAATATAAGTAAAAAATTACACCAAAACTTTTGTATAATATTTTCTTACTGTTGTTTAAAGAAAAAATGGATTCCATATTCTCAAACTCTACATCTTTAGAATAGATCTAAAATGGTAAATTTCCTGCCTCCTTCCCCTCAGATGAATAGTTCTCTATTGAAATTTACTTTGCAGCATAGGCCCTCATGGAAAATAACATACCAAAGGAAGAATCTTTAGAAGTAATCAATGAAATAGTCAAAACCCCCTCGCCTTAAATAACCCCTTCAATACTTGACTCATCTGAGCTTTCTTCAAAGAGAGCTCCATCAATTTTTCACAATTTTCAAAAACACATAATCACTCTTTTTAGAAAATATTGTCGGTTCGGACCTCCTAACTTCCCTCAGAATCAATATGGAAAAGCAGCCTGCTCTCTTTGGCAAGCCTTTCTGAAGATGAAAACCTGCAGCAAAAAAATATTCAACATCATCTTCGGTTTTTCCGCTTCCCTGCATACCGAAGGCAACATCAACTTGCTGGCAGGATAATTCAAGGAATTTAGAACCATCAAGGATAAGTATGGTGTGGATACGATCATCAAGGCTCAGGAGCTAATTAGATCTATGGTTTGTGAGTAACTTACAAACGTACCTCGAGAAGTGTTGGCCTTAACTTGTAGAGTAGATAACTTCAACGTTTTTTACTTCTACCTGATTTGGTTCTTGAAGATGTTAAAGAAAGGCTAGGTAAACAAGAGGATCACCAAGCAGCAGGTCCTGATGCTTGTCAACGCAAACTTTTCCCTCGATATGATTGTTTGATTTTACTATGTTGCTAAAGATCCTAGACTCCACAAAAATGTGGGCTTCCTTCTGTCTTTTTCGAAAGATCTTTACTCTCTACTTTTTTTTAAATATCTAATGTGGAAGTTGACATTTACTTGCATCATTTCACATATGTGTCAATCACCAAGCTGATTCGATTTATCACGATTCATTAGTTTCTTCATTAAGCATTCCTTTTCTTGATTACTTTTGGACAAATGCTTTAAGAATAGAGCAAGAAGACTCAACATATTATTTGTATCGATCAACATTATGACTGGCTATCGCCTCAGAATACATTCTGGTGTTGAGGTATATCTTATCTGATGACTGAGCACCCAATAAACTGCGATAGCTTGATCTCTTTCACCAAGTATACCAGAATACTTTTGGTGACATCATATAAAATCATAGCTCATTAATATAATACAGCTCATTAGGATATTGAAAGTAAGGAAAGAACCGAGTCTCAAAAAATTATTTATGAATAAGCCTGGAATGACAGATAAGGTTTATAAATAATGAACTCTAGTAAAAGGTTAATGAAAAATCATCTAATTCTCTTATCACTTCTCACTTTCTAAATTATGGTCTAAGCTAGCAACAATCAGCAACTGTACATCAGTCGAACTCAATGCACCCTTCGCTACTCTCGTAACTATAACTCGATCAGCTTTACCTAATGCATCAATACATAATTCACATCCAGTGATTGGAAAAGTTGTTTTGCAATCTGTTGTAATAGCAACATACCTTCATAATATGATAATCCTTCAGTCTAGGCATTAGAGGCATGCAAAACAGGAAATTTTCCTTCGAGTGGTCTATCAACCCAGCAAATGGCCATCATCGTTACATGCACTGTCATCATGGGCCTACTATGTATATGTTTTTTTTGTAAATTGTGTCTCAAGATGAGGAAAAAGAAAGTTGAAGCTCAGAAAGAGGTGGTCATTTCTGTTTAATGGCCTAATGAAGATCGTATATGCTCAAAAATAGGAAACATCGTATGGTCGGAACGTGCAACCATCAAACATCCACTAAGAGAAACGAACTAACCTTGTACTATTTGTCTGGAATAAAATACAACAGCTTTACTAATATGTAAACATCGATTCCATCCTAAATGTATAGGATCGTGGCTGAAAAAAAGCGACTGCTGCCCTTTTTGCAGACAGGAGGATATTCAGGGAATCAAGGTTTACTGCCAGACTTGCAGATGGAGATACATGGTCTGCACTATAAAATTGTTGGTCAAGAGTAGTGATGAATTGCCTAAAGAATGCGACATTTGTTTGCTATAGAATAGAGAAGCCGCAGACAGTCTAGTGGAGATAATGCCTCAAGGCAGTAATGAAATCATAGATGCAACCCGAAACATATAAGAATCCGTGGAGTGAAATAAAGGTGTATCTTAGAGCTGAACATTAAATGATTGACAATATGAGATCATTATAAATAACAAAAAAGCTAATAAAAATTGACAGATGCCCTTGACCCTCCAATAGCAATTACTCACCAACAGACTACCTCTGCCAGCACACTACAATGGCTACGAGTTCAACACGATTCAAGGATACTCTCGCAAATCGATTCCAGCATATTTGGCAGAAGATCTCCCTCCGATGAAGTTTTCATAACTTCGGCAGTAGTTCAAACAAATCAATCAAATTGAATGCCCCAGATTGACATATTTCAAAACAAAAATTCAGAGCAAAAAACCATGTGAACGTCACTCCGAACATAAAAAAACTTCACTCCCTCAGCTGAGTTTTTCTGAGAGGGAAGCTAAAATAGTTAACAGGAAACTGTCAAATATCAGGGAAGAACTAAAATACACCTTGATGACTAGTGACCCAAACAGTAACCTAGTCAGCCAACTAATAAACAAAGCCCATAGTCTTGAGGAGCAAAAATAATGCAGGAAAACTTTGTACTCTCTCAAAACTAAAATGAGAAGGCGAAGTTTACCGAAAAAGAGAGAAGATCGATTGTATTTTCCCAACACGATTGAATTGGTCTTTTCTGCTAGGAAGTAGTAGATGAGGTCACAGATTTAGTTGGAGTAATAAAAGGAAGGTTAGGAAACTTGTCCTGAGCTGTCGACGATAGCACTTAAGTAATGACCATCCCATTCAGCCTTTAGAAGTGATGTTAGTTTACTATTTTGATTCGTAATACCCACAGTTGATTGTTGTAGAATAAAAAGGTATGACATCATAACAAGAGAGTCCTCTGTTAGATTGCGCTATCTGTCTGCTTCCATTCGTGGCTCCTCTGACTCTCACCTGCGGGCACACGTACCCCATATTCTAATTAGCTTCTGTGAGACCTGTGTCAAAACACAGCAATTTTAATTGACCAAATATCTCTGCCCCCTCTGTCGACATCCCATCCAATGTGATATTTCACATTACAGCGTCAATGTTATCTTAGAACAAATGCTGCTGCATCGCTATGGCGAAGATAAGGTATTTTTTTAAGTTATCAAGGCTTACATGGAGCGAGTGATAGTGTCAAGGAAGACCATGGCGGAGCTGAGGAAGGGAATCTGGGTGTATGTGCGTCGTTGGCTGAGGTAGAAATTGCCATGGGTGATTATACTGGTGCTGCTTTATCACTTGTTCAAGATAAAGGTCAAATTTTTCAGTTCAAGATTCAAGGATTACAAAGACAAGGCCATTTCGATTGCCAACTCGATAAAGGTCGAAAATAGTCTGGATTTCAAGTTCCTTCTTTTCTCTCAGTTCATGAGATTGCTCTTCTCTACTATTGCTCCCTGAAACTGATTTGTATTTTGAATAGTTTACAAACAATTTTAATCGGCCTTCAACTCCTTGGTACTAACTTATCATAAATGAACCATAAAGGGTCATACATATCGATTGATATATGGTACGTATTGATCAGCATATTTTGAATATTGGGGTTGGGGTTGGGGTTGGGGTTGGGGTTGGGGTTGGGGTTGGGGTGGGGGTTGGGGGTGGGGTGGGGG
>Ga0210025_1005102_pt1 | contig 10834 bp, 9 predicted proteins | sample CryGeyme20150102_FD_183989 | JGI IMG/M metagenome (GOLD analysis project Ga0210025, IMG submission 183989) | Groundwater microbial communities from Crystal Geyser aquifers in Utah, USA - Crystal Geyser metaG 2015-0102 (SPAdes) (version 2) | ecosystem: Environmental > Aquatic > Deep subsurface >...
TTCTTCATCATTTTTTTCCTCATCTACAATTTTGCAGAGAAATAAAGAGAGAATTTTATTGAATGCGTTTGAATTATCTGAAATATTATTGTGTCGCAGAATTTCAGCAAATTTGTTAAATAATCCTGTTGCATCTTCTATTGATTTCAAATTTTTCTTTTTGAGTGCTTTTAGTTCTAAAGAATACGGATTTGCATCTTCATCAAAAACACCATTAAAATGAACATATTTTATAAACGTATCTTTCCAAACTTCAAAAAACTCATTTTTATTCTTTGCATCTCTATATAACTTTAAATCTTCTTCTTCGATTTGTTTTAGAGGTTTTATTAAATCTTCTTCTCTGTCTTTTATTTGTACAATTAAATTTTCATATTCAAAATTATCATTAATTTGTTCTTTTTCATTCAATTTAGAGGTGTATAAAACGAGAAATTTAGCATTTTGGTCATTAGCTAAATAGGCAAATAATTGTCCTCCATGTTCATTCATTTTTATTTTTTCTCGCTCAAATTCTGCCCCCCATGTTTTACACTCTATGACCAACAAAGACTTTGTATCTTTTCCATATACACAAATATCTGACTTTCCTCCACTTGCCCCTCTTCCAGAAGGATAACGTCTTTCTAAATGAATGTCATTTGGTTCATAGCCTTTTTCTAAAAGTCTGTTTACACATTCTAATACAACATAATTCTCTGCGTGATTAAGATTTGAAGTAGTTTTATCTCCTAATTGTATCTGATTATCATTCTGTCTTTCTATTGTTGTTTGATTATCTAATCTATAAAATATTTTTTTTGTATCAATATCTACTCTTATAGTATAATTTTGTAATAAATACTTCTTTTTATACAAAATCTCATTTTGAGTTGTAAAACCTAGTTTTTCTAGAAATAATTGATATGACATATTCTTTTCTTAGTAAAGAAGTTGCTTATATTTTGAGCAAAGTTACAATTTTTTGTGAAATTTATTTAGAAATAGTATCAAAAATACCTAATAAAAACAGAAAATTATTAGATTCTAAGATAGAAGGTAAGCAGTAAATTAAATCAAACTTTCTTATCTTTGTCACTTCAAAAAAAGAAGTTCAATTTATAAACAATCACAAAATAAAAGATTATGCTAAAATCAATGACAGGGTATGGAAGTAGCAACCTAGAAAACGAAGAATATACCATTAATACAGAAATAAAAACGGTCAATTCGAAATACTTAGATTGTAGTCTTCGCCTTCCAAAACTGTTTGCAGATAAAGAAATTGAAGTAAAAAATCTAGCACAAAAAATACTAGAAAGAGGAAAAGTGTATATTAATCTCAATTACGTTTCGAAGGGAGAGAATATTTCTCAATTAGTTGTCAATCAGCAGCTTGTGAGTAGTTATTATGAAGCAATGATAAAATCAGCTAAAGAATTGAATGCTCCTACCAATGATATTTTCAGAATTGCGATGATGCAAGACAATGTTTTTATAGAAAAAGCAAACGAAGAAGCCATCGAATCGCATTGGAAAGCTATCTATCAAACCATCGAAAAGGCTCTTTTAGATTGTAATGAATTTCGAAAAGACGAAGGAAAATCCCTGCAAAATCAGATAGAGGAATGTTTGAATTCTATTCAAAATTCACTTACAGAAATCAATAAAATTGAACCTCACAGAATGGAAAAAATCCGTCAGAAATTAGAAAAAAATATTGAAAGTGTAGTCAGTTCTGAGCATTTTGATAAAAATCGTTTTGAGCAAGAAGTTATTTATTATGCCGAAAAATTAGATATTGCAGAAGAACAAGTCCGTTTGAAAACACATATTGATTATTTTTTGAAAGAATTGAATAAAGATGGTTCTAAAAATAATACGAGTGGAAAAAAACTAAATTTTATCGCTCAAGAAATGGGAAGAGAAATAAATACAATTGGCTCAAAAGCAAACGATGCTGATATGCAACATTTCGTCGTTGAGATGAAAGAAGAACTAGAGAAAATAAAGGAACAGACTTTGAATGTGTTGTAGGAAATAGGATTTAGATATTAGGGATTGGGGAATGAAAATTACAAATACAAGGGAATGGGGAAATGAAAACTGCAAATACAAATAGTTAAAAAATACAATTAACATTTATGAAAAAAATAATTTTGATTTTTATAGCCTTTTGGGTTTCTATAAACTTATATAGTCAGAATTATCCAAAAGAAAATGTACGACTAGAAAATGATGTTTGGTTTGGTGTGAATGCTCAAATTAGTCCTAATAAATTCAATACAAGTGCTAATTTGGATAGTAATTGTGTTTCAAAGAATGTGTTTTTGATTCAAGTTTTGGGAAAACATTCTACTATGGAAATGACAGATGTAGATTATTTTTATCAGCAGAGTTTGTATCTAAGTTATGAACGATTGCTTTCTCAAAAATGGATTGGAGGACTTTCTTTTAGATATTCTGAATTGAATATTAATAAAACTACACTACGTGGACATCTGCGCCATTACTCGCCTATCAAAAAACTAGATTTGACCTTGTGGCAGCAAGTCGCTTTTGAGAGAGTTTTATCAAATAATTCTTTTTACGACCCTGTTTCTAGGCTTTGTTTTCAGTTTGCAGCCAATAAATATTTCAGCATTTCTAAAAAAAATCCACAAAAAAAACTCCTCGGAACAATCTCTTTTGAGCTTTTTAAAGAAATTCAGAAAATAAATCCCAATTCGGAACGTCGTTTTTTTCAAGAACAACGCCTACAAACAGAATGGTTTTTTCCTATTCATAAAAACGTATATTTGGGAGCTTTTGCAGGATTTCATACCAAACAATTTATTGCTTTGGCGCAGTACAATATGAATGGAGAAGAACTAAAACCTACAAGAAGGCTAAATCAACAAACGCCTATTTTTGGAATAAATGCCATTCTTACATTGGGCAAAAATAATATTCCAAACAGACGTTTGTGGATAGAATAAAGTTTTCTACTTAACTTTATTCATATAATTTCAAATCTGAATTCATATCAACTTTAATACTTTCAGCTATTTTTTGAAATAAAAGAGAAGGAATTTCAATATTGTGGTCTTCTAATTTTACATCAAATGTACTTTTTATAGAAGCCTTTCCATTCTTGACAAGTATCTGACTAGGAATTTTACGAGCTTGTTTTTTGCCGTGAATTTCCAAATCTCCGACTGCTACAACATTGTATGTGCCATCAGTTTTGAGGTCATAATCTCCTTCAATTTTTCCTTTAAAAGTCGCATTAGGATATTTTTCACTCTCCATATAATTTTCATTAAAGTGTTCTTGCATCAAAGAAGACGAAAAAACAAACGATTTGATAGGAATACGAAAGGAAAATGCATTGGTTTTGGTGTCGATTACACCTTTACAGTCTTTGTTATTGGCTTCTATGTCTTCCATAGGTGCGCTAGAAAAAAAGTAAACTTTGCTTTCTTCCAAAACATAACGCTGTGCAGAAACAGAAGAAAACGAACTTTGAAAAACAAATAATAATGCTATAAAAACTACTGAATAGTGGATTTTCATAATTGAAATAATGGTTAAGGTTTGATTAACTTAGTTAAATTTTTTGCGATTAACTACAAATTCTCTTGTTAAGTTAAATCCAAAATGTATGCCACCATCTAGCCAGTCGCCACCCGTTTCGGCAATAAATCCTTTTTCTATCATCGAACGAGAATTAGTCAGATGTAACTGAAAAACGTGTCCACCTGTTTCGATATCAAAACCAACAGAAAGAGAATTATGATACGAATCAAAAAGAGGTGAGTTTTCGATAGGCACTCTGAACACATATTCAGCATTGAAAGAAGTGCGTTTTGTTAGCTTTACTCTTCCTCCAAAACCAAGTGCATAAATATCATTTACATCATTTTCGGTCGGAACAAGATTGCGATGCACCCACGAAGGCGCAAGTAAAAATGAAAATCCTTCACTAAATTTTTTACTCAAAATAAGTTGATTGGTATAAGCCAAACGATTTGCAAAAGTTCTGTCCTCTCCTGCATTTGCTTTTAAGGTATTTATGGCTGCTGTTCCTACATAAGTAACACTAATAGGCATATTTTTTTCACCTGTACTTTGACGTAAAAGGTCTGCTTTAACAAATCCGTCATACGTTTTTTGAAAAGAATTTCTACCTACACCTATCATAATTCGGTCGCTTAATCCATATTCAAAACCTAAACGAATAGTTGCTTGGTCAAGTCCAAAAAACTCATATCCTCCACCATCTAAAGTTCCGAAACGGTGCGAAATTCTGAATTCTAAAGCTCCTTTGGCTACTTTTTCCGAAGTATGAAGATTGATAAGACGAGTAGATTTGTATGCCGCTGTGGTATAGGCTGTTTTTGGATTATCTTTTTCTTGCTCGTCTAAAAGAGCATCTAAATCATCTTGAGCAAATGCAAATTGAGAAGAAAAACAAGTAAAAAATAAGAGTAAAAAAGCAGAAAGAAATGAATAATTTTTGTTCATTGATTTATTTATTTTTTTGTGGTAATAAAAGTAAGTAGATTTATTTTAGATTCATTTTAGATTTTCACACCCAATTAATCGCCAAATTAATCATTATTTGCCCCATTCTTAACCCACATTTCAATTAGTCTAATATCACAACTGGATAACTTTGCAGCACCTTTAGGCATAGAAGAATAGGCAGAAGAATGCTTGATAGAACCTAAAAAAGATGCATTATTGGCACTGCTTTTCAAAGAAGTGTAGTTTTCTAAATTAATTCCTGCCCCTGCCGTTCCTGCCGTTGAGCTAGAATGACAAGAATAGCAATTTCCTTGCAGTATTGGTTTTACCGTTCCAGAAAGTGTTACTTGTGAAGTATCACAAACAACTATGCCAAATTCTGTTTCTTCATTTTTCCACTCACAAGATGAAAAAGCGAAACTAAAAAAAATACTTAAAAACAAATAGCTAAGAAATACACTACCTTTATTTTTCATATATTTTTGTAATTTTTTGTAATTTTTATACACTACTAGAAAACTAACTATTAGAAATAAATGACAGAAACGAAGCGACAAAAAGAACCTCGTTTATGCCACAAGATAAGGATTTTCTAAATTCAAACCTATATTTGCTTTATTTTACTTTTATCTTATTTGGATAAAATAGTAACTTCTACTCTGCGATTGAGTTTTCGTGTGCCTTCTTCTTGATTACTCGCAATAGGATATTTTCCTCCATACGCTCGTGTCTGAATACGTGTGCGAGAAGTTCCATGAGAAACCAAATAATTTTGAACCGTTCTGACACGCTCGCCCGAAAGACGGAGATTAACGGTATGTAAACCCACATTATCGGTATGGCCTCCCAACAAAATTTTCATTTTGGGATATTTTTTTAAAATAGCAAGTAATTTTTCTAAATCTTGGTAAGCTATATCAAGCAGTTTTGTCTTTCCTTGTTCAAATTGAATATTATGAAAATTAAGCGTTTTGCCTACTTCAAATTGTTTATCAAACTCAGATTCTTCTTCTTGTTCTAGCTCATTATTATTTTCTACCCCTTCCTTATTATTATCATTTTCAATATTTTCTAGTGGGTTTGGAGTAATATCTTTCTTTGTACTAGTAGTTAATTGACTTTCTTTGTTGTCCGTTTCTGTACTATTTTTTAGTTCTTCTTTGGTTTCTGCTTTTACAAAAACTTTTTGATAAACGGTATCTCTGATATAAACGGTATCATGAACATAAACGATTTTTTCTTTTATGATTGGATTGGAGTTTTGTTTTTTATTCATTTTTTCTCCTAAATTAGCTTCAAGATAAACAGGTTTTTCGACTATTTTTTCTACAATTCTATCTACAAAAACAGTATCACAAGCTCCATTTACTTGATTAGAATTTTGTTTTGTATCTATTTTGTTTTTTTCTTTTGATTGATTTTTATTTTCTTGTTGTTCGATTTTACTTGCACTCGCCAAAATTTCGTCTTGCTGTTTTTCTAGTTGTTTTTGTTTTTCTTCTAATTCCTTCAATTCATCTTCTTCTGTTTTTTTCTTCCAAATATAAACTCTTCCGTCATACGAAGCTGTTGCAACTTTATCATTTTCCGTTGGACTAAAACGACAAACTCTTACTATTCTTTTATGTTCTGAAAGCACAGCTACATTTTCTTTTGTCTGTACGTCCCAAATTTTGGCAATGTTTCCGTTTGCGCCTGTTGCTAACCAATTTTTGTTTTTACTATATGAAGCTGCACTATAATTTTCATTGGGAGAAACTTTAAAAATATCCAGTTTTTTGGCAGAAGAATAATCCCAAGTAACGAGTGTTCCATCGAATGCCCAACCTGTAATTTGAGTTGCGTTTGTACCAATCACAATATCATTAATATCAGATTTTGAATGATGAAAACGACGAACTAACATATGATTTTGAAGTGAAATCGCATAGACATAATGATCAACACTAAAAATTAATTCTTTTCCTGTACTAGCGATTGTTCCTCCTGTAATGGTATTTGATAAAAGGTCTTTTTCAGAATTTATAGAAAAAACTTGCATCGGAATTTGATTTGGAATATCAATTCGGACACGCATAATATAACCGTTGTCGCCACCAAAATACAAATATTTATTATCTGGCGAAAAAACAACAAAAGAAACTGAGCGCAAAATAAGTCCATTAGAAAGCGATAAAGGTTTATTTTTGTATGTTCCTAAAAGTTTTCCATAACGAGAATCCCACAAACAAACTGTTCCATCTTCGGAAGCACTCGCCAACAAATCACCTTTTTTATTAAATGTTACTTCATAAACACTTGCCGAATGAGCATACAGACGATGCCTTAAAATACCTGTTTTGACATCCCAAATAATAATCGTTCGGTCAAGACTAGCCGAAGCAATCCATTTTCCATCAGGACTAAAACGAATATTTTGTACCCCCAATGAATGTCCTCTCAATGTTTTATCTAAGACAAATTCTACTTCATTTTTATCTGTTATCTTGTCTATTTTCTCAAAAGCTGAATTCTGACTTTTGAACGAATTTTGAGCCATCGTTTCCCCATTTTCTCCAAAAGAAGAAATAAAAAAAATACACCAGCAAAGAGTAAAAACAAGGGACTTTTGCATAATTAAAATCAAATTAGTTTTCTTTAAAAAGGGAAATTTATCAAACTTAATTTGAATTATTTTTATAAATAATTAAATAAAAACAGTTAAAATAAAAAAACAGTGGAAAATTATTAAACAAATTTACGAATCTAAATCTAAAAAACAGTTTTTTCGGTGTTACTTTGTTAAAAACAGTTAGAAAAAATGTCGCTTATAGTTCCACAAGCGACAGATTATAATTCATTAAAATTTAGTCTTAAATACCTCAGAAGCTATAAAAGCATCTTTAACAGAATCTGAATTTCGCATCATGTTTCCAAATCTATTCGCAGGGCTTTGTTTGGTTTTGTAGTTATCATAATGCGCCTCATCGCTATTCATAGCGTAATAATTCTGTTCTCCTTTATCATTTTGTCTAGTTCCTCGTGCTAATTGTTCTTTCAAACGTCTTGTTTCAGGACTCTCAGTGATAGGAGTTCCCAGTTGTGGAACGATAGGTTTTTTATCAGGAATTTCTCTCAAACTTTTGTTTCGTTCTACGAGTTCTTTGGCTCTTCTATCTCTTACTTCTTGCAAAAGATTTTCAGCAGGGTTTTCTTCTTCTTCTATCTTTGGAAGTTCGTGACGCTGTGTAAGCGCCTTCAAAGTATCTTCTAAAGAACGTCTAGGTTTTGGTTTTGGTGGTTCGATAGCCACTTCTTCATCGTCCATATTATGTCTAAAATTATTCCTCAATTTTTTGGAACGAGAATAAATAACAAACAGAATTATAAAAACAAAAAAGATAGATAATAATATAAATTCAGCCATAATTTTTTTAATTTTTAGCGCACCTTAAAAGGTACGGTACATTTTCACACGCTAAAGCGTATGCTACTTATAAAACGCTACTAAGTTACAATTTGTTAAGGTAATTCTGCAATCGTAACACGATATGGCATTTTTTGGCTTCTATCAATGATTGTGTAAACAAAATATTTCTCATTTGCATAATGCGTAATATAGATAGTTCCTTTCTTTTCTTGTTTGGTTTGGTCTAAATTAGAATCTACAAATTGTGCTACAAAATCTTCATACGACTGACGGTGCTGAAAATGGAGTTGAAGTTGATTGGTTTGTAATCCTTTTTCAGGAGAAAAAATGCTTTGCATGATATACTGCACATCGTGATAATAGATTTCAAACATCCACATATCAACTTGTGTAGTTCCGTGTTTTTCTGAGCTTACATAAATCCAATTTTTTTTACCGATTTCTTTATCGACAGCATCTGGATTTTTGCGATTTTCGAAAAATGAAATAAACTCTTTTACTGTCAGTTGATTTTTATCTGTTTGAAGTGAATCTGTATCTTTATTTATAAAAGAAAGGCTAAAAAGGCTCGTTAGAATAATAGGAATTAAAAATTTCATTGAATTTATAGGAATTGTTAAATAGAGATTAGGAAATGAAATATGTATCTTACAAAGGATGTCTAACAAATTGTCGTTTTTTGTAGGGAAAAAGCAAGCCTTTTCCTAAACTAGCTGTTTGTATCAAAAAAAATACCTGTATGGAAAGAAAAGGTAAGCCTTTTCCCTACATAATACAAATTGAGTGAGCGACACCCGAAGAGCAGCGTAGCTAATTTGTTATGTACCCTAGAAAATGATAGATACAATATAAGAATTTTTTTGAATTATAGGGCAAACGCACGAAAAAAAATTGTACTCGTTTAAAGCAAATCAAGCTAGTTTTTAACTTTGTAAATTGAATTTACTCTGATAGTTAAAGTGTGTTTAAATACACTGAAAGCAGTATAAAAAGTTTCGTGCGTTTACCCTATTTGAATTATAAAGGTTTGTTATTTCTATTGAAATTGTATTATCTAAAAATCTTATCTTTGCTTAACTAACTTATACTCTTTATGGGTGTCTAACAAATTGTCGTTTTTTGTAGGGAAAAGGCAAGCCTTTTCCTAAACTAGCTGTTTGTATCAAAAAAAATACCTGTATAGAAAGAAAAGGTAAGCCTTTTCCCTACATAATACAAATTGAGTGAGCGACACCCGAAGAGCAGCGTAGCTAATTTGTTATGCACCCTTTTTTCATATACTGGTATTTCTTATTCTTGGTAACTTTTTTATAGATTTGTTATTGCTAATTAAAACAATCAAAATACACGACTAGAAGCCAAATACATATAAATCCCTTGTTAAAAATGAGTAATAGCAAAAATAAAATAATTTATTTTTATAACAAATTAACTACAAAATGCGTATATTTTTTTATACAATCAAAACTATAAAACTATGGTAGAATTTAAGATACAATTAGAAGAAAATTTTGTCAAAACGTTTGGGCAAGAAGAAATCGAAAAATATTGTAAAAGAGTTTACAAAAACGTTAATTCTAAAATCGGCTGCAAAAGATATTTTGGAAGATTTGAAAACTATTGACCTTCAAAATGATAAAGAATGGCAAACAGCTAGAAACCTCGCTTGACAACAAGAAAAACATAAATATATCTTTTCAAAATGATAGACTTTGTAATCGGGGCAAATATTCCTCCACTAGTTGTAGCATCTCGCTCAATGCTGTCAGTTTAAGGAATTATTTTGTTAGGTTGGTCGTGGGGACACGAGCAACGGATATATTTTTTGTCTAAAGACAAAATTTTATTTTGTAAAATGATCCATTCTTCGAAGATAGAATTAACTCTACCAGTGCTCGTGTCCTAACGAGCAATACATAAAACTCTTAAGTTGATAGCATTGAGTGGGACACTACGAACCAGATGGGGGAATTAGAAAAAAGGGGGTTAGAAAAGTGATTTTGTTTGAAGATTTTTTAACAAATCTTTAGAATTAGCAGTACATTAAATTTTCCCTAGCTGTGCCTCGGCTGTCGAAAAATGAGTAAAAAATAACGGCTGTCGCTTGACTCAAGCCAAGTGACGGCTATGTATTCGGCATCCTGCTATGTATTCCTATTTGAAATTCAAATATACTACAATTTTGAAAACTTAAGAAGTTATACAAAATTAATGAACTTTATTTTAAATTGTCTATTTACTTACTTCTTCGCAAAACAAAAACTACTCTTCCTTGGCTCTACCAAGTGAAGAGAATAAAAGGAGAATAAAAATTAAAATCATTTTTTTCTACCTTTCGCAAAAGCCAAAACCTCAGCTATCGTCTGTACAGAAGCAAAAACAATCACAAAAGCAAATTCTCCAGCTTTTCCCATATCAATCTGAATAGGTAATTTGTCTGTATTAGCTGCAAAATATAGAAGTGTTCCCAAGACAATGGAAACATGCAAGACCAACATTTGAGTAGAAAGTAGAGCAGGTTGATTTTGAGCTAACAGACTTTGGTAAGGTGTTTTGATTTTTTTTGCTTGTTCTTCTTTATGTTCTTGAGTATTTTCTTGACTGCTCAATTCACTTTGATTATCAAATTTATTTTTATTATATCTTCTAACCAAGTAAACCAAAATCACTATTTCACTCACAACTGCTAGAAGTAAATTGAGATTAAATTCCATATTTTTAAAAAATACTGTCAATAGATTATCTATCACAACATCATTATTTGGCGCAGCAATCATTCCTACAATAACTATAATAAAGATAAAATAAACGAACATAGGAAAAAGCATAGCTCTAGTGGCTCTTTGTTGTACTTTGAATTCAGCTTGAGAAATGCTATTTTTGGTATAAATAATTCTGTTTTCTACTAATCTGAAAATAATACGAATTACTTCTTCA
>Ga0210025_1005109_pt1 | contig 10822 bp, 5 predicted proteins | sample CryGeyme20150102_FD_183989 | JGI IMG/M metagenome (GOLD analysis project Ga0210025, IMG submission 183989) | Groundwater microbial communities from Crystal Geyser aquifers in Utah, USA - Crystal Geyser metaG 2015-0102 (SPAdes) (version 2) | ecosystem: Environmental > Aquatic > Deep subsurface >...
GACGTCAAATTTTTTACTGGTGTGCAGGTGGTCAAACCCACCAGGTAAAAATCTGGTGGTCAAACCCACCAGGTAAAAATTCTGGTGGTCAAAACCACCAGATTAGTGACGAGTCTGAAACCCAGCCATTTTTCTTGAAAATTCGAATCCAAGCATTCTTCGCAAGCTTTCAAGTTAAAGAGGTTTTACATTGACGCACCACAACATTATTATTATTCTTATTTCTTTACTACCGTCCTAGTAATAGGCTAGTAGACTACCTTGTACTGCATATACCTCGGTAGCCCTTACATGTATTAATAAGATTCCTTCGATTCCTTTCTAATATCGAGACTGCATGTTGACGAGCTGAGCTACACCATCAACCATCATCCATCATCCATCATATCATCTCTGTTATTCGAAGAAGTCTGCTTTGTCCCTTTTGCTGGATCATTATAAATTATAACAGATCATTGGCTATTGGCTCGTCGGCTATTTGAACATTTCAAATTTCAACCAGAGCACTTGTGTCTTGTGCACGAGCAGGTCTTATGGCGATTGGTATTCAACAGATCAATGCTGTGTTTTTGTTGGCTCTACAATGTCATTTGGTGGGTGCCTTCCATCCGCTTTCTTTTTGCAGACACCACGGACCCTTGCTGAATTATCGGACTCAAATTGAGAAGTCTACTAAAGCCAATAGCGGTAGCGATAGTAGTAGCGATAGTAGTAGCAGTAGCAGTAGCAGTAGCAGTAGCAACGACGGTGGAGAGGACACCAGCAAACATGACATGGTATCAATGGACAAAGCTATGAACCGACGCTTCTTCCTGGCAACAGCCACGGCTGTCACTACCAGTGTTTTGTCCTTGGGAGAGATAAATCCGGTCAGTGCTTCCACTAGCATCACGACAACAGTCTCGTCTTCAGCTTCTTCTACTGCTTCTAGTTCAAGGAGTGCTCAGATTCCTTGGCAAGCCAGTCCCGTCAACAAACGATCAGGAGTGACTGTCTTTGATGCTGAGAAGGAGGGATACAACGTGGCTTTTGTTACCTATCTGTCGCGGTTCTTGCTTAATTTTGATCCTAACTGTCAACGCTACTGGTTCTCCGGGATCAAGATTCCCAACACAGCGACAGCATCGCAAGTAGAAGAAATTCGCTACAATCAATTTGCTGCATTCTCTGCATCTGTCGAAGTAGGATTGATCGGCTACGAAGGTCGTGATGGACCCAAGAGACTCTTGCACGATCTAGTTCGACGATACGGGACAGTCAAGGCAGCAGTAGTGCCCGAAAATGATGAAAGATCCTCGCAAGAACGATTTGCCAAATCGGCTCGTCGACACATTGCCCTTTTGTTTAGTCTCTTGGAAAGGAATCAACCAACACAAGAAATCACGCAGTTGCTGGCATCAATAGATAATGCGAGTATAGCCAAACTGCAGCTTGTCAACGAGACGCAGCTGGTGGGATACGAGATCGGAAAGAAACCAAACGTTGTTTTTCCTCCACCCCAAGCGGGGGATGACTATAGAAAAGCCGAGGGTCGAGCTGTGTTGAAATCTACAGGGGAAATTCTACGGTTCGAAGTTCTCAGGGGTGGCAGTGGATATTCCTCGAACAATCCACCCGTGATAACAGTGGCGCCGCCAACCAATGGGACACCCGAAATGACTGCCACTGTCCAAGCCAAGATTGTTAAGGGAAGTCTCGATAGCGTTCGCATCCTTGAGCCGGGGCAGGGATATAGTGAAATGGAGGAAATACAAGTGACTGTGGCATCACCCGATAGTGATGGAGAAGCTGCCGAAGTTGCAGCTGTTGTGAATGCGGCAGTGGCGGACATTGAGATTACCGATGGGGGGTCTGGATACGCCGCTGAAAAGCCAATCAAGGTAGTTCTGACGCCACCAGAAGGGACAAAGCCAAATAAGAACAGTGAACTTTTACTTGTCGGATTAGCCTACCCTACAGCCAAGAGAACTTCCTTTTCATCTTTTCAGAAAGAGGGCGACACAGAAAAATTGCAAGAGAAACAAGAATCGTTCGACAAGAAGTACACCCTGAAAAAGGAGGATGTTACGGTGGGAGTTGTGCGAGGTTTTGAGAGTGAAGCGCCACCACTGCCATTCTGGACACGCCAATCGTCGTCCTCCGCAGAGCTCTTGCGGTTACTGCCAGCGGGTGTTGGACTCGAGTACGACAAACCATCCAAGCGGTACGTCTTGGCAATGGATACAGACTATATGCGGAAATATCCCGCATTCCTGCAACAAAGTTCGAATCGGGTCATTGGGACTGAATTTGGCCCCCGGGGGAGAGCACCCATTGAGCGAGACATGGCCCTCAGTGCATCTGCCTATTTGCGATTTTGTATTTCTGGGGCAACGTGTGCATCACTGGTGCACATTGCTTTGACGCCGCTAGATGTTGCCAAGACGAAGCTCCAGACTGCTCCCGCCAAATATCCTGACATTGGTACAGCAATCCGATTGATTGCCCAGGAAGAGGGCCTGCTTACTTTCTTTACTGGATGGCTCCCGACATTGCTGGGAAATTTTGTTACGGGTGGTGTCCTCTATGTGACAACTGAAGTCATAAGAAGATCCCTCTCGGAAGCTGCTGGTATTGATGCGATAGCATTGGAAGTTCCCATTATTCTTGTAGCAGCAGCGGTAGCTTCTAGTATTGGTGCAGTTTTGACTTGTCCTTTTGAGGCCGTGCGTATTCGCACAGTTGCACAGCCAGACTTTGCGCCGAACTCGATCGAGGTCTTTCAGAAAATGCTGAAGGAGGAGGGAATAGGCTCGCTGCTGAATGCGATCCCCATCTTCCTGGTCCGGAACGTTCCATATGCCATGACCAAATTTACAGTTTTTGGTAAGTCATTTTACGAGTTGCGAGTTGAGATTGACATTTCCTTTGTGTTTTATATGACTAACAGTATAAGTATGGTATTCTTTTCTGCGTTGTAGACATTTCAACGGAACGCCTTTATGAAGCTTTTCCAGCAGCTCAGGAAGACATAAAGCTGTCGTTACTGGTGAGCTTGGTAGGAGGTATCATGGGTGGCACGGCTGCGGCGTGTGTAAGTAATCCTGCGGATGCGGTGATCAGCGAACTAAAAAAGGCCAAGTCAGACGTTACACCGCAACAAGCCATCGCTAGTATGCTCGAGAGAGATGGAGTGTCTTCTTTGTTTGTGGGTTTGCCAGTGAGGATGGTATTTTATTCGCTCGTTGTCTCCATGACCTTTGTTGTCTACGACTTTGTCCGCATACTGCTGAGAATCGGTCCGGATGACTTGAAATTGTACCTCGATGTGCTTGGTGGCGGTAGTCTTGCAACGCCATCGTAGGGACCTGTACTAATTGAGTACCAGTAGTAGTAGCTGGTAGTAGCAGTAGCCGTAGTAGACTGCGTACAAAAATAAAAAACGCTGTCGGGGTGGACGATTTCCGGCTTTTGGTGGCCTTGCAAAGCCACCCGGGATACTACAAACTAAAGTAACCTCCATCCTATCCTGCATTTTTTTTTAATTAATAATAAAAACATGGCCGGGTATCACAAGCTGGAAAGCCTGGTGACACAAAGAATGAGACCAGCTTCACTCAACGCCTCTTGCAAATTTTTTTGACGACCATAAACGATTGGGATCTGGGATAACTTGAGAAAAATTAGCTGGAATGATACTATGATAGTATGTAGCTGGTTTTTAAACTTCATTCCTTGCTTCCAAAACCAAAAAAGCTATGATGAAATCCTACTCAACAAGCTGGTTGCCATTCCTTGTAGTTCTTGTGCTTGTGCTGCCTGGCTGCACACGTACAGTTGTAGGGCAAGAAGGAGCTGTGTGCACACTTTGTCAAGATGGGTCCAGTTTTTCCAATCCTAGTACCATGATTGAAGAGTTGGAGCAAACTTGTGCAGAACTCGAAGAGGAAGCAAAGTATTACTCCGATCCTATATCCTGTCGCTATTATCACCGGTATGGGAATGAGTGTGGCTGTGGAACACCCAATCGACCTCCCGCCGAAACCTTTTGCGACCTGTGCCAGGATGCGACACCCATTCCAGACAGCGACAGACAACTCGAGGGGTACGGCGGAACTTGTGGAACACTGCAGCTGGACGCTGCTTGGAACTTGTGGCACACCCTTGACGAAAATTGGCCCATGGATGAAACAACGGGAATACAAGGGGCACAAGCCAATTGCAATTACTACCACCATGCTGGGCATTTATGTGGTTGCCGAAACAATCGCCCGCCCGCAACAGGTTGCAAGCTTTGCAAGGACGGCGAGGCCCCCCGTAACGGACGAAAGACAGTGACACCAGGAGATGCTGCCGAGGAAAATTGCCAGGCCTACTCGCTCTTTTCCCACTACGTTCAGACCTCAGGTAGTCGGGACTGCAACATGGCTCAAGCGGTTGTTGGACCTTACTGTGGCTGTGCTGGAACTTCTGACGAGATAGATTTTATTAGTGCGGCTTCCTATGGTGAGAGCGACAGCGAACTGACACCTGTGTGCAATTTCTGTCCTACAGGAATGGTTGTTAAGGATAGCTTGGCTCCATCTTTGAATTTGGAAGAGAACGGTCGCGTCTTTCACTTCCGCGATGCTGCTTGCATCAAGGTGGCCATGCTTGCTACCGAGTTCAATTTTACTTGCAGTGATGTACCCGTGGATTTTGTGGACGTATGTTGCGAGCCCATACAGGGAACTCATACACCCCAGCTGAATACGCAAGACGTATTCATCCAAGATGAACCAAGCTTGATCAATGGTGCCGGAAACAAAGACTTTAACGATGACACGCCAGAGCTCGATTGGAGTTCTGTTGTTATTCTAACAAAGGATGGGTCAATCACATCCAAGGCAAGAGGAGAAGTGAATTCTTTGGCGTTCTGGGGTGCTGCTTCACTGGTGGCTTGGCTTCTCTAAAGGACTCTACATAATGCATTTAAAGAAGACAACTGTAACGTAGCCAGAAAATTTCACTTGTTGGGACCATTCATAAAATTGTTGTAAGTTTTTCATATTTTGGGCATAATGATGGGCTGGCACCGTAGACCTGGCCCTCCACAGTGAATTCGCCAGTGTAGTTCGTTTGCAAGATTTGTTCCACCTCATCCCAACGGTTGGTCCTGTGCTTAATGCCAACGTGATGGGCACTGATGCATTCAGTGCTTATCGTAGGCGTGGATGGCATCGTATTCAAAAAATTTCGTTTATCATTGTACCACACATGTAATAGCAATGCTCCCATTTAGTGTACTGCAAAAGGGCCGGACGCAAACAGTGACAAAATATTGTGTTGGAAATATTAAAAATTAATAGCTGTCTAGATTTCAGTCGTGTGGTCGCTGCGAATGGTAACAACCTTCATGTTGTGAGCGTACGCGTGGTGATCATGCGACTTGCCCTTGGTCTGATCCACCATGACTAGACGATCCCCGTTCTGAACGAAACCTAATTCCTTGGCTGTTCGTACTGCTTCAGCACGAAGTTTCGAGAGGCGTGTAGAAGCCGATGTTGGGTCCTTCTTGGACTGAAGCATGATCGGGATAAGTCCGCGGTGCAACTGCAGACGACGTGCCACTTGCGGATCTGTGCAAAATGCAAGAACAGGGACCGAAGGTTGATGCCGGGCCACAGCTCGTGCCACTCGACCAGATTGGGTGATCACGACAATGGCTTTGGCTTTCATGTGGATGGCAGATCGCACACCCGACGCTGCTACGGAATCCAATTCTTGATCTTCGGGAGATAAGCCATCGTGTAGTTCCTGGTTCCAAAATCTTACATTTTCTGAACCTGCATCTCGAATTCTATCGGATTCATAAACTACGCTTCTCATACTCATCAGAGACTCCAGGGGATACTTTCCGGCAGCTAAAAAGCCACGAAACGATGTGTCAGGTCTGCTAATTTCCTTTATTCAATAGCAAGATCAAGCAGAACATCCAAGAATCAAGGTATAACGTACCTGTTTCCCCTGACAACATGGTGGCATCTGTTCCATCCAGAACAGCCGTACCTACATCGGTAACCTCTGCTCGAGTTGGTCGGGGCCGAGTTTGCATGCTGTCCAGCATTTGTGTTGCCACGATCACACTGGCATTTTGGAACGAGTTTTTCGCAGAATAATAACGCCAGAAATGGGAGAAGAGTCAGAGCATTTGTAAATTTTTCCGTAAGAAAAAGACCATTTCTATCTAGCTTCGCCCTACCTTTTCCCCAATTGATTGCACTTTTTGACCATCATTTTCTGTGCCGCAAATACTTTGCTGTAGGGAATTTCGACCCCAAGATCTCCGCGAGCCACCATGATTCCATCTGAGGCCATTAGAATTTCGTCAAAATTATCCACTCCTTCTTTAGATTCGATTTTGCTAATGACTAGAGGTCGAAGTCGACGGCTTTGACCATCGCCTTCTTCAGTATTGGGTGGCATGTCTGCAACGCATCGATCCAAGTAAGCAATTACGGAGCGCACATTTGCGGCAGTTCGAATGAAGCTGGCAGCTACGAAATCGGCACCCACCTCACAAGCCCATTTCAGATCTCGCTTATCCTTGTCGGTAAGTGCAGGAAGATCGAGCTTCGTATCCGGCAAGTTCACTCCCTTATTTTTCTTGATTGGGCCTCCATTGAGTGCGGTACAAATGACAGTTTGTGTTGAGGAGTCAACCTCAACACACTCTAGAGCAAGCAGTCCGTCGTCCAGTAGGGCTTGCTTCCCTGGCAGCAGCGACTTCGCAATGCTTTGGTAGTCTACATTTATGCAGTGAAAATTTTCGTCGGGAGAGGGAGCTGCATCACCCGAAACGTCTCTTGTCGTCAAATGAACCACATCGCACTCCTGGATCTCAGCAACTTCCAAATTTCCCTGCAACGGTCCAGTTCGAATTTCTGGTCCTTTGGTATCTACAAGAATTGCCCGCAGATTTGGTGGCAACAGCTGCGCATGTTCTGTGGTTGCTCCACCCGAAGCTAGGGCATGATGCCGACCAGGTGCCGCCCGAATCCTAGCCAGACACTGTTCAGGGTACGAATAGTCATCACCAGCATGACTGAAATTTAATCTGGCCACATCCATTCCGTGAGCAACGAGACTGTTAATTTTTTCAACCGTATCAGTAGCAGGTCCTATCGTACAGACCACTTTGGTCATACACCCCGTTGCCGGTAGTTCATTTAATCTTGCTTTTAAAAGCCTATCCGAGGGAGAAGTAGAAGAAAAGCTGCGCAGGAGATAATGACAACGGAAGGAGAATAATGGTGTCTTGCTGCAGGACATTAAGTTGTTCGTCATGTTCAAGGCCTTACGTGTGAAACTCGTTGCAGTAGTTCTGAAAAACATGATTAACAGTTACGCGTCACGCCAAGATGCAAAATTGATTTTTTTTCTTCTTTCGGAAATGATGAAACAGATTAATATGTGCTGCCAAAGAATAATACACAACTCGTTGGGATGATATTACTCTATAGCAACAAGGAGGAGGAGGAGATATTATAAATCTGAAAATAAATTTGATATTCGAAGTACTAGTAGAGCAGAGTAGACTAGTAGTAGAGTACAGTAGTAGTAGTAGTAGTAGTAGCTACGACTCCTAGAACTACTACTTACTACCGTAGTACTAGTACCTGGTAGACCTACTACTATTAGATTTTTGCTTCAGAACGAAAAGTCAAGTCTACAGTAATAACCATAGTAGTAGTCTACTCATGTATGGTAGTACTAGTAACTAGTCTACCGGTAGTGGTATTACTACTACAGTAGCAGTAGACTAATCTACTCACGTTATTAATAATAACCGCGTGTGACGTTTTGGTATCCAAAAACCCTCAAGAAAATGCTTGAGACGTCTGCTGGCATAATCTACTACTAGGTCTACTAGTAGTAGGTCTACTAACTACTACTAGACTCTACCACTAGTAGTACGGTACTAGTACCAGGTAGTAGCTACTAGGCAGGAGGAGTCTACTTGTAGCAGAAAGTAGACTACTACCAGTAGGTAGCTAGACCTGTAGTCTACTCATATAATAATACTACCATGGTAGCTACTAGTAGACTAGCTAGACTGCTGTATTATTATTGCAAATAATCATACAGGCTGAGAGAGTGAAAGAAGAAGAAGAATAAAAAAGGCTTTGCATTAGAGGAAAAGGTTTAAAAGCATGACTCAATGTCGATGGTATCTTCATCTAGATACCAGATGCTTTTATAGGTTTTCGCAACGATACCAGATATTTTAAGTTTATCCAGTTGCAGTTTGCGGCACTAGTTGTAGATGACTAGATTGCAAAAAAGAGGACACAAAGTCTGACAGAGATAATAATAGACCACTTCAATTGTAGCCTGTATACAGGTGCTCAACAAACAAGAAGGTTAGACCTTAGACTATGCAGGCCAACTCATGGGAGGACGACGAAGGAGAATGGCCCACTGGTTAAGGATTGATATCCTTTAATTAACCAACGCCATGACACTGGAGGACGATTACAAACAAACATGTCATCGTTGCAGAGGCGCTTGATATGTTATCTCGGTCGGATCCTGAAGAAGTCGATCTCATGGCTGACGACACCCAAACCGCCCTTACTCTTGACGTCGAAGAAGCAGCCGCTGATGCAGCGGTAGCAGTTCCCTCAAACATTCCCTTTATGAGACAACTTGATGCAACGGCACAAAGTAAACGCGACGTCTTTTTCGCGTTGTACTTTTCTTTATCACAGGGACGTAATCAAGTTCCATCGAAAAATCCCAATGCAACACATGAAGTCACATTTGGTGAGCTGTGGGATGCTGCTGGTGTTATATCATACAATCTACGCAAAACGTGGAACATTTCAAAAGGAGAACGCGTCATGCTGTGTTACAGCTACGGCCCGTCTGGTATTGCAGCTCTGTTAGGATGTTGGAGAGCGGGAGTCGTTGCTCTTATAGTCCCAGCACCGCCTATTTCCCAATACGACACCATCAGTGTTGTAACTCAGGACGTTGCTACTGCAAAAGAAGCGGCTTTGGCACAACTCGCCGAACGAGCACAAGAATGCCAGCCTATTGCCATGGTCTTGACAGATTACAGGATTTTCAGAAAGAGAAACATTGATCTTGCTAAGCCATGGAGCTCCACCCGAGCCAGCTGGCTACCCAAAATTCCTTGGCGGGCCACCGAATCACTCCAACAGAATCCAGCCTTGCACTTTTTAAAAGGCGGCCCTGCGAAGGAACTAAGAGACGATGGACCACCCGAACGCCAGCAAAAGAGACCATTTTATACCTATGATGAAACCAACTGTTCATTTCAAGACTTGGCATTGATCCAATACACATCCGGAAGTACTGGCGATAAGGCCTATCCTGTCATGATAAACTTTGCTTCCCTGCAAGCATGTCTTGACATGACACAGCGATTTTTCGACAAGGCGTTGCTGCAGACCGGAGAAAGTCCAGCGAAAGTCTCGGCACTGACATCCGTGACCTTTACAACTCCTGGTACTTGTTGGGGATTAGTGCATACTACACTCTTGCCAATGATGAATGGATGGTGCATGTATTACATGTCACCCCAGGAATTTTCCAAAAATCCACTCTTGTGGTTGCAACGAATTTCACAGCACAAGATTACGTGGGCGCTAGCTCCAGATATCGATTTTCCACGCATCGTCGAAGCATTCCTTCGGGCCGAGCAGGCTGCAAGTGGAGTGTGTCCTATCGCACATTTCGATCTATCCAATGTTCGACACTGGCATGCAATTGGACAACCACTGCGAGCCGAAACGTACCATCTCGTCACCAATACCCTGCAAAAATATGGCTTGCAGAAGACTTGGTATACAGCTTCGTATGGCCTCACAGAGCATGTCGCAGGTACCATGTTCTTGCCATTTGAGTTCCAAACCTGCTGTGGCAGCAGCGACGATGACTTTGACGACAAGATAAAAGGTGCAATCTTGCCTAAGCAAAGAGTTGCAGTGGCGAACAAGGCGACATTAGATCCAACTTTGCAAGTGAAGATTGTTGATCCGCAGTCATGTCAAGAAGTCGTAGATGGTCAAATTGGTGAATTATGGTTATCAAGTCCTGTTGTGGCAGCTGGATATTGTGGAAACTACCAACTTACAACAAAACGATTCGGAGTTAAACTGCAACCGTCCAGTGAGCAGGAAAGAGAAACGAGCAACAACGAGCGCTACCTTCGAACTGAAGATGCCGCCTTTTTCCAGGACGGCTATCTGTACGTCTGCGGAGCACTCTCTGATATCTTGACGATTGACAAGAAGTCTTATTTTCCGCAAGACATAGAATGGGTGGCAGAAGAAGCCAGTATCGACGTCATTCCAGGTTGCGTCGCCGCTTTGACATTACCAGATAGCAACGACCTTATTATTGTGTTTGAGATTGCCAACAATCATTATGAAGAACCAAACGATGTGTGCAATCTGATCAACAAAGCTGTGTTGCAGCGAATAGGGTTGAGCCCATCACAAGTTGTTGCGATTCGACAAGGGGATATTTCAACTACTGCCAACGGTAAAATTCAACGTCGCATTATCAGGCATCGCTTGCAGATGGACAAACTCGATATTTTGGTAGATTTCGTTGACTTGAATCATTTAACCCCAATCGACAAAGGCACCGACGAGTACGTACAGCGTATTAAGAAGTTTGATGGTGTCCTTGCAAAGTACTTTGGCTCCGACTTCAAGAATACACAATCTTGGGAAGATTTGGGACTTGATTCCTTGTCCGCGATCGACTTACGCTACGACATTGCATCCAGTTTTCACGTGCACCTGTCTAACCGATGCTTCAAGATCCATCC
>Ga0210025_1005115_pt1 | contig 10809 bp, 11 predicted proteins | sample CryGeyme20150102_FD_183989 | JGI IMG/M metagenome (GOLD analysis project Ga0210025, IMG submission 183989) | Groundwater microbial communities from Crystal Geyser aquifers in Utah, USA - Crystal Geyser metaG 2015-0102 (SPAdes) (version 2) | ecosystem: Environmental > Aquatic > Deep subsurface >...
GTAGCATTACCTATGCCGAATGTGTGACGCATATGGGACAATCAGAAATCAACAATGCTATCAAGGATGAAACAGGCACTTCTACTTCGTTTCGATGTATTGCTGGTGATTGCTTGGCTGTGGGGCATCTGAGTGATTATTTCTGGGCATACAAAATCAGATACAGCTTCATTGATTACATTCATATCAAATACAGCAATAGTTCCACCCTGCTGATCCCTGCCGTAGCTGTGGAGAGTGTTCAGACTAATTCGTTGTCTTTTCTGTCAACCTGGAAGCTGACTTATGTTAATACTACTATAGCTCTTTCTTTAGGATATTCAGGCACGATGGCTATTGATATTGCCATTGTGTTAGACTCTGCAGTAATGAAGTCTAAATATGGACTTGACCTGGCTTAATCCGATTTCGCCCAGTCAACCTAGCCTCTCTCCCATCAAAAATAGCTGCACTACTAATTTTAAAGAGTCCCCTACCTTATTCTTTACTTAATAATGCTAATCGTGAGTTGTGTAGTGGTGGCATTAAGAGGTAAAGCTCTGATCAACTAGTGGGTCGATGCTAGCTTCACCAATTTACATGCTTTGGACAGCTTATATCGATACCAACTTGATTGCATGTTTACCGGAAAACAACCTGACAATTCCACCATTTTGTGTGAGTCAGCCATGTCCAACTTCTATGAAGATTTATCTGATCTCATCGACAAGAGCTATGAAACTTTGACTGTGAGAAGTGTCGAGGTGGAGAGATAAGAGCCCTTTAAGTTTGGGCCTCTGCTGGAGAGAGTGATCCAGAAGTACGATGAACAGATGAGAAGACAGCAAGAGTAAAGAAACAGAGAGCTAGCCGATCTCAAGTATCAAATCAAAGGGGCAGTATCATAAATTGTTTAAAATGTTGCCAAAAAATTAAAGGATAGTTTCAGCAAAGCCAAATAGCTCAGGATCGGAAATGTATTTTTCTATCATGCCTACCTATCTCTTCTTGAGACTAATGCGCGTTATGAACTCCGGCTAAGGTAATAAGATAGTGCCTTACCCGAATCATTAATTTCTCTATTTCGATACATGAACAGCACGATAAATTCTGACAATATAAAATTTCCGTTCAAATTTGCAGGGATATTCACAAAAACGATAGAGGAGGAGCTCACGATGAAGTTACAATTCCACTTGCAGCAGAAGTATCTTTCACAGCTCAAGGAGCTCGATTTCGGGCTGATTTATTGCAAAAAGCTAGGCTTGGAGAAGGAGATCAAATATTTGCAGGAAAGTATAGACAACAAAAAGTATATCTTTACTACATACCTCAAATGATTAGCTTGAGTTTTTGCAGTATAAACAATCATATCGTATATCATGATGGGGCGGATTGTTAACTGTAGTGTTCGCTGATGAAAGAAAAGGATTGTTACAACCATTTTCGTATGGCTATTAATTGCTACACGGTCAATGTGTGCTTGAGATCTAGGTATTATTGGTAATCCACAAGCTATGAGCCTTCTATAAGTTTAGCGTAGGAAGATTTGGCTTAGCCCTGCAAAATGGTCTTGTCTTGCTTCCCGTGCATCAGCAAGATAGGTAATCTCCCGAGATTTGTCAGCATTGTGTATTTTAGTAGGTGCCCGCTGGCTGCTATCACTCCTGCTGGAACTTGTTCTGTGGATAGGGCATAGTGGAGAGCTGCGATTGCTCCTTGGCTGAATCCGCCAACATAGACCCTGTGCTGAGGATTGATAGTACTACCTTGTTCTTTTTACTGCCAATATTGCTCTTCTTCTCTGCACTGAGAAGCAAGCATTTGTGAAGTTTGCTAAAGTTGCTGAAGATCATAGACTTGAGGCTCAGGTGCTGCAAATCTTTTAGTTGACCTCATATCAAACCAAATATTAGCTGAGGTTTATCTGAGTGAAAAGTACTGTGAGGGAGCCTGAAGAAGCACAATTTTGGTGTTGGTGTACAGAGGTGACTGAAGATGAGTGAAAAAGGGAAGGTATGTATCTGCCTCATCAGCTGCTCCATGCAACCAAATGAGTGTCTTTTTTGGCTTGTGAAAAGAGAGGGTGATGGAGTGATTTTGGGGATGCCGGAAGATTTAAGGTACTTTGGTTCCTCGCATGTTGTTATTATAATTGTGATATTGGCAAGCCCAATATTATTAAGATTATGAAACAAAATGATTAAAAGAAGGTCTGATCATCCTCCTTGATACATAAAACAATAAAAAATAAAATCCTGAAGCTACTTGTTGTGTTCTTGATTAGCAAAAGGATTAATGTTTTTTATTGTAATTTAATTAGATGAGGGATTTGTAAAACCTGAAACTGAAAACAGATATCAGCATAGCTCATCACCAAAAAACTCCAAAAATGGAATTCAGGTCTAAATCTCAGAAAAATCCTTTACAGGACTACACTCTACGTTCGTTTCTTTTTATTTAGATGAGCAAATCGGATAAGGAGGATTTGCCAATGTTTACAGAGCCACTCACAAACCTACAGGAGAGGAAGTGGCTGTCAAAATAATGACTATTAGCCACTTCAATTCTGAACAGATGGAGTTCATTGAGCTAGAGATCCGTCTGCAGCAGTGCATTGCACATCCGAATATTGCACAGCTATTTGAAGTTGTGAAAACTCCCAACAAAATCTACATGGTGATGGAGTACTGTCCCGGAGGATAGCTATTTGACAAAATCTCCAAAAATGGAACCCTCCCTGAAAAAGAAGCTGCTAAGGTTTTTCAACAAATCCTGGCAGCTCTGTTATATCTGAAGACCATGCACATCAGCCACAGAGACATCAAACCTGAGAACATTCTTTTTGATCAGAAGAACAATGTCAAATTGATTGACTTTGGACTCGGATGCAGACAAACTGGAGACTAGGATATCTTCCGAAGGACCTTTTGTGGTACTCCCTCATACTCGCCTCCTTAAATTATTCTGAAATAGTAATATGATCCTGAACTTATGGATGTTTGGGGACTCGGAGTTACTCTCTATGCTATGTTAGCTGGTGAATTCCCTTTCTCAGGAAAAACCAGAGAAGAATAGAGAAATGCTCTCATAAACTACAGATGGACACCTAAATTCCACTTCAGTAGAAAAGTAAACAAACTTTTCTATTCTATCTTTACTGAAGCCTCAAAAAGAGTGAATCTATAAGACTTACTCTGCAGCAGCTTCATAACCAGCTACAAACTTGGCAACTTTGAGCAGTCAATTTCCAGAAAGGATATTATTCAAACTGAAATTCTCGAAATGGCTGAAGTTGAGTGCCAAGTTGAGGATTCTAAGTTCATAGTTAGCAGTATCAAAAATAATCGCCTGGACAGGTATCATGCTATTTACTTCCTTCTGCTCAAGAGAGAAGAAAGGAATGCCAAGAGTCTCCAAAATTCTTTCTTATTCAAGGTCAAGAAGCTAAGACACCATATGCTGAAGCTCGACAAGACAAATGACTCTCCAATCCACAAGAGAAAGCAAGCAGTAAATGTGCCTTAGCTCAGGCCCCTCAAAAAACAATCAGGTTTGGAACATGCTGCTCAAGGAAGAGGAAGGACTCTCGACTTCACTAACCTTAAGGTTACAAGACGAGCAGCCACTCCCGAATCTCCCAGAGTCGCACTCTCAAGCTTGGTGAATTCTAGGGTCATCAGACCCCCCTTTCTATCTTGATTACAATCAAAATATTCTATCTCCTCACTGAGGCCCACATTCTCTGTATATTCACTTCATATTTATTGAAAAACTATCCTTCTCAAAGGTTTTATTTTTGAAATGTTCAGGATATTAATCCGCTGCATTTAATAGGGAGTTATCAAATAAGATGTGGGGAAATCATTCCTTGAGTTGTCTTGTGACAATTTGGTAGAACTCATCTTAAGAGACAAGACCGTCGTGGTCGAGATCGGCTCTCTGGATCAGCTCATCGATTTCTTCGTTATTGATGTTTTCTCCCAACTCCTGAGCAACTCTTCTCAGGTTCTTGGCCGAAATGAAGCCACTTCTTTCATCGTCATAAAGAGCAAAAATTTTGTTAATGTTTGCTCTAGTATCTTTTTCGTTGACTCTCTTGGTCATGAGGGTCAACCACTCTCCGAAGTCAATAGTTCCGTTGCCGTCAGCATCGAGATCAGAGATCATCTGGAAGATAGCTGCACTCTTAGTTTCGAATCCAAGGGAAGTCATGGCAGCTTTGAGCTCTGCATAAGTGAGATAATACCTTTGATGTCAATGCTTCCTCCCTGATCTGTGTCGAAGAGATCGAAGGCCTGCTTGATGTTGGCAACTTCTTCTTCGGAAACGCCATTTCCTGCCCAAGCTTTGGCATCAAATGCACCTCCTTTGGCTGGAACGGGGGCCTTGGCTCCTTTGGCTTTGCTCATGGATATAAATAGATGGAAATAAAATATAATTGCTTCTATGTCGCCGAATTTATATAGTTTTCCTTTATTCACTTTTCACATGTCTATGATCAGTGATTTATCTTTTCAGCATTTTTAGCTTCAATCTTGAAAAAGACTATCAGAAGCATCCGAATTGAGATTGTTGGCATATAATATCAATGCATCACAAATTGAAGCAGAAGCATATAGAACAGTTCCTTCAGGACATTGACGATTTCGAGTTTGGCTAAAAAAGCAAAATCAACTTGGAACAACATATGACACCTCCTCTCATGGCAGCTCAGCTACTTTTTCACGTCTACCAGAATGAGCCTATCGAATAGATGGTAGTGGCTGATTTGGGGGCAGGAACAGGCATGCTCATGGCGGGGCTGGTATACATTGGAGCTTTGCATTGTATTGGAGTAGAACTTGACGAAAAATATGTAAGAGTAGCTGAGAAGCAGCTTGAAGATAAACTAGAAGGTGGCAGCTTTTAATTCATAAATGCAGATGCCACCAGACTGAAACTGCGAGGTAAGCAAGTTGACCTAGTTGTTATGAACCCTCCCTTTGGAACCAAATAGGAGGGAGTCGATACCAAATTTTTAGAGCAAGCGATGGAGATCTGCAAAGGACCAATTTATTCAATGCACAAGAGTTCAACAAGACCTTACCTGCGCAAGCTAGCATAGCTCAAAGGATATTAATTCATGCTGGTGATGTAAGTGGACTTCCCTCTGAAGAAAAGGTTCAAAGGTTACCACAAGAAGGACCTAGCCTTCACCAAGGTCGATATCATCAAATTATCTCCTAAACCCGTCTTGGAAGAAAAGAAGGAAAAGGTGGAATCGACCGATGTTAAACTTTGATATTTTGAACGTGTATATTTTTATCTACAAATTCGAAAATGGCTATGGGGGAAAGAATCAAACAACTTCTGCTGTTCGTGACAGTCTATTCCTTCTTCATCTGCTTCCTATTTGTACCTAATGAAATAATCGTAGAACGTATTCGGATGGGTGCTAAGCTACAGTCAAATGACTTTCGAGTGGAAAGTTCTCAACCTTCGCTAAGCCAAAAGAGCAGTTTTCAACACGGCTCTCATTCACTTTATCATCTTTGGTTTCTGCTGTTTTTGCTACTTCCAGAGATCAGGTGACGATCGCAATAGATTCATATCTGTCAGAAGCTCAGACCATGAATAACATTAGTTGGAGAGGCATTCTTCTTCGATATCTTAATGATTGATAATCCTTGCATTGGCTATCTGCTGATAATTTATGTTTTACGCTTCTATGCTATAAAGGTAGAATAACCAAGATAGTAAAATATCATATGATCACCCTCGAACCCGATCCGTTTTTGCTCTGCTTTTACCCCGGCTCTCAAGCCTCTTTCTTAACTTCTATTCTTGAGTATTGATATTTTCATTGACCATTTTGTTGGTCCTCTGCATCTTGATGTCCGAACCTTCCATCATGCTCTTCACCAGAACATTGGACTATGCGTTAAATTTGTTTATTTGAAGGTTGAGATTATGACTGTAGTTGGCTGCTATTTTTGCTTCTCTTTCTTTGGCTGGCTATGGTTTATTCTAAATGGCTTGCAAGGTGCGAGGGTGAGTTAGCAGCAACTGCAATTTTCTTTGGAAATGATGGACCTTTCGCTAGTCCTGACATCCGACATAGTGTTCGATAGCCACCTAAATAAGCACAGTGAATACTCTATACAGTTAGTTGAGTTGTTGGACAACCTCAAGAGTGCAAGACTATTCGAATTCCATTTGCATTTCGAGCTCGAGGACTGATTGGGCGAAGTTGCGAGGAAGAGATGGGACTGTTTATTCTAAAGGTTGATGTGTCATTCTGTAATTTCTATAATTCAGCAGTTGATAGTCTAATTAAATAACCACTGGGAGCGTTTAATTTGCAAGTCGTTGCATCTCAGTAATGAACAGTCCTATTGGAAATATTTCTGTCCACTGCAGTAGAGACTCTGGCTAGGCAAGTAAAGAAATGGCGATAATCGCCAGAATTAGTTGTATACTATGAATGGTGAAAAATTCTGTCAATTTCATTTAATCATAAACAATTCTTTTTTATTGAGATGGGTAGCTCAGACTCGAAAGCTGATAATCTACAGGAACAGTAGTTTAGTCCCCTTACCCCGACATTACTCTAACAGGCTCAGAAGACTAGTCCAAGACTTCACAAAATTGCCTAAAACATCATCCAACACTGCAAGTCCGAGGTTTGCAATCAGATTGAAAGCTAAGTCAAAAATATCCACTACGATCTGCCCAAAGCTCCTCTTCCTCTATGCCTTAAATACATTGATGACTGTACATTCTTTGTTACTTAGACTACTAATGCCAAACTTGTTACGGCGCGGGAATCATTCTATGTCATAGCTGTTTTGAGCCGAGCCAACACGAAGGTCATAGTTATGCTCTGATTGATTCGAAAGGCAAAAATATTTGCAGTTGTGGAAATAAAGAGCTAACTGATAAGCCTTTTTCATGCAAGAATCATGTCTTCGTGGCGCCAATGGAATCATAAGAAACGATGATTCTTTTTAAAACAGAGATGAAATTTTTGTTCGACTTGGTATTGATCCTAAGAGATCGACCTTTAGATCCTAAAATATCGAAGGAAAAACTGGCCTCCATTGCTAGGCTCTTGCTGGAGCACAGTTCAAACCTGATCAAGAATAATCATGTAGGCGCAAAGCTCATGTATTAAATTTTGATGGAGTACCCCAACACAATGGAAGGCTAGATCAAGAAAAATCAAAAGACTATTTTTGAGGAAATAGTGTATTACAGCCAAGATGCTGTCTTGTTGCCTCATTTGAACACAATAGTCAGCAATATAGTAAGAAGTGATGCCAATAAGGCAGGACTTCTTCATCTTTACTATACCTTTTTGATTAGAGGAGATCCATAAAGTCAGTAAGTGGTCAACATGTTCCTAAAATAACCAATTAATCCGATAGTTTTTCCGATCTCCTACCAGAGGCATTTCGACAGTCACACTGCACCTCTACACATTGCGTCCATCGACTCGAATGATCTCGATTTGGTCATAAGTAAATACAACAGTTTACTCAAAGAGCTCACTCAACTATCTTCTCATACTAACAGATAGAACATTTTCATGCGAATTTTCCAACAAACCTCAATCTGCCAAATGCTCAACTACGAACTGTACTATCTGAATAATAATGAGGCCAAGGAGTAAATTTTGGAACTGGGGAACAAGTACACCCTTTTTGTAAGCAAAGTTATCAGGATCATGAAACAGCACTAAAAAGGACATTTCTTATTCCAGAAAATGATCATTGAATGCTTTGGATAAATCAGCAGCAGAAAGAGCCAGACTTTCAACCGCAGCTATGAGCGTATCTTTGCTCGCCTGGTCTTTGAAATATATTAGCATAAATTGCCCACTAAACAGCAACTCATTGACCTTTTGGGAATCCATTCTCATGAAACAGCCATCAACATCATTCTTCATTTTGTATAGTTTAGGACTCTTTTCCACGAGGAATATCGAACTCTCATATTTGAAAAGAATTCCAAAAATGGAGAGGCGATCCTTGAACTTGTGGCTATGGATTAATTTTTCATAAAAATCATGAGCAACATCATCGAACCAAACGAAATTGAAAAAATGTACTCGATGTACATTGAACAGAAATTCAAAGCTAACTTGGGCATAGTCCAGCCTAATATGGACAATGTCCTGAACTATCTTAAAAAAGTTGCATAATTTATATAAATACTCTAAGTCAGTCTGCCTTCTCCCATCGACGAGCTTATTCTGGACTCAAACAGTCAAAAGTAGGGAAAAGAAGGTTATATAATCCTGAGTAATTTGGCTTGGATTTTGGATAATACTGACGCCATAGGTTTCAAGGCAACTGCTGAAAAGTTCATCTAAAATGAAGAGGTGATTATTGACTTCATCAAACGTTAGACTGCTGTTGAGAATAAAAAAATCAAATTCAAGGAACAAGAGCTACAGTTTCCGATTCATTTTTCCCCAGATTCAGATTATCTGGGCCAATAACTGTAGCCTGAGGTTTATGAAAAAATTGTCAACAGAAAGCAAAAACCAAGAAGAAATTAACAGTTTGATATTTTCTTCCACTAAAAAATACTGCACGAGTTTATCAAAATATGGGAACAGTGCTCATAAATCATCCTTCAACCTTAGATGGACAAGAAAAAATGCCAGAAGGAAGTTGCACATACCCTCGAAACTTTATGCAACTTATATTTGCTGACTGAAGCTCCAGTTATTATGAATTTGATTGAGAAGTATAATCAAAAACTCGTCTCACCTTCTCCCAAACTTCAGGTCTTTTTGAAAACCCTGCTGAGTCAGACTGTTGATGAAAAGCAGAAAAAAATGGAGCTTTTGAGAGATAAGAAAAAGAGGAAAAATGATCAACTAAAAGCCAAGCAAAAGGCTGTTTTGAATACTCACAAAGTTTAAGAGAACATCAAGATCGATCTTGAATGCATTTTCTGCAAAAACTCAGAAGAAGGAGAACCATACTTGCTTGGGCATTTTAAATACAACAACTTTTACTCCAAAAAGATCCTGCAAATGGACGTTCCTTTCATGGAGTTCACAACCTGTGGTCACTCGGCTCATGAGAAATGCCTCAGATAAATGCACAAAGGATAATTCAGAATCTGGTATCCCTGCATCTTCTGTAAGTCCATCACCAATATCCTTCTTCCCTGGGCAACCTCTGAACTGTCAAATGATCGAAGGTTTGAGAAAATTCTCGAATTTCTCAAGAATTTTGCAGCCACCTATACTTTCTTCTTTCAAGAACAAAAAGAGCTTGTCGAATTTGGGCCCAACGATGTTTCAGGTGTGTACCGAATGTTGATCAAAACTTTAGTGTACTCTCTTACAATTTATCCCATCGTGAACAGGGAATACTTCCAACAGAAACAATTCCCAATTCTCAAGTTTATTTATGACTTGTTGGTCTTCACACAAAAGCGTCTGAAAAATTTATCCTTCAGCGACAACTATCACTTCAAAGCTAAAAATGAGCTGACTGATGTTTTTTACTACCATCACTATCAGCTTGAGTTTTACATCATGAACAATTACAGCAATATTGCTCTGCAGAAAAAGATTGATCAGTATCGAGACAAATTCTCAGAATAAATGACTGAGTTATATGACGAAATTTACTAAAATTTAAGCGGAAATAAATAAGTTTTCACCTTTCAGCTAAAAGACACTTCTCTAGAAGATTTGGTCAAAAGACACATCTACAAACCTCCTCAAGATTTGAGTGACCTCAGGCAGCTTAAGATGAAATGCAAAGCTTGTGCGACTGAGAGTGAAAAATTCTAAGTTTGTTTGCTTTGCGAATGGTCCTGTTGTCACTCATGCTTGGATGTTCGCAAAGTGCATGCTGTTGAGGAGCATCTTGGTGAGTCGGTGTTCTTGAATGGCTATACAGGATCTTACAGTTATCTTCATGAGGGACTGACCGGTTAATTCAGCTCTATTTATGTTGACTACCTAGGAAACGAGGCCAACAATAAGAAAACAATAAAGTCAGGATAATTCACAATAAACGATTCAAAATGGGCGAAAGTCGTGAATGACATAGTATGCGACAGACTACACAAGGAAGTATACAGGCTCAAGGGCTGAGTGATTATGTGAATCTGTATAATAGAATACTATAGAAATCAACTAAGGTGATTTAGATATGTTTGTAATTCGAATGCTTCTCCCATTGACACTCTTTATACCTACGTTTTTAATATTGAATCTTCGGGGCCGAATAGAATGAGTTTGGTGAGACTGCTGGCCTCCTCTTAATTATTTTCCTCTCTGAAAGTCATTTAATTTTGTTCGGTTTTCGTTAACTGTCGTATTTTCTATTTACTGGTGAAAATTCTCGGAGATTCCATCGTGAGTAGCTCATAAGTGTTGTCGCTAAACTTTCTTATCTTCAGGTTCGGAGACCGGATCGAGTTTTTTTTGTAATTTGAGCCACTGGAAGTTGGGAGGTACGTTTGTCTCGGATCATTCGAATCAACTTCTCTAGCTTTTTTGAGTAGGGCCCGGCAGGACATCACCGAATACATGTGCTTCCTCTGTAAGGGTCTGTTGGAAAGGCCCAGCTCATTTTAGTTGTTGTTTGTTGAAGTAGGTTTATTTGTGTGAGAATCGATGTTGACACGAGAAGATTGATTTGTGATGTCGGAGTTCCGTTTCCTAGACGATTTTGCTGGAGGACGAGGGGGGAGGAGAGGAATATGACGGAGAGTGAGTGGCATTACCAAATTTAAAAGTTAAAGGTAGAAATTTAGTATTTGAATATAAGCCAGTATTAGATAATCATTTCAGGCAGAGAAGGTAAGCTTGTCTGC
>Ga0210025_1005116_pt1 | contig 10808 bp, 7 predicted proteins | sample CryGeyme20150102_FD_183989 | JGI IMG/M metagenome (GOLD analysis project Ga0210025, IMG submission 183989) | Groundwater microbial communities from Crystal Geyser aquifers in Utah, USA - Crystal Geyser metaG 2015-0102 (SPAdes) (version 2) | ecosystem: Environmental > Aquatic > Deep subsurface >...
CTATCAACTTTCAATCGTCAGAATATCACGACCGGGAGCCACCACACCAAGGAGGAGATGCAAGAATTGTTTTCCAGGTAACCCTAAAAGTTATTAGGTTAATTCTGCATTATCAAATTATTGTATTGTAGTAGACTACTACTAAGTAGTATTAGAGTAGGGTCTAGTAGTAGCTAGCTTTAGTTAGGAGTATGATTGAATCGTGTCTTTCCACAGACTTCACTGAAGGCTTCTTACGCTTCAGTTTTCCGTGGCGATGCTTTTACGCTTGCTTCGCTTCCAGACAAAAAAAATGTATTGCATCAACAAAATAATAATAGGTCTAAACCCTTCCAAATGTATTGCATCAACAAGAAATAGTACTTCTTAAATCGATCGCATTTTATCTGCCTGCATAATTCCAGTAAACACTGCAAGAAAAAAATGTTCTTTACCTCGTCCTCATCATGTTACGGTCGTCATTTCTGGGTACCGCTTCTTTTATTATTCATTGCTCCCGCCAGTGGCCAAACATACACTTGGGATCTTTTGCAATCAGAAGATGAAGGTGAAGAGGACGAGAGTAACGACGGCATTAAAATAGATAAGATTTTAGGATTTGGCTTGCCGGCTGGTTTGATACTGTTGGCAGTGGCTTTGTACTGCGGGAGACACTCAATGCAACATTTTTGCGCGCAGATGAATTATAAACCGACTGTCAAAAAAGTGGCAGTAGAACAGGAATCTTGGCCGTTCATCTTAACTACTTTCGACCATGAGCGTGGCGAGTGCCGCAATCTGGTAGTATGTCGAGACCATGAACAAGAAAGGTGCAACGCAGAAGGGTGCCGAGTAGATTATGGTCTTCTAAATCTACTGAGTCGGGAATTTGAAGAAAAGAAACGAACTTTTAAAGCAATGCAAGAACTAATAGAAGCCTATACTGAAAACATGCCGGCAAGTCATACCGACGACCAAGACAATCACACCGCTGTCACAGCCAAGACCAATCTGACACTTTCTATCCAAGAATCTGCCTCGTTACTATTGAAAGATACAGATCCTTGTCGGGTTATCAAAGGATTCGCCTCTATTTGCTACGCATTGCAAGTCTTTGCGAGACTTCGAAAGAACGTGGATAGGAACTTTGTTCGCTTGGCCTTCAAAAGTTTGGAAACTTTTCATGAATTCGAAAAAAGCTGCGCAATGCCGGAGGCGGAGGAAACAAATGATTCTGCAACAATTCCACATTCTGAAGGCTAAATTGGAGATTGCGATTCGGTTGGTTTATGCCGGCACATGAAGTGTTCGCAGTCGATGTGTGTATTGAAGCAGAACACAGATGGACGCGATTGAGGTGCGAATACTAAACACTACAGAAATGCGGATCAGTGGAGGTGCGCACGGAGTCAACAGAGGTGCAAAATGAATCAACAGAGGTGCGATCCAGGGACCACTGAGGTGCGGATCAGTGGAGGTGCGAAAGCGGAGTAAAGTGGTTCAGGTGCGATAGATTGAGGTTATAAACTTTTACTGGAAGAAGAACTGAGTAGCCAGGCAGGCAAGAACACTCGGCAGGACCTTCATGACAAGAAGGGAGCTCAGAGAGACAGAAAGAGCGGAACACTCAAATGGACTTGGGTAAAACGAAGTTTTAACAACTTAAGTGATACTGCAGGAGTAGATGATCTAGTAGTGTAGCCAGTTGTCTCTGGGCTCGGTAATGAAACATTTTGTCGCAGAACCGTACATTAGAATGGTCGAATAAGATAACCAACTAACACTACAAATGTCTTTTTTCTCTCTCAAAGAACAGCGTACTAACACAGCTTTTTCCACACTAATAGAGTCCCATCAAAATTGTTGCTGGAATATCCATCGTCCGTCATGTACCAGGATCCGTCTCGTACAAGCTCCCAGTGTTGAGAATTTGCGAGGATTAGATTGGACTCGAGACGATCCGTACAAATGGCAGAGAGACTAATCAAGAGACCGCCGCCTGGTTTTAAGATGCGGGCAAATTCCTCCACGGCCTGTTCCATATGCCGTAGACCCAATACCTTTTGGGATGAATCCTCCTTGGTACAACTACTACCACCTTCTCCGCCCGATTGAACAATGGCATCCAAAGTTCCCTTCTCAAACACTACATCAAAGGAATGATCCGATACATTCGTCAAATTTCGTGCATCTCCCACAAACAGTTGTATGCCCCCATCTTCTTTTCTACCGTTTTCATTATCATTGCTCCTGTGGTGGTTACCATTATTTCTATTTCTATTCTTATTTTTATTCAACTCATAATGATGATGTGGTATCCGTTCCTTATTCAACATTTCCCGACATCGCTCAATGCCTTCTGGTGCATAATCAAAGGCTGTTAATTGTTGAAACCCAGATTGGTACATGTCTACCAAGATGCGATAATCATTGCCCACTCCGGGTATCAATATACTACTACCTTGTTTTAGTTTTAGTTTTTGGTAAGTGTCCATAAGAAGCTCTCCCAGAAAGGGTTCCAGATCATCCCATCCAGCGTACCATGAAAATTCCGATTCGTGTTGATAAACGGTATCCCAATACGATTGTTGTCCAAATTTGGATCCTGCAGTGTTCTTGTCACTGATGCTGCTGATGTTGTTGTTGTTGCTGTTGTTGGTGGTGGTGGTGTTCTTGTTGGTTGTAATGTCGGTGGTGGTGATAAATAATGTTGGTCGTTCGTTGGGCTTGGATGTACCAGCAGTGAGATGCAGGATCGAAGTCGATGGCCTTTTCTGGCAGCTGCAGCAGCACGGAAAAGAAGGTGGAGAATGACGATGCTGAAAGGAAGCCGCTCTCTCCGAACCCAGAGGAAAGAAGGAAAAAAGACACCAGTATTTGAAACTAGGAGATGTCATCTTCATTGCCTTGCTTTTGTTTGGTGAGTCCCTACTTCCTAGTACAAGACTACTAGCTAGGCGAGTACTGCAGTAGCAACTACTACTAGTAGTACTTGCTCCTCTCGTACATACCGACAGTCAAAGCTCTTCGTCCATCAAGAGAAAGAAATAAAGTGTGCGTCTCTTTTTAATTTAGCGTTCGAGCTTAAGCGAATCATCCCTTTTACTTCTTCAATACCACTACTACCAGTACTAGCTAGTAGTAGACTACTACTAGCTAGGTAGTAGTAGTAGCAGCTAGCCAGCTACTGTACTGTAGTAGAATAGTCTATGACTCTGTTTCTTTCACTAGAGACATTTCTGATCTTGGTAAATTGTACAAGCTAGTAGTACAAAGCAAAAGTACTAATCCACGCATAAGAATACAAGATGATGGAAACGAACGCGACTATCAAGAAACCCGCCATACGACAAGCAGCTGCCGGAGGAGGAGGACCTCCCGTGAGAGGCCCTCCTGCTCCCAATTCCGATGTATTCTTGTTCATTAATGCTCAATTTCGTTACGAATTTGAAGCCTGTGCCGCCTTGACCAAAGAAGATCACGACGTCGTCACCTTTGAAGCCGATTTGGTCCAAAAATTGAACGATGGCAATACGCTGGCGTATGTTACAAGCCTTAGAGTACCTCGTGGTTGCATGATGCGCGCCAAGATGCACCCCATCTTTCGTCGGATGCTCGTACAGAGCATGTGGCTGCAAATGCAGCCCGGTATGCTACGGTACAGGGCAGGCCAAACGCAATTGGATCCTAAAACACCTCCTTGTTATTGTGCAAACCCTCCCTGTACCAATCGTGCCGTACGATTTGTGGGAAATCCAGGATTCTTTCCCAAAAAGAACTTATTGATTGACCCAATGTGCATTCCTGTTTGTAACGAGGCCGCCTGTGTCTTGCAAGCCCAACAAATGTCCAATACCATTCATGCACAAGCCGCTGCGGGCCAACCGCAACATCAGCAATCGCCATCGCCATCGCCATCGCCATCGAAGTTTCCTACTGGCAGTAGTGCCAATAATCTCTTTGCCATTGACACTTCCTCCAACAATTCGAATAGTAATAATAACCCGGCACTCAAATCACAAATGCCAAAGTCAGTCCAATCGTGCAATATGTGTGAATCGTTTGAACAAAAATACGGAGGAACGGCATCCATCTTGAGGGCTTGTCCTTTGTGTAAAATTGCGCATTACTGTAGTCAACAGTGTCAAATTCAAGATTGGCAAAGAGGACACAAGGATGTATGTGTCAATGCTCAGGGTCAGGGAGCATCATCATCGTCATCATCTGCGGCAGTTCAAGCTGCCCAACAAGAGCAGGCAAAGAGCAACAAGCCAGCGACAATTGCAGAAGAAGATGCGTCAGCACCAGCTCCTGCTCACGCACCAGCTCCTGCACCAGCTCCTGCGCCCATGCCTTTGACAGCGGTCCAACAGCAGCAACAGCAACAGCAGCGAGTGACACAAGCTATGGCAGCCATGGCCATGCCATCGGCAACAGCAGCGCCTGTAGTGACACCCAAGTATGGTATGCCTTCGTATAATATGGTGGAACCAGATGTAGTTGTACCTCCGCCATCTTCATCATCAACAGCAGCAGCAAAACCCGCGTACAAATCTCCCACATTTCAAATGCCGGCCACTGCTACTGCCGCCGCTTTGAATGCTACGCCAGCTCCTATTGCGAGTGCGACAACTGTTGCTGCTGCAACATCATCCATGCCTACTGCATCTCTACCTACTAGTATTAAGAAGGGAAGAAAAAAGGCGGAATAATTTGAAAGATTCATTAACATTACTGAAGACATGGTACTACTTTTTATGGTCACAGCAATTCAGAAAAGTTGATTCATCGATGCTTTCAACTTTGCCAGACTTGCATAATGATGACAGTTACTCAATCTTGGTCACGATGCTTGATTGGTCGTTTGGCATGAGCTGTACCTGATACCGTCTTTTTCCACTGATGATGTTCAATTCGTAGGGCCCTGTTTCTATTCTTTCTTGCTATTACTTCAGGGTCGTCCACGTTATTATGAGCAGGTTTGCTATGAAAGTGTCCCATGGGTGTAATGTCCTTCTTTGAGTGTTATCTTTTGCTTGAATTACTTTTGCAAGAGAGCAGGATGTGCTGCTTCTCGAGGGGGCTTCCCGTCGTGACAGCAACAGATTGGCCAGGATACGAAAAAAAGCGAACTCTTGGAGGCATCAGTCCCGTATGAATCAACCTTCAACTCGTAGTCTAATCTACACTAAAAACTCACAAACAACGACTGCTGAGTGTAATGAGTACTGTAATGAACATATAATACTCAGGAGTATACCTCATTTTTATACTAATCCGTAGCAGCAACCAGACCCTTCTTGGCCAACATATATTTAATGTCGGGATCACGTCCTCGGAACAAGCGGAATAATTCATCGGGCGCTACCGTATTGCCTGCTGAATAAATGTATTTGCGAGCCTTTTCTGCAGTCTTCTTGTCGAAGATATCTCCTGCCTCTTTGAAGGCGGCAAAAACATCCGCATCCAAAACTTCGGCCCAAAGATACACATAATAGCCTGCTGCGTACATATCGGTAGAGAACAAGTGCTGGAAATGAGCAGGACGGTGGCGCATCACAATGCCTTGGGGCATTCCTAACTTGTCCAATTCCGCTGCCTCAAAAGCTGCCAAATCAAAGTCATCCGGATAATCTTCTAATTGATGCAAGGCCATATCCAACAAAGCACACGCCGTATACTCAATAGTTGCAAAGCCTTCATTGAACAAGCGCGCTTCGAACAATTTGTCCAAGAGCTCGTCGGGCACGGCTTCGCCTGTTTCGTAATGACGGGCATACTTTTTAAGGACTTCACGTTGATCAAACCAGTGTTCCATCAATTGACTAGGCAATTCGACAAAGTCTGTCACGACGTTGGTAGAGGCTAATCGACTGTAGGTCGCGTTAGACAACATGCCGTGATGACCATGACCGCATTCGTGGAAGCAGGTTGTTGCGTCGTCGTAACTCAAGAGAGTCGTATCACCTTTGGCAAAGTTATTGTTGTTGGAAATGATCGGAATACCTTCCAAGTAGGCATCCCAAGTAGGCATCGTCGTCGCCGTCTGCGGTGGGGTGCAAATTCTTGGTCTGTGTGCGATATTCACTCATCCAGGCGCCGCTATTTTTGTATTTGCGCGCAAAGTTGTCATGAATAAAAATTGCCACAAGCTTGTCGGTGCCGTCCTCAAGTTCTTCTCGAACTTCGTACGTCTTCACGTCGGGATGGTAAGATTGTATATCAGGCCTCTCAATGTATTTCAATCCATAAAGATTCTTGGAGACAGCAAAGAGAGCTTCCGTGACCTTTTCCAGGGACAAGTACGGCTTGAGGAGAGACTCGTCAAAATTGTATTTTTTGATTCTCACCTTCTCCGCGTAGTATCGCCAGTCCCAGGGTTGGATTCCTCCTTCGAGAGCTTCGCCACTGCTTTTCACAAAGGCTTCCAGATCCTCTCGTTCTCGCTGTGCCGACTGCTTGGCCAAGTCCCAAACATTTGTGAGGAGCTTCATGACAGCATCGGGTGTCTTGGCCATGCTGTCCACACATTGATAGTGGGCAAAGGAAGGAAAATCGTGGAGTTCTGCCATGCGCTTTCTCAAGCGCAAAATTTTGGTGGCAACTTGCAAATTATCTCTGTCCTTGCTGAGTTCTCCGCGCTGAGTCCAGGCTTCAAAGGCCTGCTTGCGGAGATCACGTCGGGAGGAGTAGGTCAGGAACGGTTCCACAAGTGATCTACCCAGGGTAATGACGTATTCGTCGTCGGCTTTTTTTCGTTCCACAGCGGCCTGTCGAGCGGCTTGTACGAGACCATCGGGGCATCCCTTCAAATCTTCGTTTTTCAGCACCATCTCATAGGTTTCCTCGTCCTTCATTACATTCTGTTGAAATTGGGTGGTCAACGAAGCCAGCTCGGCCTTGAGATCCGCAAATTCCTTCTTGTCCTCCTCGCTCAGAGTGGCACCAGCCCTGGTAAAATCCAGGTGCACACGCTCCGCCAACCTCAGTTGTTCGCTGTTCAAGCCCAAGGAATGTCGTTTTTGATGTACAGCATCCACTTTTTCGAACAATCCTGGCAACGTCATACACTTGGAGGAATGCCGGGACAGAATGGGAGACATGGTAGTTTGAACCTCTTGTAAATCTTCGGTACACAAACTGGAGCACATGTTACTGTAGACGCTGGCGACCTTTTCGAGGACACGCCCAGACCGATCATAGGCCGCCAAGACATTGTCAAAGGTTGGCTCGTCGGGGTTATCCACAATGGCTTGCAAATCCTCCAACTCCAGGCGCATTCCTTCTTCGAGTGCAGGTTGGAAATGATGAGTCTCAATTTCCTGAAACGGTGGTACACGCAACGGTTGAGAAGCCCAGCTCTGTAAAAGAGGATTGTCGAGACAAATTTTTCCTCCTCTCATGGTAGCGGCAGCAGTTGTAGTAGTTGACATGCAGAGCTGGATGGGCAATCGCAGCGACTCAAGTTTGGTGGATCCAACAAGAAGAAACTTTTTGGCTGCAAGCAATCTTCGTGAAGTACCACCTACCACGGCGAAAGAGCGTGCGGAATAAATATTGTCGGAGAAGCAAAGAAGCAATAACAACAGAGCTGTGGGTAATAACAAAGACTTCATTGTCAAAAGTCAAAACTATACCACCGTACTCCGAACAGAGCAGTTAAGTGATTGTTAATGTTGGTCTAAATCATTGGGTCGTTGAGTATAGTCGCACATTATACCCATATCTTCCCAAGAGTAATCCGGAATGGCCGTGTGCAACAACACCGTCCAGAAAAAAAAAAGCAACGTCCAGTATAATTTTTGTCGCCGCAATAAAATTCAACATTTTTCCTAGCGACGGGCAATGATGATACCGACGACTACAGCTTAAAGAGTGAATAGCTGTGTGAATGAGCTTGACAGATACAACTCCAAATTGATTACTGAATATTGAATTCCATGAACTGGAGGGCAGTTTCATCGCAAATACATCCCAATAATCATCGTCTGGAATCATTCCTATCCACTTTTGCTACTACAGAGTATAGTACCCGAATGCTGTTGTAGTCTAAAACATGAGACTCAAGATAATGTTACAAACCCTGCACTACTGTTACTAACCAGGTTTAGATTGTTCAGAAAGAAGGTTTCTGAGTCGACGGAGACGTTTAAGTTGGATTGTTCGCGATTGTCGACTCTAGCCTTGTGACCTTCGCCTTAAGAGCAGTGTTCTCAGCTTCCAGTTGAACTTGTCGCTGTTCGACTTGCTCTAAGATCTTCGATACCTCCGCCAATAAACTATCTTTGTCGTCCAACTGCTTTTGAAGAAAGGACGAGTCTGCTTGTCGTAGGGAACTCGTAACTTCTTGCTCTTCCAATTGAGCTCGTAACTTATTGACTTCTGCGGCCTTCAGACCGTTACCACCTGTGGAAGGTGGAGACTTGACACCGCGTGTTCGCTTTTTCAGAACGGAACCCAGTAGTCCTTGAATGCGATTCAGTTCCTTGTGCATGTCAACAGAAGGGTCTATTCCACCCCGAGGAGTACGGGGCGGCGATTGTGTACTTTGCGTAGGGGTAGAAATCTTAAGAACCGACGATTTTTGCGTTTCCGCCATCAATGCCAACATCGCAACCTCATCGTCGCCGTCGTCGCCATCGTTATCACTATCGAGTGCCGCATCCAACAATTCGTCTTGCGACATTGACGTTGTCGATGAGGGCACGCCAGGTGGAGAGGCCGTTTTGCTTTTCAAGATCAAGTGCTCCATATTTCGAATTGCCAATTTTAGCTCTTGCACTTCGTCATCCATATCCTCTTCCTCGCTGAAATTTTCTGGCTCCTCGGCTACCTGATGGGCGTGTTCTTGCAAAAATGTAAGTTGTTGCTTTTTGGCTTCACGCAGCTGCTGTTTGAGTGCTTCAATTTCTTCTCGGTAGGTTTGGAGTAAAGTCTTGTCGTCCAGCGATTTTTGAATGGTCGCTTTCTGCGGTACTTTCTTGGCGCGAATGGCAAATTTAAATGTATTATGACTCTCCTCAATGTGTGTTTCGAGAGGAGAAATGCAACAGATCAAGACCATTTGCGCATTCCCCGAAAGACTCGGTTGTAGCAACCGTGTTAACTTGGAATCACGGTAGGGAATATGTTGCGGGGCATTTCCAATTTTGCCAGCTTTTTGCTTGCCTTGCTCACTCAGTGCATACACTACCTTTCCCAAAGCCATTAACGATTTGTTGATGTAGTGGCCTTCTTGTCGTCTCGTTTCGTTGGCACCATGCAATTTTACAGATTCACTACCAGCCAAATCGACCAAACTCAAAGAAGAAACCCGCACAGGAGAACCCTTGGTGCTCGCCAAACTACTGCTGGAAGATCCACCGGATCGACCTCGTTGCAAAGAATTAGCGTTGCTTTCGACGGCGCGGGATTCAATCCACAATCGTACCATGACATGTGATCGACTGGAATGTTGATTCATGTTGGTGGCACCAATTTTACGCCTTTTTTCTCCCTGGGCCAAAATTTCAAAGATTTGTTTCGGACATGTGACCACTTCCTCGCGCAGTCCCTTGATAATCAACCCCTGCTCCCGATGATCAAACAAACGGATTTGACTTGCCCCTTCTGCCAAAAGGTCGCGAATTTGTTCTTTGTAAACTTCCAAGTAGCTCACGCGAATGAGATATTCCCGATTCTTGTCCAAACATTGAAAACACTGGTGGACAGAGAGCGGAATAATTCCAGGCTGCGTAGGCGTTCCTGTCATACTGTGCGTTTTTCCTGTCGAGGTCTGACCATAGGCCAAGACGGCAGTGTGGTACCCTGTATAAAATGATGGACAATGCAAGAGTTTGAGAGACCATGCGACACATCCTGCTTCGGAAAAATCATCGCATCCTGCTTTTAAAAAAATTCAACACACATTAGTCCACAGATATCCTACCTTCCATGGCCGAATTCACCAAATCCTTGACCGATTCGTTGTAAAGGTCTCGGGTGGTGCAAGAAGGTCCGTAGACTTTGTCCAAGGTATACTGATGCGTTCGCCCAGGAATTAGTTCTGTACGGGGCGATTGTGCCGCCGTATCGCTGCCCTCTGTGTTCCAGGCGTAAAACAAATCTTCGGGTGCAATAATGGCAGGGGCGGAAGACGGCGGCAGGCCTTGTCGAGCCGAGTTGGAGGGAAGAGACGGTTTGCGAGGAGAGGATGATGTTGTTGGTGCTGTTGATACTCCTCCAAAATAACTCGAAGAAGATTGCATGGAAATTTGCAGAGGACGGATTCTTGCGCAAACTTCAATGTGGGTGTTCCGTTCCGACGTCGCTCCACTACTACTGATGGTTCCATTGGAAGCTGATTGCTCGGTTTGATCAACATCATCGGCAAAGAGCTTGGCCGGTTTCAAGGGCGGGGCTGGCATTCTTACACTGTTTGAGCAGTATTCCAGTACTCCGAGTACTTTCACAGCAGGGTTATGTACAATCAATAGGAAAGATGAGCTGCCAAAATCAATCCCTCTCTTCTTCGTTTGCTAAAAAAAATTCAGACTTTACTGTGGCGCTGAGTTGGGCTGACAACGAGAAAGTAGTGTACTACTACTGGATCAAAAGACCTTGAAGGTACTCGTAGGTCATGAGATAATTATTGAAGTGCCATGTTCATCCGTTGGAGGGAGAATGTGGTAATACATTAGTAGACTACTACGAGTAGCTACTGGTAGCTATGTACGGTAGTAGCTAGTCTACTACATTACTAGTAGTAGTAGTAGTAGTAGTAGTAGTAGTAGTAGTAGTAGTAGTAGTAGTAGTAGTAGTAGTAGTAGTAGTAGTAGTAGTAGTAGTAG
>Ga0210025_1005122_pt1 | contig 10799 bp, 12 predicted proteins | sample CryGeyme20150102_FD_183989 | JGI IMG/M metagenome (GOLD analysis project Ga0210025, IMG submission 183989) | Groundwater microbial communities from Crystal Geyser aquifers in Utah, USA - Crystal Geyser metaG 2015-0102 (SPAdes) (version 2) | ecosystem: Environmental > Aquatic > Deep subsurface >...
TGGGAGGTTCCGGGCGAAACTGATCGAGGCAATCAGCATATTGCCAGAGCGCGAGAAGTTGATGATGGCGATGTACTACGAGGAAGAGCTGAATCTGCGCGAAATCGGCGAGGTGCTGGGTGTTAGCGAATCGCGCGTGTGCCAGCTGCATAGCCAGGCCATGGCGCGCTTGCGTAGCAAGTTGAAGGAATGGCTCTGAAAATGGAAGGTCATTGGCTCATGAGTTGGAGCATTAACAGCGGAGCAGGCGCATGGATCTAGTCAGCATATTCGGTATTTTGCTGGCTCTTACCGCGATTATTGGCGGCCAGGTTCTGGAGGGGGGGCATATTGGCTCCCTGCTGCAGTTGACGGCATTCGTCATTGTCCTTGGAGGCACGACGGGCGCCATTATGCTGCAAAGTTCGCCCAAGATTTTTTTTGAGGGTATGAGACTGGCCAAATGGATCATCTGGCCACCCAAGGCGGACCCCCAGTTATTGATCGAGCAGATGCTGAAATGGAGCAACCTTGCGCGCAAGGGCGGATTGCTGGCGCTGGAGCCGCAGTTGGATGAGCTACAGGACGCCTTCACCAAAAAAGGCTTGCAAATGCTGGTGGACGGCGCTGAACCCGAGAAAATTCGTACTGCACTTGAGGTGGAGATTTCCACTTATGAGAAACATCATCTGGATGCTTCGAAAGTTTGGCAGGCTGCCGGCGGCTATGCCCCTACCATAGGCATTCTGGGTGCGGTGCTCGGCTTGATTCACGTGATGGAGAACCTGAGCGATCCAGCCAAACTGGGCGGAGGTATCGCCGTGGCTTTCGTCGCCACCGTTTACGGCGTGGGATCGGCCAATCTGTTTTTTCTGCCGATGTCCAACAAGCTTAGATACCTTATCGAGCAGGAAGTGGTGATGCGCGAGATGCTGATTGAAGGCCTGGTGTCCATTGCCAACGGCGAGAATCCCCGCGTGATCGAATCAAAATTGCAGGGTTACATCATTTAGTCATTAACCCGGATGTTTCATAAATTGACGCACGCCCTCGCTGGTCTTTTGCTTGATATGAAAATTTTGCTCGGTCGGGCGTATGAATAACTACGCCGCTCCTTCGCAAAACTTCCCTATCAAACAAAATCCTGCGCGATCATCGCGCGAATTTATGAAACATCCGGGTTGAGTCACTTCCAGCGGCGGTGTACGATGGCGCGCAGACAGAAACATGAAGAGCATGAGAACCTGGAGCGCTGGTTGGTGTCCTATGCCGACTTCATTACCCTGTTGTTCGCTTTTTTTGTCGTGATGTATTCGATTTCCCAGGTTAAACCATTACGGGAAATCCCCCGGCTGTGCCGGGGTGGCAGTAGAAGTTTGACTTTTGCGGGAGTCCACCGTGAAACTTCCAGAGTGAGCCGCCAAGCACACTCAATAGAGGGAGTTTTACGATGGACGAATTTGAAAGCCTAAGTCATAGTCGGTGGGAGTGCAAATACCATGTGGTGTTTATTCCGAAGTGCCGCAGGAAAACGTTGTACGCGAGGTTGCGACAGCATCTTGGAGAGGTGTTCCGGCAGTTGGCGCAACGGAAGGAGTGCCAGATACTCGAAGGGCACCTGATGCCGGATCATGTTCACATGTTGATTGCGATACCGCCGAAGTATGCGGTATCGCAGGTGATTGGCTACATCAAGGGGAAAAGTGCGATTCACGTGGCTCGCGTATATGGTGAGCGCAAGCGCAACTTTGTTGGCCAGCACTTTTGGGCGAGGGGGTATTTTGTGTCGACGGTGGGGCGAGACGAAGAGGTGATTCGACGCTACATCCGAGACCAAGAGAAAGAGGATGAGCGGTTGGAGCAGCTCAATCTCGTGTAATGGATAGGCACCAGTAGGTGCTGCAAAAACGCGGGGCCGCGTTAGCGTCCCCGTATAGCCGCTTTGAGCGGCTCACATAATGAAGGCCCCCGGCTATGCCGGGGGATTGTTACTTTAGGAGAAACGCATGAGCATCCCTAGCGATCTGAAATACACCCAATCCCACGAGTGGGCCAGGCTTGAGGCTGATGGCACGGTCACGGTCGGCATCACCCATCATGCCCAGGAACTGTTGGGCGACATGGTGTATGTGGAAAACCCCTCTGTCGGCCGCCAGCTTGCCGCAGGTGAAGAGTGTGCTGTGGTGGAATCGGTCAAGGCCGCCTCCGATGTCTATGCGCCGGTGGCTGGCGAGGTGGTTGCCGTTAACGCCACCTTGGCGGATGCGCCCGAAGCGATCAATCAGGATGCCTATGCGGCCTGGATGTTCAAGATCAAGCCGAGCAATCCCGCCGATGTCGGCGGCCTGCTCGATGCTGCGGCCTATCAGGCGCTGGTGGAGAGCGAAGCGCATTAAGGATTGACGTCGTGTAGGAGCGGCCTTCTGGCCGCGATGCATAAAATCGCGGCCAGAAGGCCGCTCCTACAAGATTTTGTGATAAATTTAAGTTGGAAAGCAATTCATGCCGTTCATCCCCCATACCGAAGAAGACATCCAGGCCATGCTGGCCAGCATCGGCGCGGCCTCGGTCGAAGATTTGTTCGACGAAATCCCGGCTGCGCTGCGCGCCGACCGGTTGGTAAGCGTGCTACCGGCCCTGAACGAGATGGCCGCAGGCCGCCTGATGCAGGAACGGGCGGAACAGGATGGGCGCTACCTGAATTTTATCGGCGCCGGCGCTTACGAGCACCACATACCGGCGGCAGTGTGGCAGATCGCCGGGCGCGGCGAATTCTATACCGCCTACACGCCTTACCAGGCCGAAGCGAGCCAGGGCACGCTGCAACTGCTGTACGAATTCCAGACCATGATGGCTTCGCTGACCGGCATGGATATCTCCAATACCAGCCTGTACGACGGCGCTTCCGGCTTGGCCGAAGCGGTGCTGATGGCGGTGCGAGCGCACAAGTCCGCGCGGCGCGTTCTGGTGCCGGCAGCGGTGCATCCGATCTGGCGCCAGGTGGCCGATGCCTTGGTGAAGAACCAGGGCATAGCACTGGTTCCTGTACCTTACCGCACCGGCGGCGGCGACACCGTGGCCGAAGCGCTGAAGCGTTTCGAAGGCGAGGATTTTGCCGCGCTGGTGATCCAGCAGCCGAATTTCTTCGGCGTGCTGGAGGAAGTGGACGAACTGGCCGATTGGGCTCATTCTCAAGGTATGCTGGTGATCGGCGCGGTCAATCCGATTTCCCTCGGAATGCTCAAGGCACCCGGCCAGTGGGGAAGCAAGGGCGCCGACATCGCCGTGGGCGAGGGGCAGCCGCTGGGCGCGCCGCTATCGTCGGGCGGCCCTTATTTCGGTTTCCTGTGCTGCAAGCAGGCGCTGGTACGGCAGATGCCGGGACGCATCGTCGGTCGCACCGTGGACATGGATGGCAAGCCCGGCTTCTGCCTGACGTTGCAGGCGCGCGAGCAGCATATCCGCCGAGCCAAGGCGACCTCCAATATCTGCACCAACCAGGGGTTGATGGCGACGGCGGCGACGGTTCATCTCGCGCTGCTCGGTCTGGAAGGTCTGGAGCGCGTCGCGGCGGCCTGCCATGCCAACACCCGGATGCTGGTCGAACAGGCGTGCCTGATTGCGGGGGTGGAACGAGCATTTCCCCATCCCTTTTTCCACGAGGTGGTAATCACCTTCGACATCCCTGTCGCCGATGTACTGCGCGCCCTGGAGGCTCAGGGCATACTGGGCGGGCTGGACTTGACGCCCTGGTATCCCGAGCTGGGCAACGCCCTGCTGGTGTGCGCCACGGAAACCAAAACCCCGGAGGACATCCGGAAATTCCTGGAAAACCTGGAACGCATCGTTTCCCGACGCAGTTCTGGTACTGCCTGTACTAGACTTAAACCTGGCGCCACTAGCAAGTGGTAAGTTTGATAACCTGAAAAAGGAGCGCGATCATGGCAACTGTAACGCTGGAAGGCAGCCCCCTCGAAGTTCTAGGTCATTTCCCCTTGCCGGGAGAGTTGGTGCATAGCTTCATGCTGGTGGACAAGAACCTGAACGATGTTTCCCTGAGCCAGTTTGAGGGCAAGCGCAAAATCCTGAGTATTGTGCCGAGCATCGATACCCCGGTTTGTGCGACTTCAACGCGCCAGTTCAACCAGGAAGCGAGCCGGCTCGACAATGTCGTGGTGCTGGTGATTTCCGCCGACCTGCCGTTTGCCCAGGCGCGCTTCTGCGGCGCGGAAGGGTTGAACGATGTAATCATGCTTTCCACCCTGCGGGGACGCGATTTTTCCAAGGACTACGGCGTGCTGATCAGGACCCATCCGCTGGCCGGCCTGTGCGCTAGGGCGGTGATCGTGCTCGACGAGAACAACCGGGTCATTTATTCGCAACTGGTGCCGGAAATCACCGACGAACCGGATTACGATGCGGCGCTGGTGGCGGTGAAAGGATAATTCGTAGCATGTTGATTTTCGAACTCTCCCGTCCGGGACGCAAAAACCTGGCCCAGGCCCCCGCGGCTCAGCCCGAAGCGAACGATATTCCCGCCCATTTGCGTCGCGGCGATAAACCGCTGCTGCCGGAAGTCTCCGAGATGGACGCAGTGCGCCATTACACCCGGCTGTCGCAGAAGAATTTCTCGATCGACACCCACTTCTATCCGCTCGGCTCCTGCACCATGAAATACAATCCGCGCGGCGCCCACCAGCAGGCCATGTTGCCGCAGTTTCTGGCGCGCCACCCGCTGGCGCCGGAGGCCACCGGACAGGGCGTGCTGGCCTGCCTGTACGAACTCCAGGAAATGCTCAAGGACGTGACCGGCATGGCCGGGGTTTCGCTCACGCCGATGGCCGGGGCGCAGGGCGAATTCGCCGGGGTGGCGATGATCCGCGCCTACCATGATTCCCGCAATGATGCGGCCCGCACCGAAATGCTGGTGCCGGATGCGGCGCACGGCACCAATCCGGCCTCGGCGGTGATGTGCGGCTATACGGTGCGGGAAATTCCCACCGACCGCGACGGCAACGTCGACCTGGAAGCGCTCAGGGCAGCCGTCGGGCCGCAGACGGCCGGACTGATGCTGACCAACCCCTCCACCCTCGGGGTGTTCGAAAAGAATATCCGCGAGATCCAGCAGATCGTGCACCGGGCAGGCGGCCTGAGCTACTACGACGGCGCCAACCTCAACGCCATCCTGGGCCGCGTCAAGCCGGGCGACATGGGCTTCGACGTGATCCACGTCAACCTGCACAAAACCTTTTCTACCCCGCACGGCGGCGGCGGGCCCGGCTCCGGCCCGGTGGGCGTCAGCGAGCGCTTGCTGCCGTTCCTGCCGATACCTGTGGTCGCCTTCGAGTCCGGGCGCTACCGTCTGGTGACGGAAAAGGATCTGCCGCAAAGCATCGGGCGCCTATCCGGCTTCATGGGCAATACCGGGATTCTGCTGCGCGCCTATTCCTACGCGCGCATACTGGGCGCGGAAGGGATGCGCCGCGTGGCGGATTTCGCCACCCTCAACGCCAACTACCTGATGGCGGAACTGGGCGAGGCCGGCTTCGATATCGCCTTCCCAGAGCGCCGCGCCAGCCACGAGTTCATCATCACCCTGAAGGGCTTGAAGGAGCAAACCGGGGTGAGCGCGATGGACGTGGCCAAGCGCCTGCTCGACAAGGGCTTCCACGCGCCCACCACCTATTTCCCGATGCTGGTGCCGGAATGCCTGCTGATCGAGCCGACCGAAACCGAGTCGAAGCAGACGCTGGATGCTTTTGTCGCGGCTTTGAAGGAAATTCTGGACGAGGCCCATGCCAGTCCGGAGCTGGTCAAGACCGCGCCCCACACCATGCCGGTGCGGCGCCTCGATGACGTGAAAGCGGCGCGCGAGCTGGATCTGGTGTGGAAGAAAGCCTGATTTTCATCAAATTGTCATCTGGCTTGCCTAACATAACGGCCTGACATGGAAAACCGACACAAGGGCAAAACAGGTTTGAGACGCCTGTGGAACGCTATTCACTACTCCCTGGCGGGATTCAAGGCCGCCTACCAGTGCGAGGACGCCTTCCGGCAGGAAACCCTGCTGGCGACGGTCTTGATTCCGCTTGCGCTGTTCCTGCCGACGGGGGCGGTGGGCAAGGCGCTGATGATCGCCAGCGTGCTGCTGGTGCTGGTCGTCGAACTGCTGAATTCGGCGGTGGAGGCCACGGTGGACCGGATTTCCCTGGATGACCACCAGATCGCCAAACGGGCCAAGGATATCGGCAGCGCTGCCGTGCTGCTGAGCCTGGTCAACCTCGCAGTGGTGTGGGCGCTGGTGTTGTTCGGTTAAATTCTCGCTTGTCACAATAGTTTTTTCGGCCATGCCCTGCACGCGATAGCCTTCACGTTGGTGGCAAGCTCCTGACATATTTGCGTAAATATTTTTTCTGGGATAACGAAACCAAGCCCCTGTAGGAGCGATCTCCAGGTCGCGATATTCGGTGGTTCGCGACCTGGAGGTCGCTCCTACCCCCTCCCGAACGACGATGGGATAAGGGAGAAATGTTATACTTCGCCAATTCCAACCATCCGGCTCACACGCCATGCGCACATTGATTTGCGGCTCTCTCGCCTACGACACCATCATGGTGTTTCACGACCACTTCAAGAACCACATTCTGCCCGAGCAGATCCACATTCTCAACGTGGCCTTCCTGGTGCCGGACATGCGGCGTGAGTACGGCGGCTGCGCCGGCAACATCGCCTACAACCTGCAGATGATCGGCGGCGAGCCGCAGATCATGGCGACCGTGGGCGACGATTTCCCTCCTTATGCGAAGCGGCTGGAGAAGCTCGGCCTGGCGCAGGAGCATGTGCGCGGCGTGCCAGAAACCTTCACGGCGCAGGCATTCATCACCACCGATCTGGCCGACAATCAGATCACCGCTTTTCACCCCGGCGCCATGAATTTTTCTCATCACAACCATATCGGCGATGTGCAGAACATCGGCCTGGGCATCGTTGCGCCGGATGGCCGGGAAGGGATGCTGCAACACGCCCGCGAGTTCCGCGAAGCAGGGATTCCATTCGTGTTCGATCCCGGCCAGGGCCTGCCGATGTTCGACGGCGAGGAATTGCTGAACTTCGTCGAGCTGGCGGATTACGTCGCCCTCAACGACTACGAGGCGCAGCTGTTGCAGGAGCGCACCGGGCAGAAAATCGAGCAACTGGCAAAACTTGTCAAGGCGCTGATTGTCACACGAGGTGGGCAGGGCTCGGAGATTTATGCCGAGGGTCAACGCCATGAAATCCCCTGCGTTAAAGCACAGGGGGTGTGTGACCCCACCGGCTGCGGCGATGCCTACCGCGCCGGCCTGCTGTACGGGATCGCTCGCGGCATGGACTGGCAGATCACCGGGCGGCTGGCTTCGCTGCTGGGCGCAGTCAAGATCGCTAGCCGTGGCGGGCAGAACCACACGCTGGCGCGCGAAGAGCTGCACTCGCGGTTTAAGGAACACTTTGGAATCAACCTTGAGGATTAAACAATGAATATCAGACTGGTGAAATTGATTGCGGTTGCGGCGGTATCTGTCGCGGTGCTTGGCGGTTGCGCGTCGAGCATGTCGGGCGGGGCTTATAGCCGTGGGCAGGCGCGGCAGGCCCAGGAAGTCAAAATGGGCATGGTGGAAAGCGTGCGTCACGTCAAGATCGAAGGCACCAAGAGCCCGGTCGGAGCCGGTGCGGGCGCGGTGGTCGGCGGCATCGCCGGCAGCAATATTGGCGCGGGCAAGGGCAGTACCGTCGGCACGATACTGGGCGCCGTGGCCGGGGGCGTGGCAGGCTCCATGATCGAAGAGGGCGTGATGAGCAAGGACGGTCTGGAAATTACCGTCAAGCTGGACAATGGCCGCATGATCGCCGTCACCCAGGAAGCCGATGAACAGTTCAGGGCTGGCGAGCGGATACGAGTATTGTCTGGCGGCGGCGTCACCCGCGTCACCCATTGAGATTCCAGCCTAATAGGCGCGCTGTCATATAAATGTCATTCTGCTGACATTTTGCCGTAATACGCCTCGCTTATTGTTCCTTCATCCATCAACGGATAGGAGGAACAAATGCAACTACAACAGGTACAGACGCCAGGCGGCGAGCCATCAAACAAGCTTTTTGTCTCTTACGCGCAGTCAACGGATCAGGTGGAAGAGGCGCAACGCCTGCGCTACCAGGTGTTTGCAGAGGAAATGGGGGCACGCCTTTCTGGCAGAGAAGCCGGGCTGGATCAGGATATTTACGATCCGTTCTGCGAGCATCTTCTGGTGCGCGACGGCGATACCGGTGAGGTGGTCGGCACCTATCGCCTTCTCCCGCCGGATCGGGCAAAGAAAATTGGCGGGCTCTACTCGGCCAACGAGTTCGATTTGACGCGCCTGCTGCACCTTTCTCCCGGCATGGTGGAAGTGGGGCGCTCTTGCGTACATCCCGATTACCGCAGCGGCGCAGTCATCAGCCTGCTTTGGTCGGGGTTGGCGAAGTACATGCGTGATTACGGCTACGAATACCTGATGGGCTGTGCCAGCGTAAGCATGGCTGATGGTGGACACGCCGCCGCCAGCCTTTATAATAATCTCAGAGTCGATAACATGAGCCCCATCGAGTGGCGCGTTTTCCCGCGTTGCGCGCTTCCCCTGGACAAGCTCACGCGCGAGTATTCCATGCCTGCCCATCTTCCCCCGCTGCTCAAAGGGTACTTGCAAGCAGGTGCTTACATTTGCGGTGATCCCGCCTGGGATCCCGATTTCAATACTGCGGACTTTCTGGTGCTGTTGCCTATGTCCAAGGTGAACAGGCGATATGCACGACACTTCCTGGGAACGGTCGCTTAATCGGAGTAATGGCTTTCTGATCCGTACGTTACGGCTGGCGAGGCTCGTTCTTCACCTGCTGTTGGGGGTGATAAAAGTGGCCTTGTTATTTCCCCACGCCAACCAGGCCCGGCGCACAGCGTTGATCCGTCGCTGGTCGGTACGCGTGCTCGCCATCCTCCACGTCAGGCTCAGCGTCAAGGGCGAAGTGCCGGATCCTTCGGCGGCGGGCGTGATGTTCGTCGCCAACCATATTTCCTGGCTGGATATTTACCTGCTCGATGCGGTCTGCCCGGTGCGTTTTGTTTCCAAGGCCGAGGTGCGCGCCTGGCCGGTGATCGGCTGGCTGGCGGTGAAGATAGGAACCTTGTTCATCGAAAGAGCGCGGCGCCATGACACGGCGCGCGCCGGTCGGGAAGTGGTCGATGCCCTCGGGCAGGGCGATTGCGTGGCGGTGTTTCCCGAAGGGACCACCAGCAACGGCACATGGTTGCGGCCTTTTCATGCCTCCCTGCTGCAATCGGCAATTACCAGCGGAGCCCGGCTTTGGCCGGTGGCGATACGCTACGTGCATCGCGACGGCACGGCAAATTTATCCCCGGCTTATGTGGACGACATGAGCTTCGGCGCTTCCTTGTTCCGAATATTGAATCAGCCGGATATGGAAGCGGAAATCACTTACCTTGAGCCGTTGCCGGTTCAGGGGCGCAGCCGGCGCGAACTGGCCGCGCTGGCGGAGAAGGCTATTGCCAATGCGTTGAACCTGGCAGCGCCTGGCAGGAAATCCGATAAACCTGTCTATCTTCCAGTCGCACCGCCGTAAGGTCCCCCCCCCACAAACAGCCGGTATCCAGCGCCATCAGATTGCTGCGCACCTGCAAGCCCAGTGCCGACCAGTGGCCAAAAATAAGGGTGGTATCGGCGCTTTTCCGGTTGGGGGCTTCATACCAGGGCAGATGGCCCGCCGGGAAAATCTCCGGCGGTCCCTTGTGGTCGAATTCCATTTCTCCTGCCGGGGTGCAGAAGCGCAGCCGCGTCATCGCGTTGGTGATCGTGCGCAGCCGCGCCATCCCATGCAGGTCCTTGCTCCAGGCTTTGGGTTCGTTGCCGTACATGTGCTCGAAAAAATCCAGGTAATGCTTGCCGCGCAGTTCCTGCTCGACTTCGTGGGCGAGGGCTGCGGCTTTCTTCACCGACCACTGCGGCAGCAGGCCGGCATGGACCAGCGCATAGTCGCCTTCGGCATAAAACAGACGCTGGTGGCGCAGCCAGTCGAGCAGCTCGATGCGGTCGGGCGCCGCCAGCACTGGGTCTATCGTATCCTTGCGATGCGGCTTGACGAAGCCGTAGGCGACTGCTAGCAGGTGCAGATCGTGATTGCCGAGCACGATGATTGCGGAATTGCCCAGGTTTTTTGCCCAGCGCAGCACCGCCAGCGAATCCGGCCCTCGGTTGACCAGATCGCCCACCAGCCATAGCTTGTCGCGCGCGGGATCGAAGCCGATTTTTTGCAGCAGTAGCTGCAGGCCCTGAAAGCAGCCTTGAATGTCGCCGATGGCGTAAGTGGCCATAGTTCCGAGTCCTGAATGGGTTATGTGGTCATTTTACAGGGCGTGTTACCCCATGTGTTAAAATTAGCACCCACAATGTAGGGCGGAAAAGCATAGAGCCTTCCGCCGTATGGGAAGCCCGCACATCGTTTCGGTGGATTGAATATTTGGCGGATGGCACATTTCCCTCTCCCCAACCCTCTCCCGCGAGCGGGCGAGGGGGCAAACGAGAAGGGCGCTTGTTTTGATCTGCTACGCTCATCCGCCCTTGTATTATCCCTTTGCAACAAATTCGATGGTTTTGTATCACATTCCGTCGAGCACGTGTAGCACTCTTGAGGGGCACTTCAAGAGCGAGCGACTGGATGCCGCATCCGCCCTTTGGCCTTGAGCCAGTGACGTAGATTTTGCAGCAGCCGCTCATTCTCTATCAAAGATCGGA
>Ga0210025_1005123_pt1 | contig 10797 bp, 9 predicted proteins | sample CryGeyme20150102_FD_183989 | JGI IMG/M metagenome (GOLD analysis project Ga0210025, IMG submission 183989) | Groundwater microbial communities from Crystal Geyser aquifers in Utah, USA - Crystal Geyser metaG 2015-0102 (SPAdes) (version 2) | ecosystem: Environmental > Aquatic > Deep subsurface >...
TTGAAGAACAGAACGAGGAAATCATCCAGAAGCAGACAAGATTATATAAGATTCTGAGGAAGGTAAGATCGAGAGAGTAATTTAAGCACTGCAAGGAAAATGTCTCCCCCAATTGAGCAGCTTGGAAAATATGATTGTTTTTAATTGATGATGATGAAAGGTAACTGATGATAATAATTAATAATACTAAGAATTGATGATTCGCTAACTCTTTATCGACAGATACAACAAAATAGCATCCAGCTTCAAACCAGATCTATTCAGTAGCCTGACCATTCGGAAATCAAAGCCCTACAACAAAGATGTCGAACTCTACTAGGGTACCTAACTCTCTACACAGTCATGAATCAAGATCGATATATCTATAACCTCTACATCAGCGATAAAAAACTGGAGCCCATCTTAGAAGAGCTGCCCTTCATCGAATAATGCCCTAAAATACTTCTCTTCACAAACGATAGAGATCACATCCTTTTGGAGTAGAAAACATAAGAAACTCTGTACGAGTACCTTTCCAACTCTGAAGAATATTATTCACCCTATGGCAACCCAGGAGAAAGGAAGTAGAATTTGGCCAAGACAATTCTGAGAGATATTAAAAGATGTCTGAATAACTACCATTAGCACCATATTAGCTATAACGCTATTAGCCCGAAGAACATCGTAAACAAAAATGGGCTATGGGAGCTATCTTTTGCCGGCCTACTGCTGAAAAACGACAAATAGAATGATGATTACTATAAAAGAGATAACATATAGGCAGAAGCAAGGGAAGCCTATGCCTTGGGAACCTTGCTGTTTAAAATGCTATTCGGATTTGTGCCTTTCGAGAGAAAGCAATAATTCAGAAAATTCAGCTTCAAAGATTATCCTTCTTACCTTGATCGAGAAGATAACAAAAAATTCCTCAAGGTTTACATGTATGCTGATGGACTGCTTGATGCTTCTCCACAGGCTAAAGAGCTCATCGAAGAAGCTCTTACTGGAAAAATGAGTTTATAGTCGTTTTTTAATCACCAGTTTTTCGCAGAAGGTAGTAGCTCAACATTGAAAAGATAAGTCCATCCATCTACAAGAGAAATAAAAATGCTCAGCCTTTTTTAACAAGCCCACCAATCCTTGATCTTAGCTGCAATTGAGCACAGAAGAAAACACCCTCAAGAGAAGATCAACTCAAAGCTGATTTATGCCCATAATTTTACCTCTGAATAAACCATTCAACACCTTCAGAAGCACGAAATTCTATACGAAATTCGGTTCGATCCAAACTTTCAAAGCGAGAAAGACAGAGGACAGGTTAGAGAGGAATAAGAAAGGATTCCTCAACTCAACATTACTTATTTCTATCGATAAGATGACGACTTTGATCCTGAGCTAGACCTTCCATGTCGAGATTTGATGAAACTAATTGAAAATGAAATGGCCAGAAAGTAACTCAGAGATGAGAAGGAGCAATAATTTTAATAAAGGGTTAAGCTATACGCCTATCCCTATACTGTTGCTTTTTAGCTTGCTAAGTATAGTCAGTTACAACCACTTGATATACAAATAAAAATTAGGCGCCTGACTGAAGACCTGCTGCAAGTTTCTCAACTTTATCACTACTCTCATATCGATCCCCTGCACCAGACTCAACTCATTATCAAATAGTTTGATGACATCAAAGTCAGATTCAGATAGAATCTGAATGATCTCTACAAACACTTTCTCAACGAGGCTATTAGGAAGTACAATGTCAAAAAAGAGCTGGTTTCTTCAAACTAGAGGGTCTTGTCAAAGTCTCAAGGCCTTTAGTATTATAAACTGTGCTTAAAGCTGATGGAATGCAGTGTTTTGAACAGAAAAAGAGGAAAAAACCTTGATCTCCAAAGGATAGAGACAAGTACAAGAAAAGAGGTCGAGTCTGATCTCAATCAACTTCTAAGCCAGTACTTCCCGACTAAAATCTGACATTGATCTATTCACATATCTCAAATATCATTTTTTTCTCTAGATGAAAAATTTATGAATCTTCTTATCTTTGTTTTTCTTTATTTTACTTCTCTCCTTTCCCAGCACAGCCTTATCGTAGCTCAACTTCTGCATTATCTTGGTTAGCTTTCGATCCTTTTCCATCATCTCGGCGAGGCGATTGTACTTATATTTGAGAGACCCTGAGTCATTTTGAATATTCATTGGTTGGGTCAGAGCCTGAGGAAGAATGTCAAGCAGATTATTATCTGCCAACTCTTTGGTTGTTCTAAAGTGCTCTTCCGGCCTAAAGTTTTGAAGGTCAGCCTCCCCATCTACAAATACTGTGTGCTTGTTCATCTTTTCGGAAGGATTAAGTAAGTGAAGTTCAGATTGGAGGCGTTCTATTTTCTACATTGATAAAGGTGTACCTTCTATACTACTGATCGCTGGTGGTTAACTATTGTATAATTTTATGTCTTGAGGGAAGCACGATAATCCTTTTCGTTGAAGTCGGAATCGCTGTCAGAATCTTCCACGAATTTTCCCTATTCATTACGTTTTCCTTTTTTCATTCTGAAGTAGAATTAATCTTAGTTTTTGAGGTCAGCCTTCATTTTGAGCTTGTTCATCATGTCCTCCTTTTTATGATAGTTCTTAGCCCTTTTCTGATAGTCCTGCTTCTTTTCGAGAATCCCGAGGTGTGCTCTACTGGATGGCTGAGCTCTTTCACGATATTTTCTCTTGGGAATTCTATTCTTGAATGTTGAAGACATATACTATTAATTATAATAGATCACAATCACTTCTCTACCTTGCTCTCTTCTTCCGGAAATTATATAGCTGCCTTCTTTCTTTACAGCGCCGTGATTTTCTGGAAGTCTAAAATTCTGAGAGAAGGAAGCTTTGCGATAACGAATAGCCGATAGTTTGGCAACTCCGTCACAAGATTATTGATCAAGACCAACCTTTGAAGCTTTTTACACTCTGAAAGTTTGGCTATTTCTTTCAGCTCTGTTATTTTGTTATTCATGAGGAATATATTTTCGATGTTGGGCAAAGAGTCGGAAATATCAGTGATGGCTTTGATCCGATTATTGGTAAGTATGATGGATGTAAGCCGATCGAGATATGAAAAGTTACCTAGTTTTCTGATTTCGTTATCGCTGAGGTCAATGCATTAGAAAAAGTTCTAAGTTAGAGAAACCATGTACGAGAGTGGCACCCATGTTCTCAATGGTAGTGATTTTGTATCCTCGGAGGTCAAGCTGTCGTTCGTTGAGTGGGTTAGTGAATTGGGGTGATTGTTGGATCAGCTCGGCAGTGATTTTCATGAGGGTTCTCTTTTAATTATAATTAAATTGAACAGATAAGATCCATGCTCCAAAGATTAACTGTTCTTCTTAGAAACCAGGGGCCTAAATATTTTTACAGTAGTTCAAAGCAGCACCAGTTTCAGCTCAAAAGATAGATGCTGAACAATTATCGACAGTACCAACCCTGGAAAAACATCTGGATCATGTATGAACTAACGCAAGCTCAGTACGACCCTGACATCAGTTCTACACTCAAAAAAACAGATATTCGACAATATGAAATGAAAATTTATCAAGTCATCGACTAGCTTAGCGGATAGATGCACCAAGTCCCTCATCGGGAGATCAACATTTTACTAGAAATCTTGAAGGAGAGAAATTATCGGTACGACAATGATGTTCCTATCTTTAGGGCACTTAATAAAAACGCCAAGCTACTTTTCGGAAAAGGTTATAGGCAGTAGTATTTACCAAAAACACTCTTCTACCTCAGGGCACTTGGCTTTCCAAAGTCGACCATAACTAAAATATTTGAACAGTATGCCACAGCTCTTCGAAAAATGGAAAGACTGGCATAGAATAGTCCCTCAGTCGTTGTTATGCTTTAATTGGCCATAATTAGTCTGGAGTAGCCGAGTGTGCCTCTTCTAATTGTTTAATCAATCGTGAAATTTATTGTAAAGCAAAACGTCTCAACCCTTGTTTCTTTGTGTAATCTTTACCATCTGAGCTCTATTATCCAGCCATGCCTGAATATGAAAATTGAATATCAACTAGCTAAGACCACAACCCGATAAATTTTATTTAATCAATTCAATCATCTAAACGAGGAAACCACTGCTGCGACATAAAGTTAATAAAAAGACCCTGTTTAATCCGAGCACACACTTTAAAACAGGAGAAAGTTAGTCGATATATCCGAAGAAATCTTAAGAACATTCAACAACGAAGTCGATTTAAAGAGACTATAATAATCTATCATAAAATCTGTGTAATCGGATATTGAACCTTTTACAAAAACCCTTGTTCTTTATGTGTGTAGCATTGAAGCTTTGAGACCTCAAGTAGAAAAATTCATAGCCGAAAACATGTAGAACCTCAGCCCAATTGAAATATGCTACCTGGCCAAGCAATGCAAAGACGGTTCACTGAATATTATCTAAGCCTACATGTCAAAAATGGAGGAAATCATGAATATCAAGGACAAATGCTATATATACTCATAGCTCAGCAGACATTACCGTCAGCCCATTAGTGGATAAATCATTCTAAACATGCTCGGTTAGATTCAGAGCATCGAGTATTAAGAGTTCAAGGCAATAGCACGACTTACTGAGAACCTACCTAAATCGTAGCAAAGGCACATTTAACAAATCATCAGAACAATAAAAGGAAAAATTGAGGATGATGGCCCAAAACCCCAGGATGAATAAAGGTAGAGCTGATATTTTATAATTTGGTTGGCAAACGTTTGCTGAAATTATCAATTTTATTAGATTTTTTGTGATGGAACGGAAAGGAAATGGCAGCGCCTCTACATCGGAATCATTTTTCTTCAAAATATACCCTAATTACTTTAAAGTTGACCACGGATTTGCCAAGACAATCAAGCCCAATACAAACTACCGCCTTACTCTCTTCAAAGGTATCACTTTCTTCATCAAGGAATCCAAAAGGTTGATGAGCTTGCCTAACCGATAAAAGGTAAACTCGTTGGAGGCAAAATGTTGTTTGACGAGGTCCCCCTCAACATATCTTTGCCTATCTACATGCCCAACAGGAATATTGAGTTCATCATCAAGGTACTGGAAACTAAACCAAACTAAGCTGAAACAGAAATAGCAAGCCATAAGATAAAATCAGGTGACTTTATCAAGAAATTTAAAGAAAATTCAGCCACCACACATAAATAAGATGCACCGTTATTAAACAACCTTTCGCTTGTCTTTGACCTCTTTGTTCATAACTCCAAGGCTTAACTATAAAAAATAGCAAAAAAATTCTACTCCAAATCCAAGCAAGAGAGCCGGGCCAACATTGCTAACAATAAGGGCTCAAAAACACCTCGAAAAAATTAATTTGCCTCTGAGGTATATTCTGAAAGCGACAGAGCCTCAGAGACAGGTTCTAATAATGATGGAGGACTATCATCTAGGAAAAAATTGAATAGAAAAAGAGGTCATGATGGCCGATTGAGATCAAGGCACGGAAGTCGAGAAAATAGTGTTGTGTCATCAAGATCAAAATCGCCTGGATCTGACAGAAAATCTCTAGGGCCCTTTCCTCACACAACACAAAAAGACGAACGTTTTATTCGTTCACCTAAGAAGGAGTCACCTTCACATGTCGAAGGATAAGAGATGAAAAACAAAGGCAAAAAAGAAAACTATGTTTCAATTTCAAAGGATGAAAGTAACCTCCCTGGAAGAACAGGGACACCAACCCGCGAAGGAAGAGGAAGACATGAACTTGTACTAAACACTCAAAAAAATATGTTTGATATTGAAAGAAGAACACAGAAAACAAAAAGCCCCAGTTCTCATATTGCCGAATCAGCTCAAAAGTAAGAAAGCAGACCTCCTCTTCCAAGCAAAGCAATTGGTCGAAAGAACCATGCCATGGCTGAGAGGTAAATTTAACAAAATTAACCTGTTTCCAAGCCTACAGCTTCAAAAGCTTTCAATAAGGAGGAAAAATAAGATATAGGTCCTGATAATATTTAAATTGGTACGGTAGCTCCTTTCGCTTAAAGGGTAAACAAAGCAGAAAGCATCAAAAGTCCAGCCCCTTCTCTTCCTCACATTCAGGTCAAAGATAAGCCAATAGCAGTATCGAACCGCGATCGATCAGAGATAGGGATGAAATCTTCTCAACGTTTATCAGAGCTTCACCACGATGAAGAATGTGAATAGTCTGCTGGCAAGGAGTTTAATGGGTTGAGAAATACGCTTTTTTATGTCATCTTTACAGTCACTTCACTTTTGCTTTTCTGGAATGCTTTGACACCGACAAGAAAAGTGTGATTTGATTGTAATCTCTATTATTAATATATAAGAGTATGAACCCCATCTTCAATCAAAAGTACAAGACGACTCTTTGCCGTCATTGGCTGACTACTAATGCTTGCTCGATCGGTGTCAGGTGTGTATTTGCCCACGGTCAAGCTGAGTTGAGAAATCCCAATGATCCAATCACACTGAACCAGAACATTCTTACTGATCCTAAGATGCTCACTTCATTCATGACGACACCCTTGGGGGATGTTGCTCACATCAATGCCATGGTCTCAGCTCAGCAGCTGAAAGATTTGCAAAATTAAAAAGATACTCTGTACAGGGCCTTAAACTCTGACGATAAATAGGGCAACAGATAAACCTTGAACACTGCTAAAGAATATCTGAACAAACCTCACTTTGACATCACTTCTGATCCTATGGTTCAAAAACGGTTGATGACTGCCCAAATGAAATTGATTGTGAGATAAATGCTCAAACTGGACATGCATCCTGTCATCAGGTGTAAGGTCAAAATATGTGAATAACTGCTTGAAGCTGAGAACATAGACTCTTGTTCCATCTTGCTAGATAAAATAATGGAGCGTTAGACAGCCAGCCAGAGATAAAAAGATGCCTATGCTCAAATCATCGATCAAGCTACTCAACTTTCTATGCAGTTGATAGCTGAAGAAAAGGTCAAATATCAAAGGCTTCAGAGGGATCAAGAAACCCTCATTAAAAAGCAACACGAAAGGGTTCAAAACCAAGGGCAGCCAAAATACTATTGATAGTTTGAAAATATATTTTAAAAATTATTGAAGATCAAAAACTTTGGTTAAAATGAGAATGAGGAGACTCATCTTCATCATATTGATCACAGTAGGGAGACACTCCTTTTTTCTCAGTTGTATCGTCATACTGCTCAGCTTCAATGGCTTTCAGAGGGCTTTGGTGAATATGCTTAGAGGTTTGATGGGAGCATTTATTCTTGGCCTTTTTCTTCAAAGATACAACAGCATTTGTCCCTGATTATTTACTACTTTTAATGCTAGAAAGATTGTTTTCAAAGAGGAAGGGCCGACTCATGACATTCACGTATATTCTGCATAGGTCTTCTTAGTTTTGCTTTTGGTATTTTTTAAAATTAGGCCTTTCACTTTTATACTTGTTAGTTGTGATGTTGTGGAGGGATTTTGATTTTTTGAGATTTTGATTGAGTTTTTTCCTCATAAATTTGGCAAAGTTATGTTGTTTTTAAAGTCGAAGTTTTTCTTCTTTGAGCTATTTCTCCTTGTCTATCAGTTTCTGAGTTAGCTTATCTCTTGTAAAACTGACCATTTGCTGATGCTTAATAGTAGTAGGGATATCAATTTTAGCATTCCTATTAAAAACAGGAACACTTCTCTTATGCCTTAGAGATTCCGATTTTCTCTTGGTATCTGACTCTTTCCTTTTTGGTTGGGAATGATGATAGGACAGATTAAATTAGACCGGTTTTGTAGCCTTCCACTATTTCTTTCTTTTTTCCAATGACTCAGCAAACTATTTTTGCAGTTCTTTAAAGTTAGGGATTTCCTTGGTCTTGATTGGTTGTTATTATTTTTGGTTTTCTTCTTCAATAACTGAATTGATATAATCTTCAGAGTGCTATTCAGAGCTTCTAACAGCATCAGGTAGATCTTTCCAATATTTGAGCATTTTCTTCTTGCACTAAATATTCAAAGCTTTCCTTCTTAGCTTTTTCTGCTCATTGATTTTGTCAAGCATGTATATTTATCCGACAAACCAAGGAATAGATTTTGGAGTAAAATGGTAAGGCTATTTTATTTGAGGCTGGACAGGAGTCTGTTTCTTTGAAAAAAGAAGAGTATTTGTTTTCAAATATTGATAAATTTTATTTTCCTCCTGCCTTCTTTTTGAGAACTGTTATCGCTTTAATTATTTTTACTCTTACATTTCTTTCATAAATTCATTGTAGCGCTATTGATTGATTTCAGCTGGAATTGGATTCGCTTTGAATTTTTTTTTATACTCATTTTGCACCATCTGATCACTTTCTTCCTTCATCAGCCTTGTTTTCTTCTCCATTGTGGACTCTACGGTTTTCTGGCTGAGATTGAATACCTAGCAAACCGTCAGATGCCTCACTGGTTTATACTTAGACTTATTCTTGAACAGATTATGACATTTTTCCAGAGATCTTGCCTTCTCGATCTCTCTGATTCGAAGTTCATCTTCTTAATCGCTTTCTTCTGCTTCTATCTAGCAGGCTTTATCAGGAGTACTATTGATCGGACCTCTGATTGAAAAACTCTATAAGAGCTCATCCAAGTCAATATAATTTTCAGATTCCAGTAGTATCTATCGAATCTGATCTTACAGTTTAATAACCTTTGGCTTGACTCCAACCATGATTGTACGAACCACTGCTTATCTAAGCTTTGATTTAAGAAACTTCGACTAGAGAAGCTATTTACAAATGAACTTAGTTTTGACGAAGTGATCACAGTATTTTGGGCATCTGTAGAAAATATTTTTGATTTAATCGAGAATCGAAGAATGAAGCATGAAATTGTTGGTAAATTTGCTAATTTCCCCTCTTTCGATCATCTTTTTGTATAAGTTGTCAATGGTCGGTTCATTTTTATGTTCATAGTTGTTGAAAATCGATTCAATGTCCTTCCACCTTATTTTCTCCTCCATTACGCTTCTATATTCGATGTTGAATATCACCTTCTTGACTGATATTGTTCTGTTAATTTCGGGATATTCAACTGCAGGCTCATTAATTAGGGCCAGGTTACTGAGGTTGTTTTTTACTTTGTAAATGAAAGGCCCAAGGTATATGGTTTCGTCGCCAAAAGTGTCCAAAGTAGAAAATATTGACTTTAGATCTTTCCAATTTTCAGCAGTCAACACACATCTTTTGTTGATTTTTAGGCCTTCTTCAGGTTCATATCCGGTTATGTTTGGCCTATCGATGTAGAATATGTTTAGGAATTATGATAAGCTGAGTCTATCTTAAACCTAATGTGCAGAATCTTTCAAAATACCCATGAGCTCACTTGGCTTTATATTGTAGCAGAGATAATAGAGCTTACAACTCGAAAAGAACTAAGCAATTCTCTTGAAAGTGACATAGTTATCTTTCCCCTTTAGCTCATTAAATACCTTCACCAAAATCTATTTTTCATCTTTCTTGAAATCGTAGAAACTCCTTTCATTTTTTCTCAAAAACTTCTTCTTCGAAAACACTTCATGATAAAATTTATGGATCTACTAAGAGTGATCGAAGTAGTTGAGTTTTGAAGATTCCCATTCGCATAGATTGGCCGGCCGAGCGATAAATTCCTCAGTGACATTGGCAGTAGGGTAATGCTCAACTTGTTATTATTAGGAATAATCTGATATTAGGCTTGGAGAATGATGGTAAGTTATGGCATTAGGAGCCTCGAATAAGATACTTTTCTTTTGCTACTGTGTTCGTTTGTAAGCCTGATAGTTTTAATTGAAATGATTGGAAGCCTCCACTATTTTTTCCTTGTATGGCGAGAATACTTTCTTCATCTCGTCTCGAAAGTTTGTACTCTGCATATTTGTCTGTGTACTGTTAGCTGCTCAGAAGTTAGCTCCATGGGTGTTCTTTTTTAAATTTAAGATTATATTCAATCGATGCTAAAAAATAGAAAAACAACCAAGAACAGTCAACCATCCAAACTAAAAAAGTCGAACGCACTGAAAATGAAACAGACAGGAGCCAGCACCAAGAAAAGCTCTAAGCTCAGCAACTCAGCATAAGTTTTACAGGAAAATGTTTATTCGAAGTATGATAGTTCCAGGTTAGACGGATTTAATCTCCATTTTGCCTCGATATCTGAAGTCATATACTCACCTTTCAAAAAAGATTATTACCTGCCTCCACATCTCAGTTCAAACCAAGTGTAGACAATTACTAATTCAGTCATAGAGCTGTCTTTAGGGGAGAAGGAAAAAGAATGAAAATCCGACCATCATCAGCAAAAAAATATGATTACGATCAACTCTACATCTCGAACTAATAAAAATATGAGGTATTAATTGCTTAATTCAGAGTCTGAGGCCAAGTCAAAAATGGAGAAATGTGAGTTCAAAGATAAAGTATTTGATTGACTAGGATAAAGCCGCCTACGACCACTTTCACAACTATCGCAAGTTCCAAAGGCATTAGCACCCAGATGATGAATTATCAGAATAGTCCTCTGTCGAATGATATGTACTCTTCATTCTATTTCAATCAGCTATAAATTTATAGTGCAGTTTCTGAATTGAAGGTAAGAATTTGATTTTGACTAATTAGTAGTGTATGGAATGCTTCTAAATTCTTTGAATGATTATATTTTATTAAGGAGGCAATGACAGATCTACTGGTTTAGCAAAGACCTCTTCAACAACAACCTGCTCTAGCCCATCACGTGAATGTCTATATCAGGCTGGTAAACTCAAAATCATTTAAAGCAAGAGTACCTTCCGAAGTGTCACTGCTAATGTTGAAGTAA
>Ga0210025_1005125_pt1 | contig 10794 bp, 9 predicted proteins | sample CryGeyme20150102_FD_183989 | JGI IMG/M metagenome (GOLD analysis project Ga0210025, IMG submission 183989) | Groundwater microbial communities from Crystal Geyser aquifers in Utah, USA - Crystal Geyser metaG 2015-0102 (SPAdes) (version 2) | ecosystem: Environmental > Aquatic > Deep subsurface >...
AGATCAGCGCGCGCTTGCAATTCTTGCGTAACGTTGGGCTGGACTATCTGACGCTGGATCGCGCCGCCGCCACACTGTCGGGCGGCGAGGCACAGCGCATACGGCTAGCAACACAGATCGGCTCCGCACTGGTGGGCGTCATCTATATTCTGGATGAGCCTTCTATCGGTTTGCACCAGCGGGACAATACTAAACTCATTGCGACGCTCAAGTCGTTGCGTGATCTGGGTAATACGGTAATTGTGGTGGAACATGATGAGGAGACCATTCGTTCGTGCGATTGGGTCATTGATATCGGGCCGGGGGCAGGTGCGCACGGTGGCGAGGTAATCGCTATAGGTACGCCTGCGGCACTCACGAAGAATGCCAAGTCACCGACCGGGCGCTACTTGTCGGGGAAGGACAGCATTGCGCTGCCGAAGAAGTATCGCAAGGGTTCGGGAAAATACCTGACCGTGCACGGCGCGTCCGCGTTTAACTTGAAGAACATTGACGTTGCCATTCCCTTGGGAAAGTTTGTGGCGCTCACCGGAGTATCGGGATCCGGAAAATCAACGCTCATGACCGAAATTTTAGGCAAAGCGTTGTCCAAGCATTTTTATCGCGCGAAAGACGCGCCCGGTGCGCACAAGGGCATTTCCGGCATTAACTTTATTGATAAGGTGATCACGATTGACCAGTCGCCTATCGGTCGCACGCCGCGCTCCAACCCGGCTACCTACACCGGCGTTTTTACGCCCATGCGCGATCTCTTCGCCAACATGCCGGAAGCGAAAATTCGCGGCTATAAATCTGGCAGATTCAGCTTCAACGTTACCGGCGGGAGATGTGAAGCGTGCCAGGGGGAGGGTCTGGTGAAAATTGAAATGCAGTTTTTGCCGGACGTCTATGTGGAATGCGAAGAGTGCCATGGCAAACGGTATAATCAGGAGGCATTGGAAATCCACTACAAGGGCAAGACCATCGCGGATGTTTTGGAGATGACCGTAGAGGAAGCGCAACGCTTTTTTGAAACGATCCCGAGTATTGCGGACAAACTCAAAACAATGGAAGAGGTGGGGCTTGGCTACATACACCTTGGGCAGTTTGCCACAACGCTGTCCGGCGGCGAGGCGCAGCGCGTGAAGCTTTCCACGGAACTTTCCCGCCGCTCAACCGGCAAGACCCTCTATATTTTGGATGAGCCAACGACGGGCTTGCATTTTGCGGACGTCAAACGGCTGCTTGGCGTATTGCAAGCACTCGTGGATAAGGGCAATACCGTTCTCGTGATTGAGCATAATCTTGATGTAATCAAGTCAGCCGACTGGCTGATTGATTTGGGTCCGGAAGGCGGCGATAAGGGCGGCTATGTGGTTGCTGTGGGAACGCCAAAAGATGTGGCGAAGGTGCAAGAAAGCTTTACGGGCCAGTATCTTCAAAAGGTGTTGTAAGAGCGCTACTTACGCAACCCGAAAAACCGATCAATAAAAAAAGACTCTTCCTACGAGTCTTTTTGCTGTTGAGTGTTATCCAAATAGTTCTTCCTGATGATGTAGCACACCAGGAAGCATACAAAACTTGTGAACACGGCGGTGTAATATGCCACCATGTTCTTGGTCAAGTCATCATTGCAACTGACCAAGAACGCATACACAAAAAGAGCTACTGCCACAACCAGGAGGAAATAAAATTTTTTTGGCATCCTACCCTCCACCAATAATGAAGTAAAAGAGCATCTGAAAAACTAAACGTAGTATAGAATATTTTTTAATTTGTGTCAAATGTTGGACTTGCGAAGTCCAACATTAATTGATTTATTTGCTGAAACAGCATAGGATATGTATAGTATATCATGAAATGTAAAACATAAAACTTCAAACACGTAAGAGGACTTTGCAGATAGTCTCTAAGACACGGTTCCAAAATTTTTTTACTACTTGGATTTTATGTTGCGTGTTTTACATTTCAAAAAAAAGTATGGATCAACGCTACAATCATAAGGAAATTGAGGCCAAGTGGCAGAAGAGATGGGACGCACAGGACTTGCATAGAGCACATGACACGTCAAAAAAGCAAAAGAAATATCTTTTGGACATGTTTCCCTATCCGTCATCGGCTGGTTTGCACGTGGGACATCCCGAAGGGTATACGGCAACCGATATTGTAACACGATATCTGGTGATGACCGGACACGAAGTCCTGCACCCCATGGGGTGGGATGCGTTTGGCCTGCCGGCTGAAAACTACGCCATTAAGACAGGAGCCCACCCAAAGAAAACAACGGAAGATAATATCGTAAATTTCCGCAGGCAGATCAAGAGCTTCGGTTTTTGGATTGATTGGGAGCGCGAGGTAAATACGTCTGCACCCGAGTATTACAAATGGACGCAATGGTTTTTTCTTCTGCTCTATAAGCGCGGATTGGCCTATCGAAAAGAAGCGGCGGTCAATTGGTGCGAAAGCTGTAAAACCGTACTTGCAAATGAGCAGGTGGTGAATGGTGCGTGTGAACGCTGTAAAAATCCCGTAGTGCAAAAGCAATTAAAGCAGTGGTTTTTCAGGATAACGGACTATGCGGAAAAACTCTTGCAAGGTCTGGATATGATTGACTGGCCGGAGCCCATAAAACGCATGCAGCGGAATTGGATAGGGAAATCGGAGGGCGCAACAATTCCATTTCACGTCATGCAATCCACTGACTTCGTACGTTCTCGGGACTCACAAAGTTCAAGAATGGGAATTGTGGGAACGGTTGAGGTTTTTACCACGCGGCCGGATACGCTGTTTGGCGCAACGTACGTGGTGCTGGCGCCCGAACACGGGGCGGTAGATGTGCTTCATGAGCATATCACGAATTGGAGCGAGGTTCGGCGTTATCGGGAGAGAGCGGCATCAAAAACAGATTTGGAGCGTACGGATCTGGCGAAGGAAAAAACGGGGGTTGAGCTTCAAGGGCTTAAGGCGGTAAACCCTGCGAATGGCGAGGTACTGCCCATTTTTATTGCCGACTATGTCCTTGCAACGTACGGAACGGGTTCTATCATGGCGGTTCCTGCGCACGATGAGCGCGATTATGCGTTTTCGAAAAAATACCATCTCCCTGTTCGTGAAGTCATCGCCGCATCCGAACCACAGGAAAGTCAATGCTACACCGGTGCAGGTACCATGAAAAACTCGGGAAAATTTGATGGCATGGAGAGTGCGCAAGCGAAGTGGGTAATCACCACATTTGTTAAGGGCAAAAAGACGGTACAGTACCGTTTCCGCGATTGGCTCATCTCGCGCCAGCGCTACTGGGGTGCTCCAATTCCTATCATCTACTGTGATGTGTGCGGCGAAGTTCCGGTTCCTGAAAAAAACTTGCCGGTGGAGCTGCCAACCGATGTGGATTTTCTCCCGACCGGTGAGTCACCCCTAACCCAATCAAAAAAGTTTCACGACGTCGCTTGCCCTTCCTGCGGGAAGCCCGCGCGGCGAGAATCGGATACCCTGGATACCTTCGTGTGTTCCAGCTGGTATTATTTCCGCTACGCCGATGCACGCAATCCTCGAGCATTTGCCAGCAAGAAAAAAATGGCAGAATGGCTTCCGGTTGATCTGTATGTCGGCGGCGCGGAACACGCGGTGCTGCACTTGCTCTACGCGCGTTTTTTTACCAAGGTGCTGCAAGATGCCGGCTACGTTGATTTTGATGAGCCGTTTATGAAGCTTAAAAATCAAGGGATGATACTGGCGGATGATGGGCAAAAAATGAGCAAGTCGCTCGGCAATGTGGTGAATCCCGATGAGGTGGTTGCGGAATATGGCGCGGATACCATGCGCATGTATGAAATGTTTATGGGGCCGTTTGAGGATGCGAAGCCATGGAACACCAAAGGCATACTCGGTGTGCGGCGGTTTTTGGATAAGGTGTGGCAGCTGCGGGAAAAAATCAACATCCCGACATCCGATGTCCGCGGGACCGCGGATGTCCCAACATTGCAAGCAGATCTTATCCGCCTACTGCATCAGACGATTAAAAAAGTAACCGAAGATATCGTACATTTTCGTTTTAATACCTCGGTGTCGGCACTCATGATTTTAGCCAATGCCTTTGCCAAGGAAAAACACATCACACGAAAATCTTACAAGGAATTCTTAAAACTTCTCGCGCCGTTCGCGCCGCACCTTGCAGAGGAATTGTGGGAAAAGGTGGATCAATCTGCCAATCCCCTACATCCCAAGGGCTCACGAAGTCGGGATATGGAAAGTATTTTTAAACACCCCTGGCCATCGTACGACGAGAAACTTATTGCAGAAGATGAAAAAGAAATCGTCGTGCAAATTAATGGAAAAGTACGCGCACGATTTACCGCGCCGGCGGATGCGAGTGATACTGACTTACAGCAGCAGGCGTTTGCGCATGAAATCGTGCAAAAATGGCTTGCCGGAAACACCCCAAAAAAAGTTTTTGTCGCGAAGGGGAAGCTGGTGAGTATGGTGATCTGAATCCATGCGCTGACTGTGTACGTCCCCGGAACCAACAAAGTTTCAACATGACGAGATTTTTCTCCAACGCTGTTTTGTGGTACACTATATGACAAGCATGCAAGTATGAAAAACATATTCCCTTTGTCATTCCCGCGAAGACCTGCCTGTCCGGTAGGCAGGCGGGCATCCATCAAGAAAATAACGCGTTTGTATACCTCCGCTTGTGTTTTTGCCGTGAGCATTCTTCTGTTTTTGCCGATAATGGCATTGGGCGCAGATGATATAACATTTACGCCGCAAGTTACCATACCGGGTACTAGCGATTTTGCAAATCAAAAAGAAATAATTGTCAGCGACTCACTCATTGGCGACTACATCTCCGCGTTTTTTAATTTTGCCGTACCCGGTACAGCGATTTTAGCGGTGGTGATGATGATGTACGGGGGGGTTATTTGGCTCACTTCCGGCGGGAGTACGGAACGTATTAGCCAGGCGAAACAATATATTTCCGGCGCAATCTCCGGCATGGTGCTGCTGCTCGCATCCTACCTCATTCTGAACACCGTGAGTCCTGATTTGGTATCACTTCAGTTTCCGACGATTAAAAATGCACTACCAGAACTACCAGGTATGTGTTGTTATACAACTGAGGGTAGACTTACCGTAATGGCTGAACAAGAAAATAAAATAGCACGTTGTGATGGTACTTTCGTTGATATAGCATATTGCCAGGAAAGAGTTATTCCTAGTACATGCACACTATCATTTCGTAATATAACATTGGATGCTGGTCATCATAAATGTTTTGATTTTACGAATTATAATGATTATAATTCGTATCTATACAGAGCGCTTTGTGGTGCAATGGCCCCTGATGAATTTTGCTGCTGTGAAACTGTATTCTAGTAAACTAAAACTGGTGAAATATATAGTGCTATTTTTTAGACACCACTTTTCAATTTATTCCCCTCACTCATAATAAAGGCTAAAAATGGAATATGCCTATGATTTTTATTTATCCAACCGATACCGCGTACGCAATCGGCGGCGATGCGCTGGATGGTAACGTGCATCGACGCGTCGCACGCATAAAAGGACGCACGAAAGGAAAGCCGTTTCCTTGGATTGCCGCATCCTTTATTATGGCGGAAAAATACTGCGAGTTTTCTCCCGCCGCAAAAAAACTGGCAAGAAAACACTGGCCCGGACCATTAGCGCTTGTTTTGCCGCTCAAAAAAAAGTATCAACAGAAATTGCATATCACCACAATCGCGTTGCGTGTTTCCCGTCACGCCATAGCAAGAAAACTTTCCAACATAATTGGTAGACCCATAATTGCAACCAGTGCCAATCTTTCCGGAAAACCTCTGTGTTACACAATTACTGCGGTCAAAAAGCAATTCAATGACCATGCGCCCAGTATCAAAGGCAAGCTTTTTCTTTCTCTTAAGCGTGGTATCTTTTATTCCACTCTTGATGCGGAATCCATAGATTCCCTTCTCCGCGGGAATGACAAAGAAAAGGTGGATAACCCTATAGAAAATATAAAAAATACTCCCGATCTCTACATTAACGGCGGGACGTTGCCACGGCGCAAGGCATCAACGATTGTGCGGGTAGAAAAGGATGGCGTTATCACCGTGCTGCGCGAGGGAGCGATCAAAATAGAAGCAGAAAGTGCGAAGTAAAAATAACTTTGCAATACAACATTTCGACATCGCAAGTCCTTTGGGCTTGCGATGTCGTAGAGTAACGGCGTTCCAACTTTTGGGGAAATTTGGTATAGTGGTTGGGTAGCAACATCTCATGGTGCATAAAGAGCGGTAAAGAAAATTATCAAGTTTTATATTTTTTATTCAACGACAGAAGAACTTTCGGTTTAGACTCCTCTATTTTTATCCCATGTCCTTTACATCCTATTTCAAAACCTACTTTGCGCATAATTCCACCTCACAGGTGCGGGAGCTCTACACCTCCGCGACTATTTTAAATTTTGCCATTTCCGCGGTTGGGTTGTTTGAGCCGCTCTATCTCTACCAACAGGGGTTTACGCTCGTACACATTATTTTGTTCTATCTGACAATCTATAGCGGTTATTTTCTCGGCATGCCTTTTGGGGCGAAATTCGCGCGGAAGAAAGGCTACGAGCATAGTATCCTTGTTTCCACGCCATTTTTAGTGTTGTATTACCTCTCGCTCTTTGCCATTGCCATCCACCCGGTTTTTATCGGCAGCGCGGTGGTGATGCTCATTACCACAAAGACTTTCTATTGGCAGGGGTATAACGCCGACTTTGCCAAATTCAGCGTGGATGGCGAGCGGGGGAGAGAAATCAGCAATCTCATTGCGCTCAATAACATTACGTCAATTCTTGGACCTATTGTCGGTGGGCTTATTCTGGAGTTTTTTAACTTTCGCATACTCTTTGCGGTTGCATCGCTCTGCATACTTGCTTCCAACATTCCGCTCCTCAAAACTCCCGAACAATTTACCCCTACCACTTTTTCTTATAAAGATGCGTACAAGCGTCTCGTACGCCGTGACAACCGGCGCGCCATGGTGTCGTATATGGGGTATGGTGAAGAATTGGTGTACATGTATCTCTGGCCCATATTTATCTTTTTTGCCGTGAAAAACGACTATCTGTCCGTTGGCTCGCTCGTGGCGTTGGCGACGCTGCTCTCAACCTTGGCGGTGTTGTATGTTGGAAAAATAAGCGATCGGTACAACCAGCGATCGGTGTTGCGTTTTGGCGCGATTATCAAAAGCTTATCGTGGTTTATTCGTGTGTTTACGCGCGGGGTGGGTGGGATATTTTTCATCCAAATACTCTATCAGGTATCGGATCATTTGGTGCGGGTGCCGCAAATGTCCATGACCTATGAAAGCGCCAACCATGGCAGTACCATGAAGCGCATGGTATTTTTTGAAATGGCGTTGGTTGTCGGTAAAATAACGGTCATGGCGGTAATTTTGTTGACTCTCCTTGTGGCGGGGCAGCAGCATTTTTGGACGGTTGCGTTTGTCACATCCGGTATTATGACGCTTTTGTACATGCTATTGTAAGATGTCTACTGTAAAATTGCTCTCGGTCACATTAAAAAAGCCTTGAACTTGAAGTTTGCTCAAGGCAGGATTGTGCATGGCTACTCAAAGGGAATGCGCGTTGGGGGGTCCGTGCTCACATTGTACTGGTCAGTGAGTTGCTGATCGTGAAAGATCAGCTTGATGATTGCGGGCGGTTGCGCGGGGTCCATAACCACGACGTAATAGTACGCATTGCTCCGTTTGGAACTCTCCGATTTTGTCAGCGACCATCGTGAGCTCATGTAGTCGGTGAGTTCCAGCTCGTCCGCATGGTACGTCACGCAGCCGAGCGGTCCGTTCCGCACGCATTGCATGGCGCGCAGCGAACTTACATCAAACGTACCCTGCATGCCGCCGCAGGCGCACAGGCTGATGACGGTACAGCAAAGAAGTGAAAAGAACTTTAAGCAACGCATGGCAGTTTCCTCGGGCTTGAGGTAGAAAGATATGCTATGTATATATAAAAAAATAATTTTTGTCAAACTTAGCTGTCGGACAGCTAAGTGAGGTAGTAATTTATATGACGCTACGGGAAAAAACACTCGCGCTGTGCGCAACCTATCATATACGACCGGATAAAAAATCAGGTCAGTGTTTTTTGGTTGACGAGGAAGTATTGGCTCGCATCATGCGCGAAGCGGGTTTGCAAAAAACAGATACGGTTTTGGAGGTTGGCGGCGGACTCGGCGTTCTTACGGAACTGTTGGCGGCGCACGCCGGAAAAGTGGTAGTGGTGGAGAGGGATCGGCGTCTTGTGCCAATTCTACAAAAACTGTCCACACAATTTTCCAATCTCACGGTTGTGGAAGGAGATATCCTGCGGTTCTCGCCGGTTGGGGATGGATTGCAACAAGATGCTTATACCATAGTTGCGAATATCCCCTACAATATTACGGCAATGTTTTTAAAGAGATTTACCGCAACGCTGGAAGCCAAACCGAAAGCAATGGTCGTGATGCTGCAAAAAGAGGTTGCGGAACGTATTACGGTGCCAGCCGGATCCTTGAGTATTTTGGGGGTCGCGGTGCAGTACTATATGCAGGTGGCATATCTTTTTACCGTGTCGCGTAAAAATTTTTATCCCGAGCCGAACGTAGATTCCGCGGTAGTGCGGCTTACACGCAAGCAATCATTGCCTCTGGACAGCGTACAGGAGAAACACATGTTTCAGCTCGTACACATCGGCTTTGCCGCGCGTCGCAAGCAGTTGAAAAATAATCTCGCGGCAGGACTGCATATTCCGGTTGCGGAGGCGGAAAAGTTCATTGCGGGGATTGGACGCGCGGAAACGGTGCGTGCACAGGAATTATCGGTTGCGGATTGGGTGCGGCTTACGCAATGCGTATCTCACAACCTATAAGTATCAGGAACTTATGCCCCGTGTTTGCGCTTTGTAAATCTTACGGACGCGCGGAGTCGGATGCCGGTATGTTACAAGTTGTGAGTTGCAGGAAGTTTGTGGTATAATCAAAAAGCGTTGCGTGTGCTATACTTACCTTAACTTTTCCACACATGACAAGAAACGTCTACGAAGATGCCTACAATGACGTGCTGCTGCACCGTGGAGAAGAACCGCAGCGTCCCTATACGCCAAAGCAAATCCTGCTCGCCTGCATGTTGTTGTTACTCGGCGTGTTTGCGATAGCACTTGGCGTTTTGGAATTGAAAAATCGTATCAATGCACCTTTACATATGGCAGATGATGGATCAATTACGGACACATTAGGAAATTTGCAGGACGATTCGTTGCGTAGCGTGGCTGACGTGCTCAAGGATACGGACGGAGATGGTCTGTCGGACAAAGAAGAGCTGGAGGTGTATGGCACGAGTCCCTACTTGGCAGACACCGATTCAGACGGCTACGGTGACAAGACCGAAGTGGAGAGCGGCAACAATCCCAATTGCCCATCGGGACAAGATTGTTTTGGCGGCGCGCTTGTCAATCCCGATGCTGATACGACCACCGGTACAAATGACTTTGCGTATCCGAATGTGAGCGGCACGACAGGCGTACCCACAGCCGGCAACATTGATCCTGCGATCTTGCAAGGAACGGCAACACCGCAGCAGGTGCGTAATCTTATAGTAGCGTCCGGCGCGGACGCGGCCATAGTCGCGCAATTATCCGATGCAGAAGTTATGGCGCTTTACCAACAGACGTTGGATTCGCTCGCTACGGCTGGGGCGATACCTTCGGGAACCGGTGGAGCAGCGGCAAGCCAGCTGGAAGGGTTGTCCGGAGCGCAAATCCGCGCGCTGCTCGTCCAGCAAGGAATAGACACGAGCTTGATTGATGGGCTTACGGATGATCAACTGCAGCAGCTATTTATGGAAAGTGTTGCGGGACAGCCCGCGCCGTAGACACACGACAGGAGAGTGGATGATGACTTATATCAATAGCAAAAAATCAATAAGAATTACGGGACGAAGTAGATTGATTGAAAAACAAAAAGTTCCCCATGATCTTTTGAAAAAAGAAAAAAGCCTCGCGAGCCGAAGGCAAGCGAGGCGATGATAATACTTTAAGGTGAAGGAGCAGGGTTTTTTGGGGGTTCCAGCACCTCCTCCGTTTTCGCATCAACGATGCGATAGAGAGTTCCACTACGGAACTCTGTACGGATGAGGCGGTTCTTCCCTCTCATCCCGACCCTCGAGGTGACATGACCTGTACCTTGAGTTATGTCAATCTTCGCCTTTGGGTCCCTCCCCTTAAGGATGGACAGCGATGCCTCGTAGGGATCGCCAGCGCTTAGATAATATTGCTTTTTCGTGGGGGTTCCTGGCGTGCTTTCACTACCCATAATACCACCAGTGACTGCTTTTCCCACAACAGCAGCCCCATACGCCGCTTGCACTGCGGGCATGGCAAGCGTTGCACAACCGCCTAAAATAACCGCAACGAACAGCAAACAGCAACTAGACATAATTTTCATTTTCATGTGGTTTCCAGGGGTTTGCGGGTTTGCGCCAAACTTCTTCTTACAATTACAAATCACCTCCTTTCTTCTTTCAATTGTGAAGAACGATAATAAAAAACAGCTATCAGTTGCGTAGTACCATATAAAGCATTTCATGGCAAGAGTAAAGAGAAAAAAAGAGTTATTATATAAGGCTAAAATTACCATGACTCAAGTTTTCACCGGTGAAAACTTGAGTCATTGAGGCAGAGGCTGGCGCGAATATAGCAGCCCAAACTTGGCCGGGGTCCCCCACCCTCGAGGCAACTTCGACCTCGGCCTAGCGGCCCGTTGATCT
>Ga0210025_1005129_pt1 | contig 10790 bp, 10 predicted proteins | sample CryGeyme20150102_FD_183989 | JGI IMG/M metagenome (GOLD analysis project Ga0210025, IMG submission 183989) | Groundwater microbial communities from Crystal Geyser aquifers in Utah, USA - Crystal Geyser metaG 2015-0102 (SPAdes) (version 2) | ecosystem: Environmental > Aquatic > Deep subsurface >...
TACAGTTTTAAAAGAACTTAGACTTACAATTATCGGCCGTCGCGCTATCGTCAGACTTACGGCCCACACCAAAATTGTAATCGTCAGCAGCGCTATATTGATTTTCTCGGCCGCAGTTTTCATTTTCTTTGGTGAATTCTTAAATGCTCTTGATGGATATACGCTTTGGGAGAAGATGCAGATATCTTTATTCCAAAGCGTCACTCTTAGAACTGCTGGATTTAACTCCATACCACTTGGAAACCTGCACTCTTATACTTTGTATATGATGTGTCTTTATATGTTTATTGGTGGATCCCCTGGATCAACTGCAGGTGGTATTAAAACCACAACGTTGGCTATTTTGATTCAATCGATCGTGGCAACGATTAAAAACGAAAGATCGGTGCATCTGTTTGATCGACAAATTTCACCAGCCGTTGTTGTCCGAACGATTGCCATTACCTTCATTTCTTTGATTTTGGTTTCAGTCTTTATCTTGGTGATGATGAGACTCGAAAGTAAGCAGAGCTTTTTATCAGTGATGTTTGAAGTCGTTTCTGCGAGTGGAACGGTTGGTTTATCTCTTGGGATTACAACCCTTCTTTCTAGTGTCGGAAAACTCACCATTACATTAGTTATGTTTATAGGACGCATAGGACCACTTACCTTGCTCTTAGCCATTGGCCAACGCGAAAACAAAGCAGGCAAATTTGACTATCCAGAAGGTAGGATTATGATCGGTTGATAACACAGGTTAAAATAGTTTCAACTCCTTAGGACGTTTAAAATGATTGTAGCCGTAATTGGCCTTGGAACATTCGGAGCTAAAACAGCGATGCGACTTTATGAAAAAGGCGCGGAAGTTGTTGCGATCGATAAAGACGAAGAACTCGTCGATCGAATTAAAGATCGAGTGACTCACGCCGTATCTTTAGATGTTACTGATGAGCGTGCTCTTCGTTCTGTTAATATTTCTGATGTTGACGTCGCTGTTGTTGCGATTGGTGACCATATCGAAATGAGTATTCTAGCTGTGACTATGCTTAGAAAACTTGGGGTTGGACGCGTGATTGCTCGTGCCACTTCCGTTTTGCATGAGCACGTCCTGCATGAAATTGGTGCTTCTGAAATTATTAAAGTGGAAGAAGAGATGGGCGAGATCATTGCTTCTAAGATCGTTGCTCCTCACGTTCTTCAGCGTTATAACTTTGCAGCCGGCTACTCCATTGTAGAATTAAAGCTAGGTAAACGATTCGAAGGTCGAACGTTAGTTGAAAGTAAAATTCGCCAAAACTACAACCTTAATATAGTGGCCCTTCAAAAACGTGTTCCTTATATCGCAGAAGATGGTAAAGCCACCTTTAGAATTGATATCAACGATTCACCGATGCCAATGGATGTTATCGATGCCGACGATATCGTTGTGTTGGTAGGCTCGGAGAAAAACTTTAACAAGCTCTTTGCTGATTTGGCGGACAGTTAGTATGAATTTGTCGCTTAAAAATAGAGTAGCTTTTAGTTTTATCGTGGCCAATGCCGTGGTTTTGGTTCTTGCGTTCACCGTTTTTCATTTTCTAAATGCACTTAATAAAGATATTGAAAATATTACGACTCAATCAAATAAAGTGACTCTTCTAACTGACGAAATAAGAATTTCCGCAGTTAGTATTTTAAAGTATCAAAGAAGAATTTTAACTGAGCAGGCTACGCCAGCAACGGTTGAGCGTATTTTGAATTTGTGTGAGAGTTTTACTTCTCAGCTACAACGTCTTGATGTCATGTATCGTGATCCAGATGTTAAAAAAGTTATTCAACAAATGCTTGCTTACGTCGATTCCTTACGGCTAGTTTTATCCAAAGCCTCCTTATTTCATCGAGATAATGCAGGGATGGCGTCCATTGGAGATCTTGCCGATAAAATTCTAGAAGCTTTCTCGGAGTTTCAAGATATTCAGTATTTCCAAAATGTTGAGCGAGACAAAAAAATTAAACAAATTGTGAATGAAACTAAACGAAATATGATGGTCACCCTGATTATCGGCTTTCTTGGAACCATTCTATTGGGACTCGTTGTTCCAGGTAAGATTGCGCTTCCGTTTAAGAAAATTAAAGATGCGATTAGGGAGCTTCAAGATTGTAACTTCGATGTTTCGATCTATTATTCTCAAGAGGATGAAATCGGTGAAATTGCTCGTGAAATGAATAAGATGATTCATTCCATTAAGATTTTTGAAGAACTTAGGGCCGATCGAATTTCTGTCGAGAACCGTAAATTTGATGCTTTGGCAAACATGGTTAGAAAACCAATTATGGTTGCTAACGCCCAAGGCCAACTTATTTATATGAACAACCAGCTTTATTCATTGCTGCAAGTTCAATCAGATGATGTGCTTGGAAAGGCGATGAAAGAGAGCCCAATCCCTGAATCCATCATTACAAGCTATGAATTAGCGATTAAACGTCGCTCAAAAATTGAAAATGCCGAAGTTATCATTCCAGGTAAGGCCGAAGATGAAGACTGGGATGATGAAGAGGGCGAAGAGCGCTCTGAGTCTAAACAGGATGGAGAGCCTGCTGAATTAGAGCCAATATTCAAAGGTTATGCTAACGTCATCCCAATTCGAGGCAAAGATAGTTCCCTCGATTATTACCTTATGGTATTGTCCTCCGAAGTATTTTCTTAACCTCGAGCTAAAGGCTTAAGTGTAATGGATCAGACCCTGATTCGAAATTTTTCTATTATTGCCCATATCGATCACGGTAAATCGACTCTTGCCGATCGCTTGCTTGAATCAACTCAAACAGTTTCTGCACGAGAAAGTAAAGATCGCTTGCTCGATAATATGGATATTGAACGCGAGCGTGGGATTACCATCAAAGCTCAAACTGTACGCCTTTGGTACAAAGCTAAAGATGGAAAAACATATCAGTTTAATCTGATCGATACTCCAGGCCACGTTGATTTTACTTATGAAGTCAGCCGCTCCCTTGCTTCTTGTGATGGTGCTCTTTTAGTTGTTGATGCTTCTCAAGGTGTTGAAGCTCAAACACTTGCTAACGTTTATATGGCAATTGAAAACGATCTTGAGATCGTGACAGTTGTTAATAAGATTGATCTACCTCACGCAGATCCAGAAAAAGTAAAAAAAGAAGTCGAAGATATTATTGGTATTGATGCTAGCGAGGCACCTCTTGTTTCGGCTAAATCAGGTATCGGTATCGATGAATTATTGGAAACAATTGTTCATAAAATTCCTCATCCAACAGGCAAACCTGAAAATCCTCTTCAGGCCATGATTTTTGACTCATGGTTTGATCCTTATCAGGGTGTTGTTGTTTTGGTGCGTGTACTTGAAGGTACAATAAAAGTTAAAGACCAAATTCATTTGCTTCACTCTGATCAAACATATGAAGTTTTAAAGCTTGGAGTGAACAGCCCATTCTTTACCGAAGTCAAAATTCTAGAGGCCGGTGAAGTTGGAATGATGATTTGTGGAATTAAAACAATCCGCGATATTAAAATTGGGGATACTGTTGTTAGTTCTAAAGCTAAGAACACTCCGAGTCTTGGTGGTTATAAAGAAGTTAAACCGATGGTTTTTTGCGGTATCTTCCCGGTTGAACCACAAGACTATGAAGATCTAAAAGAATCTCTTGAAAAGCTAGCACTAAACGATGCCTCTTTTACCTATGAGCCTGAAACATCTGCGGCCCTTGGTCTTGGTTTTCGCTGTGGCTTCCTAGGCCTTCTGCATATGAATATCATTCAAGAACGACTTGAGCGCTCTTATGATCTTAACCTGATTTCAACAGCACCATCTGTTGGTTACAGAGTTAAACTTAGTGATGGAAAAGAATTTGAAATTGATAATCCATCTAAGATGCCCGATCAAACATTAATTGATGAAATCTATGAGCCGATGGTCGCTCTTTCTATCCACGTACCAAATGAATACGTGGGAAGAATTATTAAACTTTGTGAAGAACGACGTGGTCGCCAAAACGAACTTAAGTATATTACTGAAGATCGTGTTCAGGTTATTTACGATCTTCCACTATCAGAAATGGTTTTTGACTTTTACGATAAACTTAAAGGTTTAACTAAAGGTTACGCCTCAATGGATTACGAAGTTAAAGGTTATGAAGCTAGTGATCTTGTTAAGGTCGACGTTCTTCTTAATGGAGACAAGGTCGATGCTCTTTCATTGATTTGCCACAGATCAACAGCTCACTATAAAGGTAAAGATCTAACGTCAAAGCTTCAAAAAATTATTGATCGTCAGCAATTTGATATCGCTATTCAAGCTGCAATTGGTGCCAAGATCGTTTCACGTGAGACCGTGAAGGCCCTTCGTAAAAACGTTTTGGCTAAATGTTACGGTGGTGACATTTCGCGTAAAAGAAAACTTCTTGAAAAGCAAAAGAAGGGTAAGAAACGGATGAAGATGGTCGGAAATGTGGAAATCCCTCAAGAAGCCTTTTTAGCCGTGCTTAAGGTAGATGATTAAAATCTTGTACTTTCGCATATTTACAAATCGAGTCAGTCTCCACACAATTAATAGCTTATGACCCCAGTGATTAAAGAACATTTAGATAAAGCTCTCTCGCTCTACACGAGCGGTGATTACTATAAGATTCTAATTGAAGCTAAAGAAGAATATTTTAATAAAACTGGAATTGCTTTTGAAGACGATCATGATTTTGAAAGTAAAATGAGCTCTTTCAATGATTGGTTCTTACTTCAATTTATTTCTAAGAGATTCGAGCGACCATTTATTAGAGAATATCTAGAAACGTTTCAGGTCTCTGATGATATTGCACTATGCCTATTAAATATTAATCATTCACTATTTGAGTACACGGGCAAAAGCTTTTCTGGAAAACATACGCTTAAAGACATTTTGCACGATAAAAAAGTTGAGTTGGCCAAAGATCACGAGACACCTCCGATGCTCAAAGGGGATCTAGCCATTTGTCGTGTTGTTGGATACAAAGCAGATAATTATCTTCTTGAAGGTATGACTTTTATACCAAAAGAAGTTCGTCCGACTCTTAAGAAGCAATCAAAGATTGTTAGAAAAAAAGATGATCCACAACAAGAATATGAATTCTTGATTGAGTTAGAAAAACTTAAGACTAAATGGCAACGCTACGGTCATATCGATCCAGATAAAATCTTCAGTTTTAGCGCTTCCTAAAACCGATACCTTTTCTTGATAACTCAATTATAAGTTTAAAATCTTCTGTCCATTCTCTGCAAATTGGAGAAAGGCTTTTATGTAATTTAAATTTATCAGTATTAACCGTTCGTGTTGTGGCTTCTGTATTTGAATTTGATGTTATCAAGCGTGGAGTATTGATTTTTGTCAGTAGTTTAGAAGAGAAGCGATCAAAGTTCCCTGTAAGTCTAAGACTGGCAATTGCAGGGCCATCTGGATAGCCTCCCTGATTGGCAACACGCATGCGCATGACTTCTGGGTGATCACCATAAAACGTCATGGTTTTTTCGCCAAAGAAAGTATCTTTAAACCAAGCCTGAAATTTCTTTCGGTAATGTCTTAAGCCGCGTTGATAGTACTTACTCATTTGATCGAGTTTTGCTCTGTAAGCACGCTCATCTCTTACATGTCCATAATGCCAAATATGAGCATCACTTTCATAAGCTTTATTCCAGTTCTCAAACGTTTGTGCGTCACCATGACTTAAAATAGGAGAGTTTACTTTGAACGCTCGAATTTCTTGTGGGTACCAACGTTTACCAATGGCAATACGATCATTTTTTTGCCAAAAATGCATATAGCGAAAACGAAGAACATCACAGCCTTGGTCTTGAGCCTTCTGAAGATCTTCTTTAATGATAGGAAGATCATCTTCATGTAAAACTTCATCACTTTGAAGATAAACGGCCCAGGCCGACTCGTCTTGAATCTCTTCGCGCATTTTCTTAATTGCGATATTAGTCATGTCAGAAAGGATATGACCGCCGTCACTTCTTCTATCATCCCAATCGACTTCAATAATTTCAACCTTGGGGATCTTCTTAACTTCTTTAAGAGTTGTATCGTCGCTTAAACCAACGTTGATGTAGATTTTATCAACGAGATCAACCATGGATAAAAGACTTTCTTTAAATGGAAAATCAAATTTAACGCCATTTTTGATAAAAGCGATGCCATAAATTTTCATGACAATTCTTCTTCCAACTTATTAGCCTCGTTAAGATCATGTTTTTTTCCAGAAAGAACATAGGGGAAAAAGCCCATGATATTAACGAAAACGACACATAAGAAATACAGATTAAACAGAGATGCGCCTCTTGGAATACCAACAAAAGAAAAGAGAGTTTCAAAGATGACGTGACCAACACCAATGCCGGCAGGAGAGATCGGAACGGCGACGGCCATTTGTCCGAGAGGAACAAAGGTAAAGATTTGCATCATGCTTAACTCATGACCATAAAAAGGTGCTGTAATGATCCAAAACCCTAAAACGTTTGAAAATTGCAGGGCCACACTAATTAAAAGACATTTGATGATGGCTTTTTTATCAGCACCAATAAGCCAAACTTGATCGAGAGTTTTTTTAATCTTTGCCCCAAGAAGAGGAATCTTGCTCATGTAATCTCGTATAGGAAGAGTTATTTTTTCTGGAAGAAATAAAAGAGCTAAAAAGAAAATCACACCTGCAAAAAGAATAAAATTAAAGTGCAAAATAGTTCTCATCTTATCGCCGTATGAGGCAAGTTCTGAGTAATTAAAAATACTAAACATTCCAAGTAAAAAGAGCAGTCCAATCAATCCCAAGATTCTATCAACAAGCGCTGTGGTGACGAGAAAAGTTCGATCAAGCTCACGATCAAGATCTCTGGCATACACCAGCTTAATGAGATCTCCTGTCACGGCACCGGGTAAAACAGAATTAAAAAACAGACCAATCCAGGTCAGTTTAAACATACTTAAAATTGGAAGTTTTGCTGTTGATTTGATTTTAAGTAGTATGCGCCAGCGAAGTCCTGAAACAGCAGCCTGAACGACGATAAGCATTATACAAATCAGCCAGCTCCAGCCACTTCTTATTGATTCCCCAACAAGGCTAAAATCAAGCTTTCCGCTCTTAAGCAGCCAAGTCACAATGGCCGCCGCAAACAATACTTTTAGAACCGCTTTAATCATAAAAAATAACGCATCGTTAAAAAATAGTCTGATAATAAAGACCTAGCTATAATAACCCTCCATTAGCCCTGTGCACACCCCTTTAAGGAGTAGGAATGAAAGTTTCTGTTATTGGTACCGGTTACGTTGGTTTAGTCAGCGGAACATGTTTTGCTGAAATTGGACATGACGTTACTTGTATCGACATCGATCCAGCTAAGATCGAAACATTAAAGCAGGGTAAATCTCCAATCTATGAGCCAGGCTTAAGTGATCTGCTTTTAAGAAATATTGAATCTGGTCGACTTCTTTTTTCAACTGATTATGATTCAGTTGCAAAAGCTAAAGCTGTCTTTTTAGCGGTTGGTACTCCATCTTCAGATGATGGCCAAGCTGATCTTAAATACTTAAAAGCGGCTACCATTTCTGTTGCTAAGAAAATTTCTGATGGTGCTATCATTGTTATTAAATCAACAGTACCAGTTGGAACATTTAAAATGGTTCGTGATTTAGTTGCTCAAAATACAACCAAAAAATTCAGTATCGTTAATAATCCAGAGTTTCTAAAAGAAGGAACTGCTGTTGAAGACTTCATGCGCCCAGATCGCGTCGTGATCGGACATAGTGAAAAAGAAGCCGCTGATGCTATGGCCGAACTATATGCTCCCTTGGTTCGCCAAGGTAATCCGATTTATATGATGAGCAACGTCTCAGCTGAGATGACCAAATATGCAGCGAACTGTTTTCTAGCAACGAAAATTTCTTTTATCAATGAAGTTGCTAAGCTTTGTGATCTAACCGGTGCCGATATCAATGAAGTGAGAAAAGGTATTTCAAGTGACCAGCGAATTGGTAAGCATTTTCTTTACCCAGGCCCTGGTTACGGTGGATCTTGTTTTCCAAAAGATGTTAAAGCTCTCATGCATACAGCAAAAGAGCATGGCATGAGTCTTAAAATCGTACAGGCGACTGAAGATGTTAACGATGCTCAAAAGCTTCGTATGTTTGAAAAGATTCAATTAAATGAACAATCTCTAAAAGGTAAAGTCTTTGCTTTTTGGGGAGCCGCCTTTAAAGCTAATACTGATGACGTTCGTGAAAGCTCATCGATTTATATGGCAAAGGCATTAGTAGAAGCTGGTGCCAAAGTTAAAATCTTTGATCCAGTCGCTATTAAAAACTTTATGAAAGAAATGGTCGCTCTTGGAATTGATTCAAGTGTTGAAGTTGTTAAAACTAAATACGATGCCCTTGATAAAGCTGATGGCTTAGTGATTATGACGGAATGGCGTGAATTTGCCTTTCCTGATTGGGCCGAAGTTAAGAGTCGTCTTAATAAGCCAGCTATTTATGATGGCAGAAATCTTTATGACACTCAAAAAGTTCTTGATCAAGGTTTCCAATACTTTGCAATTGGAAAACATATTCCAACATTATGAAAATAGCTGTGATTCAAATGACCTCTGCGCTTGATCCAGAGGTAAATCTTAAAAAATTAAATTCTTTTTTAAAAGAAGCTACGGCTAATAATGCTCGTGTGGCTTTTTTGCCGGAAGTTTTTTACTCTATGAGTAATGGCCAGGGAGCATCTCCCTATTTGCCTCTCGATCAAAATGAGCATTACCAAGCTATTAAGAAGTTAGCTGTTGATAATCAAATCGCTATTGTTGGTGGTTCTGCTGCTAGTTCTCTAAATGGAAAAGTTATTAATCGTGCGTTTAATTTTTCAGCAACTGGCGAAGATCTTGGTCACTACGACAAAAGAAAGTTATTCGCCTGTGATATAAGTACAACCAAACTAACCGAAGCCGATGTCTACACTCCTGGACATGATTCTAAAATTATTCAAATTGATGATTGGAAAATAGGGCTCGGTATTTGTTTTGATCTTCGTTACCCAGAGTTTGCTAGAGAATATACAAAAGCTGGTACTGAGATTTTAACTTTCGCTTCAGCCTTTACTGTTCCAACAGGGCGAGCTCATTGGCATACACTCTTAAAGGCTCGCGCTATTGAAAACCAATCCTATGTGGTCGCTGCCGGTCAATGGGGTGAACATAACGACAAAATTAAAACCTTTGGTCACTCACTTGTGATTGATCCTTGGGGAGAAATTATTGTTGACGCTGAAGATGGTGAAAAAGTCATTTATGCTGAGCTATCACATAAAAGAGTTTCTGATGTGCGCGCCATGGTAAAGATGACCTAAAGACTTTTCTTTGTCTCTTAGGATTTTCCTAAGTTTAGACATTCTCTTTGATGACATTAACTTGAAACTGCGCTGACATTGCTATGCCATACTCATAATTGTTCACATCATCATGAGGAGGATAAATGAGCAAATATAATAATAGTGATGAAGTTAATATTAAAAACGACTTCACCTTGATCTTAAGTCGAAGTGTTTTAGCCTTAGCCCTGTTAGTTATTGGATTAAACAATTACACCGGTTTCTTAAGCCTTCCACTTGTAAACACTGAGGGAGCGCAGTTTATTGAAGCGTTACAACAGACTGGATATTTGTACTACACGGTTAAAGTTGTCGAAACAATAACGGCCCTAGCTTTACTTGCTGGCTTGTTCGTTCCGCTGGCAACACTCTTTGTATTTCCAGTACTGGTGAATATTCTGTTGTTTCACGTTTTTGTCGCACCAGGAATTGGTATTGCGATTGCTTTAGTGATGTTGGCTTGTAGTGGTTATATTTTTTATGCTTATCGTGGAATGTTTAAATTTCTATGGAGCTATAATATGGCGATTGATCCGAATTCTTTTAAAAAGAAAGAACAAGTTCCCAGAGCGATTAAGCATGTTCATCAGAATTAAAAAAGGGAGCTCTCGCTCCCTTTCTTTTTAGTTTCTTGTGTAATTAATTGACTGAATAAGATCTGGGCTGTCATGGCACTGATCGTAAGTGTAATAGATTGATCCAGACATAGAATCAACTTCAGCTTTTGATCCATCTTTTTTGATTTTAACTGTAACAGTTGAACTTGCTTCAAAATAACGATCGCACATTCCGCCTTCGTTATTGTTTTCAATTCCAACGTTCACAACAAACATATTGTCGCTATTGAATTTGCCTTTAACCTTCGCTCTTTTAAAAGCGCGCTGGCCGTCAATTGTGTAGCGAAGAAGAACATAAGAATCTTCAAAATAATTAAGTTCTAATTCTGGTTCAGCAAAACAAATCGTAGAGGCAAGAGTTACTTCATTAGTTTGAATCGTAGTTGCTCTTGTAAAACAGCTTTCAGCAGAAACTGTCACAGATAGTGCCATAAGGGCGATTGCAGCAAAAAACTTCATAAGTTTCTCCAATTTGAGTAATTAAGATAGGGGAGAAATAGCCCTGTAGGCATGATCAGTCTAGGTTATTGAAAGAATTTCAGGTTAGGATTGGGTTAAATTTACTTAAAGTAAGGATTTTCACCAGATTGATGGTCCGTAACGTCTCGAACTTCCTTAATATCTGGATAATGCTGTTTTACAAGGTTGGAGATTCCATCTTTGAGCGTTGCTGCAGACGAGCTACATCCCTGGCATCCACCTTGAAGCTTTAAATAAAGAATATCATTATCAAGATCTACGATCTCAACATTGCCACCATGGGCTGCCAGCGCTGGTCTAACTTGTTCATCAAAAAGTGTTTCGAGTTGT
>Ga0210025_1005137_pt1 | contig 10780 bp, 8 predicted proteins | sample CryGeyme20150102_FD_183989 | JGI IMG/M metagenome (GOLD analysis project Ga0210025, IMG submission 183989) | Groundwater microbial communities from Crystal Geyser aquifers in Utah, USA - Crystal Geyser metaG 2015-0102 (SPAdes) (version 2) | ecosystem: Environmental > Aquatic > Deep subsurface >...
TTCGGCAGCCTGGCGTGTGGATCTTCTTCCCCGAAGTGGGAATAGTCGTATCCGATTTCTCCCGATGTGTTCCTGTTTCTGAGTGGGAGACGGGATGGGGCATTTCGGGTCATTCCGGTGACGTCGGATTCGGGTCTCCTTGTCTCACGTTCCCTTCGGCTGGCTCTGATTAACTTTCATCATAATAAGTTTTTCACTTCTTCACAGCAAAAACATCCTCCTTTTCTTCGAAAGAATCCGACACATTCAGTGTAATTCAGATAGTGCCTCTGTTCCAACCTGTATGAGATGGATAGGATGCACAATTATTCTTGTGTCTAGCAACCTCATGAAACACGCTCTCTGTCTTGATTGTTTTCTCCTTACCATGATTTTGGCACGTTCTAGAATAAATGCTGCAGCTGCGTTCCTTCCGACTGTAAACTCCAGGACAATCCATCACCACCACCGCACAAAGCGAATATTATATTCGACATCACCGTCGTCAGCAACCTCAGATTTTGACGCTGTCGCGGTGCCTCTAGGTTACGAAGAAGAAAAACAGAAGCCGCGATTTCGAATATTTTACAATGATGTTTACGAGGTACAACTGCCCAAAAATCACCGCTTTCCCATGAACAAATATCGGCAGGTTCGAGAAATGGTCCAACAATCCTTTCGGGAATTACCCGAAGAGGAACAACACCGAGTTCACTACGACTTTCAGATCTCTCCTTTGGCCAGTGAAGAAGAATTGATAACAACTCACAGTCCTGAATATGTAAAAAAGGTCATGACGGGAGACTTGACAGAAATGGAATTGAGAAATGTAGGATTTCCGTGGAGCGAAGAAAATGTCAAGCGATCTACCAGCTCGGTGGGTGGGACGGTTGCCGCGGCAAAATTTGTATGCGATCATATCGAACAACAAAGGCAAAGAGGAGATAGCAACAGCAGCCACAGCAACAGCAGCAACAGCAACAACAATAATTATTCTACAACTATTGCTCCTTGGGCCGCTCACGTTGCGGGTGGCACCCACCACGCTTTTTGCGATCGCGGAGAAGGTTTTTGCGTTTTTTCCGATATCGCTGTGGCGGCCAATGTAATCTTACAGAACTACGACTGGGTACAACGGATACTAATACTCGACCTGGATGTTCACCAAGGAAACGGCAATGCCGTGTTATTTCAAAATCGCCCCGAAGTTGTGACTGTATCCATTCACTGTTCGGCAAATTACTTTTCGGAAAAGCAAACGTCGGATTTGGACATTGAACTTCCACCAGATAGTAGCGACCAAACCTACTTGATGACACTCCGTCATTGGTTGAAGCAAATCAAACAACAACAACAACAACAACAACAAGATGGTGGTAAATTCGATTTGGTTTTCTTTCAAGCTGGAGTAGATATTTTGAAGGACGATCGACTCGGACGTATGTCGGTATCTCAAAAGGGCATAGAACGACGCAATGAGCTTGTTTTTGACTTTGTCAGGGAATTAAATGTGCCTTTTGTAATAACCATGGGAGGTGGCTACCCTAGAACAGATGACTGGGCGCCGATTCTGCAAGCACATGCGAGTGTCTATAAGCAAGCTCGACAGTACCTTTCAAATCTCGTAAAATAAACCTTTCTGCAAATAGAATGAAGCAGTTAGCTTAGTTGGGACTAGTTGTAGGTCAAGCTATTGTAGTGCTGCTAGCTAGTACATGTAGTCTGTAGTCTAGTAGCAGAATCGAAAGGTATTCAATTGCGGATGAGCAAGGTCAACGATTCCGAGCAGATACGAAGAGAGGAGGACGATGGGACTGCACTCGTGATTGACTGACCACGTCACAGTGAGGAAATAATCAACATGCCCAGTATTCGTAGGTAGCAAGTAGCAAGACATGTACTACTACTAGTACTCGTCGTATCAAACCAAAACACAAAATAACGATGTTTGCTTCCCTTATTAGCACCAAGGCTGGTCTTGCGGCCGGTAAGAGAGCCTTCCTTTGCTCTCTTTCGACAAAATCACCATCACCTCTGGTTGTCCCAGTTGAGCTTGTCAGCGACACATTATGACCCAACGGGTACATCGGGAAGAAGCACTTGAATCGAGCTATCGATGAAGTGCTCAAGAATCCGCTTCCCGATGCGCCTCGTCCCTTGGCCTTTTCTGTCATTCGCGTTCCATTTTTCTTGGAACCTCAATACGATGAGAACAAACCATTTGAGACAACTAATCGAGAACGTCTCATCCAAAAGTGGGGTGGCGAACAAGGATGGGAGGAGCAAAAGCGTAGACACGACCTCAAAGGTAGAGGACTCGAAGCTGGTATTCCCCATTTCAACTTGGATCGACTGACGGCAAACACCATGGCTTCGCATAGACTGATTCAGCGCTTGGGCAAAACATACGGTTTAGATGTGAGCGAGGCAATTTACGACAAGTTAAACGAATATTACTTTGTGGATGGCCATTCCTTGAACGACAGACCACGTTTGGCCAAGACGGTGGCGGCTACGCTACAATCCCTAATACATGACGCGGCGCCTTCGGAAGAACATTTACTAGAATTTTTGAATGGAAACGAGGGAAGAGAGGAAATCCAAGCAGCCCTTCGCCAACTACAACAGCTAGGTGTTCATGGTATTCCAAAATTCATTATTTCGGGTAGTATGATCGTTGACGGAGCGGCACAATCGGATGTCTTTGTCAGGATCTTTCGAGAAATTGAAGCCAGCGGTGAAGTGGAGCGTGGTCCCATCTTTGGCGACATTCTCGGCGTTCCAGCAGGTATAATTGAAAAGGGCAGTCATCGTGCAGAGAGTTTGGCTGCCTAGAAGATTGCTACCGAGGAATCATACCTGTGCAACATCACATGTGAGAGATCCGACTCTTGAAAAAGTTCGCAGTTCATTTCTGAATGATGGTACCGTATTCTCAATCAATAAGTGTATGCTGTCCCGGAAAAAGAAAATGGCGCAACTAGAAAAAGAAAAGGAGCTCTCACCTGGTGCTACGTAGTGACAAAGATACGGAGTCAATTATTATAGAAACATTGGTTTTATTTTACAGTTTATCGATTGCGTTTAGTCTATCCAATGTTGGTTCGTATATACAAATTCGTGCATCCCTTGCTGAGTAATTTGATATCGCAGGGCTCATGAGTGACATGGAATATGTTAATATGTTCATGAAGCTCCTATTGATGAGAGTAGACAGGCGTGCATCAGAATACGTGTACTGTGTAGGTCAACAGAAAGCCATCGTCAAGCGGTTATCTTGGTGATATAAGCGTAGGATTCTCTCGTAACAAAATGAAGGGAATGGATAAGTGCAACTCTGGAGTAAACTGCTTATTTGCCTTGGCACTTTCTGTTGCTGCTGCTGTCGCTTGCAAGGCAGGAATGAGCTGAGATACTCCGTCAGGTTTCTGCAGGGCATCAGGGTACAATTGGACCATGGCGGTCATGACGTCCAAAATTGATTGTACGGGTTTGTCAGAGGAGCGCCTGCTTTTATCTGCGTCAACGCATGAATCAATCATGTAGTGCAGAGGTAGTCGGCCATCATAATCTACCACAGAAGCAGCCGTTGCAGGCGAGAGCTCCATAGCGTACTTGAGACACGAGAGACTTTCCATCTGAAAGAGTCGCGAGGGTCTGGTCGCAGCTCCACTCGAGGACGCTGGTGGAGGCCAGTCCAGATCGTGCCACTCGCGAGCTGCTGCGTAATGGAGAGGCAGACGCCCTCTATCGTCTTGAATGTTCATCTCTTCAGGATACAGCGTTGCGACCAATCGCGTCACAGCTGGAAGAAAACAAGCATTGGCAAAGGCAGTGTGGACAAGGATTTTCTCCCCTACGGGTTGAAAGTCGCCAACTTCTCGTGCAGCTTCCAAGAGCGATACAAGCTTGGTCCAGAACAGGCTGGCCACAGCCTCGCGGCGATGCCATACAATCTGAGATCCACTTGGATCTCCGCCGCTAAAACTCCTGACTACTTCCGCGTGTCGACTGCGAACCCCTTCCAACAGCTCAGCTGTTCTCATCGCCCAGCGTAGGGAGTCTTCTTCGCCGAGTAAATCAAACGGAATGTGTCTCATCCTGAGAAAGTCGACCGATGGATCGAGTCTCCGAATCACGAGGAGATCGTTTTCTAGATTGCCTTGTTCAAAGGACGCAAACTCACTGTAGGACGAAACGTTTGGCGGCGACTGGTTTGGGACTTCCAGGCGCACAGTGTCGTCAGCTCCTCGTCCTCCATCCTCGAGCGCGACCAGCGAACTCACATAGCGCACCCACAACCAGTGTGTCGGCATCAGACCACTGGCATCTCGTGTGTGAACAACTGATAAAAAGAATGTTTTGAAATAAGAGTTTAGAGAGGCAGTCATATGTCATGAATGCAAACAAAGTTATCCAGTAGCATACACTCACCGGCTGGTGCTGATTTGGCCAACAGTGCCACCGATTGGGGAGGTTCTCCTCGCATGCTGCTGAAATGCAGAGGCATTTCTCCCTGTGTATTTGCCAGCAAACAAGATTTCGTTCCTCGCTGACACTTGGCCTCGGCTTGTAGAAGAAGATTGAGTATATGAGGTGATCTTCCGTGAAAGACTGCCGAGTGGACCGCCGTGTACTTGCCACGGTATCCAGCTAGAACGCAACATGCTGCTTCCGGATGATGCTCCAGCATGCAGGCTACCATTTCGTAAATTCTTCGTTCGACGCGGGCTGTGGTTTCGTCTTCGGATCCCAATAAAGGAGCGTACAGATTCGCTTTGAGTGCATACACGATGGGTGGCTCTTCGTACTCTCCCCGGTCAGGAACTACCACCGCTCGGGGACAGCTCTTGACCAGCATTTCCAACATTTGAATCAATCCATCATCGGTCAGGATGTGAGATTGAAATCTCCTGCGAATGAGGACATGGAGCGGTGTAAAGCCATCCACATCTTGCAACAGTGTAGCACGAGTAGTCTCTGTTCCTAGAGCTTCGTCGGCTTCCAGCAACGCTCGGATAACATCACATCCTACATTCTCGCAGACGATCGCCTCGTGAAGCGGAGTACCTCGTGAATCTACCACTCGTCGGAGTTGCTCAGGACAAGCGTTAAGGACGGCTTTGACACAATCGACGGGAGCCCCCAGACGACAAGCCAGGGCCAGAGGAGATGGATCTGTGGGAGGTCTGGCCTCCTCCGGGTGAAATTGGACACGTTGCGTGGCCTGGTCCCACAAACGTTCCTTAATGAGACTGGTTACAGTCTCATCCTGACAGCTGCTCTCTGAAGCAGAGCTGGTGTTGCCATCGGATGCTGTCATAGATGACGGTCCTAGTAGAGCTGTCCGCTGCCGTTTGATGGCGGGCCCTTCCATGGCGCAAGTTTGCTACGACTGATTGAACTTGAAGTTGCGATGATTGTTGTTCGGTTGGGCAGCCGGGCAGCCACTACTTTCTCTAGTAGCGTATTCTATTACTTGTAGTGCTGGATGTTTGATGAGATATAAGCTATCTTCTGGTTGCTACCATTTGACTTTGCGTTGAATGCAATACGTTTACTACTAGCTAGTACTGTCGCAACCACTTCTTGGTTTTGCAATTCCCCGAAACAGTTGAACTTGGATTTGTACTTTTAGTTGAAGTAAGTACGGTACCTGGTCGGTAGTTGTGTGATGTATGGTACTACTTGGTACGGAGAACTTATTAGGACTGGTACTTCTACTGTAGACTAGCAGTCTACTACAGTAGTCTACTACAGTAGTCTAGTGAAAGCGGGATATCTGCACTTGCTTGTTTCTTTTCGAAGCTACCCACTTTTGTTCAACTGTAGCTACTGCTACTAGAGCACTACTACTCGACCTCCTGCCTACTACTTCTACTACTAGTCTACTACTAGTAATAATGATTGACTCGCTCGTCTACTTTTACTACTAATATGTTAGTACCAAATTGTTAGACTACTACTAGGTACCGTACTACGTACTGCGCCTGGTAGCGAACTTGAAGGTCAAAAACACTTCCGACAGACTGTGAAAAAGTAGTACTAAATGTGGCCAGTTACGTAAGTGGCACTTTGATCACGTCAGTCTTGAGACACCAATCAATTGCCCCCCCCCCCTTTCGTCATCCAACAGTATTTTTTAATTAATTGTCTTGAATTATTACCAGTAGGGTTAGAATTGGTTCACGGTGATTCTGCAACAAAAATATGTTTCAATTATTTTTCACTTGAGTAGACTACTAATCCAGTACTACCAGTTTTTATTTTTTATTCCCACACCTTGATTGCTTAAAATGAATCGGCATAGGTATTACCAGTGCCGGCCGTAGGTGTAGGAATATCAATTCCGCCGCCCTCTTGGCTCATAACATTTGGATTCATGGCATAGTTTTGCTGGGTTGGCGGTTGCTGGCCATACCCACCATATCCATGCTGCTGAGACGGAGGAGGCTGGCTGTATCCATGCTGAGCAGGTTGGCTGTATTCTTGCTGTGTAGGTTGGTATCCATAACCTTGTTGTTGACCATGACCATATTGCGGCTGGCCATAGCTCTGCTGCTGTGAAGTTTGATTTTGGTATCCTCCATTTTGCGCTTGCGAAGCAGGAGCTGGTTCAGGTTCTGGCTGTTTGTGCTGCATAGACGCCTGTGCGGCTGCGTCCATCTCGACTTGTTCGTACTGTTCTCGCAGCTTCTCAGCTTCCCTCTTGGTCTCCATCGCAACCGACTGCGCATCATTTGCTTGCGATTGGGCGGCTAAAAATTTCTTTTTCTTTTCTTCAGCATCTGCCTTGGCTTGCGTTGCCTCTTTCTGTAAACGTTATTAAGGTGAAACAGTACAGTCTTAGCTCTGACCGACACGAACAAAGACAATCCCATCGAACACGCGATCCGAAACGTACCATTGATTTCTTTTTCTTTCCACCTCCTCCCATGATTCCTTTCTTCTTCTTCTCTATCGCTTCCGCCAACTTGGAACGAGCGATGGCTTCCGCCTCATCTGCAATACGGCGTAGCTCATTGGCATTGGCTACCATTGTGAGATGGGTGTTTTCAGCATCACGGGCCAATTGGTCAGCGTCCTCGGCCTTCGCCTTCAGTTGATTAATCTGGTCCATCGAGGGCGTTGATTGCACGTTGACTTCGTTTTCGTCCTCGTGCGGTGCAAACTGACTCTGGGGAGGAGCGCCGCCTCCCATGACCTCTCCAAAACTAAGATTCGAGACAATTGAGTTTTCCTTGTGATGGCTCGGGGGTGGATTGCCTCGAAAGACCTGTTGCTCGTAGCTTACACCGCGAGAAGGGCCTTGGGCCGGGGCGGGTGCATCACCAAATGGGTTAGAACCGCCTTGGTTCTGGTCGTAGCTAAACATGGGCGTAGCCTCCTGCTCCGGGTTGCTATCAAATTGTTCGTGTTCTCCGGGGGCCGATGAGTCGTCCGATGATACAGTCTCAAGATGATGAGGCCCTGGAGGGCCTGGAGCCGGGACGAAGTTGGAGTAGGGAACGGGCGCCGGTGACGCCTGATTGTTCGCTTGAGCATGTCCTCCGTATCCTCCCGAGTGGTGAGAGTTGTTACCATACGATGGGGAGGCTTGCAATGGTGGTGTAAGTGTGGGTGCAGGAGCAGGAGCAGGAGTCGGTTCATTACCCCAACTGAACAGATCAACATCAGGTGCCGGTGCCGGAGCAGGCCGTGGGGCTGAAGTATGAGCGTTATGAACTGACTGTTCTAGGCCCTCGTAGGCTGACTCAATGGCCTCCTTAGTGGCTTCTGCTTCGCCAATCAAATCCGACATGATTCTGTAGTCAAGCAAGCAGAGGGAGAAAAGGAAAAGACAAAGATATTAGCAATAGACAAATTGTGAAATGCTACAATCATAATCGCAAATATGTGCAAAAGTACAAACCTACCCTTTCTTTTCATGCGCCGCCTTTAACTCTGCAGTCTTTTCCAACAAACGAGTTTTAGACGCCAATACTTGAGATCTCAACTCCGTCAAACGATTCGACAATGCTCCAATTTCCGAAACAATTGCATTGATTTCTTTCTGCACATCCTTTTCTTCATCGGACATTGTACCCAACTGAGCCTTCAGGGAAATGTTCTCGGCTTGCAGTTTTTGCAAAACCCCTTTGAGTTTGACCAATTCTCCAGATGAATCCTCCATCTTGTAAGAGCCAGCCAAAGCTTCTGTCGATTTAGGAGCTTCGTCGGCAATACTGGATGCCATTGAGCGTGCATGAACGGATTCCGGAATGCGAGGCGGAGACGGTGCTGCTGCAGCAGGTGTAGATTCAATCCTGGGAGATTTTTGTTCGATGGTGGGGGCGCCGAACGAGCCTCCGCCTCCCAAGCCACCAAAGCCGCTTGACGGGGATGGCGATGCACTAAGATTGTTGTCAGTAGCACTCAAGCCTTCGAAGGCATCGGAAATGCCTATGCTTCCCGTCTTCGCAAGTGGAGGAGGACCCTGCATGGTAGGTTGTGTCATCGCCGACATGTCAGCAGGTGATTGAACTCGAGCCATAGACAAGGGAGGCTGCATTTGTTGAAGTGGCCGTGCTTGCTGCTGTTCTTCTTGCGCCGGCGGCTCCGGGATTTCTGCATTCTTCTTATGCTGCTGTTGCTTCAATCCCTTCAAAGAAATGGGGAGTCCCTTGGGCATGGGTAAATTCTTTTTGGAGACACAAACAATCAAATGCATTGCAATGGCAAATTCCAATGGATCCAATTTATTGTCCACAGGTTGGTCAACAATATTCCAGATATCTCGCAATTGCGTTTGATTGAGACCTGATTTGGAAAAGAGTCCAACGGCTTCCGATCCGTACATAAAGCCGTCATCTCTGGAGTACTGGGGAAAGATGGATTCATATCGCTGGCGCTCTGCAGGTGTCATAGTGTAGGGATCCTGCACCGTCAAAGCAGTACTAGGCGTAGGTCCAGGAGCCATGGGAGGACGACCACCAGCATTCATGTGTTGTGGCGGCTGCTGAGGACGTTGTTGCTGCTGTTGGGGTGGAGTTGGTCCCCCAGCAGGGCCTCCGGGTTGCTGCTGCTGAAGAGACGTTTGCTGTTGTTGAGGTGTTGGTTGCTGTTGCGTTGGTTGCTGTTGTTGTTGAGGAGGCTGGGCACCGGGCATCGGAACAACTGTTCCGCTGATTCCCTCTAAAAAGACTGGACGAAGATTGGAGCCTGGTGGAGCCGCCAAATTGGAACCCTGGCCCTTGACGCCATTCTGTAACAGCTGCAACAAGCGAATTGCTACAGCAAATTTGGGTCTGTCAAGTGCATTCGTTGGTGGATTGTCTGCTACGGTCCAAATATTTTTCAACTGTTCCATTGGAAGTTTGGAGCGTGTAAAGAAAGCTACAGCTTCGGCTCCTCCGATTTGACCTGTACGATTTCGATCAGCCGCTTGAAAAAGCCCATCATAGTAGGCCTGCAGTGAATAAAAAGACAAGCAAATGTTGAGTGATAACATTTTAAAACCATGAAAACAGGACCCATCACACGGATCTCGGCCATGTTCAAATTTTTAAAAATTCGTAGGACACACGTAGAAAATGTACCAGTGCAAAAATGACGGATCTGATCATCCTCCTTTTTTGCACTTTAGTATCTAATGCTACAACCGATTTAAGCTCACTTACCCTTTCGCTAGGCTCGGGATTATAAAACAGACCACTTCCTGGTGGTGGGGCTGCCATTGTCGAATAATTATTTGATGTGCTGAATAATAATCGTTCTGTTGGAGAACCACTCAGTAGATAGTAGAAGATATTAACATTATTAACGAGGATAATAATGCACGACGAAACAATCTGTCGTCCAGGATCGTGTTGCCGACCGTTGGAGTACGGTAATTAGAATTGAGAAAGTAAAGTGTTTTAGTCGTGAGTATGATGTCAACACATAATCAGTAGTACTCTAGTATGATTGGACTACTAGTAGTAGTAGTGCGGGTGGTAGTAGCTACTAGCTAGCTAGCTAGTAGTAGTAGTTTAGTAGTAGTAATAAGAACTCCTCTCTACTAGTAGACTAGCTACTACTACTTCGACTACAAGCAGCTCCAACTGAGTAGTACCTGGTAGGAGCTACTGAGTACTACTCTACTAGCTAGTCTACTACTACTACTACTACTACTCGTCTACTACTAGAGTAGCTACTAGTAGTAGTAGTAGAGTAGCTAGTAGCTAGTAGAGTAGTAGAAGCTACTACTAGTACTACTAGTAGTAGTAGTAGTAGTAGCTACTCTAGCTACTAGAGTAGTAGCTCCAGTAGTAGGTACTACTACTGTAGTAGACTTCTACTACTACTACTACTACTAGAGTAGTAGTAGACTACTACTAGTAGCTACTACATCAGTACTTTCTAGCTGTACTACTACTAGAGTCAGGCTGAAACTTAACGTCAGCTGACTGTTACCATATATAGAATTCTTGACATTTAACTAGTACACATGCAGTGAAACTTAATCATTTATTTTATCATGTTAACTAGTGTTAATAGTTGTTAAACCCTATGTGACTTTGGGTTAAATCCATCATACAAGGTTTACTAGTAGTATGACTGCAAAAACGTTATGTCAGCTGGAAGCTTTCTGGCCCCAGGAAATATGATTTTGATTCTGTCCTCTAGCTCATTAAGTGGTTTTTCAAATTCAATAAATAAATAATGAATGGAAAGCTCTTAATGAGATCTGTCATTTGCACTACTTTTTGTACTGATTGCATGTTTCATTCCTTCACTATATTTTTTTCAGTACAACCCAACCGGTAGTGTCATCCTGACT
>Ga0210025_1005139_pt1 | contig 10778 bp, 8 predicted proteins | sample CryGeyme20150102_FD_183989 | JGI IMG/M metagenome (GOLD analysis project Ga0210025, IMG submission 183989) | Groundwater microbial communities from Crystal Geyser aquifers in Utah, USA - Crystal Geyser metaG 2015-0102 (SPAdes) (version 2) | ecosystem: Environmental > Aquatic > Deep subsurface >...
AAATGAGCAATGACCTCCAACAAAGTTAGCGTAAAACAAATCGTTGCCCACACGGCCTGAAATCCCGAATCAGGTCGCATCAAAAGGTGAGCATCAATACCATTGTGTGTAAAGGAATCTATTTTGTTTCGCAACTCGAGCAATCGTTCCACTTCTTCTAGAGGCATGGCGGCAATGCAATTCTTCCTCCCAAGACCGGGTTTCCGTCTCTTTCGTTCGAGTTTAGTAAGTTCATCCAGTTCAATCTGTTTCTTGTGCTCCTTGACTTTTTTATGCTCCAACATCCATCGGAAAGCTCGCTGAAGAGTGTGCGCGGCTACGACTTCTTGATTGTAATGTTCTGCCATCATATTCAAGCAAAATTTGCGCGCACGATAACTTCGAAATGTACTCTGAATTTGTTTCGTAGCCCGAATTTTCCGTCGTTCTTCCGACATGATTTTCCATTGTTTGCGCCGTTCCCGCAAGGCAATTCTCCTCTGTCCGCGCTGTTTGTAGGTGCGAATCATAGTACGCAATTTAGCTCGAATTCTGATAGTGTAGCTTATCGCAGGCATTATATACTTCACCCATCGCATATATGACAAAATATATTTTGCATTGTTCCAGGCCTTCACAGGATGAATCAATGCCGTTAGACCAAATCGTATTCCTTTCCTGACTCCCTCTCGTTTTAGGAGTTTCCTGTGTCGATTGACGACCTTCGCAACAGCTTTTCCGCCGTGCTTCGCAACTGCAAAGCCTAGACTCAACATGGTTTCGTTGGTAAACGTTCTGTATTCGGTTGGCAGATTATCGTTTTGGTACGTTGATTCCAGCAAAGCGGTCAATTCCTGTGGGCCGGTGGACACATTATTCCATCGCATCAATTTGTACATCAACAAGTAGAATCCCACAGGTAGGAACAAGAGCTGTAACAGTAGGGTCGACAAAAACAGCAGCCAGGTTTTGTATCTGTCAATTCGAGATAGTCGGGGAAGTTCTGTTCCCTCCTTCTCAACAGCAAAAAGTCTAAGAAACCTCCTCCGTTCCCACTCTTTCAGTGCAGAGTCTGCCTGCTTGTCAGCAATTTGAATGGCATCAATGCACCAGAGAATTGAAAAAAAGAAGCCAATATGAGGATCGTACCGAGCAAGCCAAAAACAGAATTCTTGGAGAAGGGAAAAGGGCACAAAGAAGTTTTGGCTGAACATCCGCAAATGGGAGGAGGCAGGCTTAGTATGATCATCGGCAGCATCATCGTCTTGATGCGCGAAAAAGCGAGGGCTCATAAACGTGGACAGAAAATCCAACAATGCTACCAAACCGATCAGGATTTTCCAGTTGGTAGAAAACGGCTGATTACGACGTCTGCGATTGGATTCGTATCGCACGCCTGAGGATATCGTCTTCCAAGGGTCCAAGCCTCTATGGTCGTAAGCAATGTTGCGATAGTTCATTTTCTACATGCTCTTATTGGACAGTCATGGTTAGTAACGGTTTGGTGTTTGGTGAAGTGGTGAAGTGGTGAAGTAATAATTAGAGAATGAGATGCTGGTTTGCTTTTGGTGAAATTGGATTTCGTTCTCAAACATAAATCAAATGCGCGTCTAGAGGGCTCCTCAAACTTGTAGTAGAGCGAGTAGACTACTAGACTAGACTACTACTACTAGTAGTCAAGCAACTCTACTACTCTACTAGCACTCTAGCTAGCTAGTAGTAGAAGTTGTAGTACCAGGTACTAAATTAAATAATATGCTGCTAGCTAGTAGTAGCTGGACGTAAAATATCTCTAGCTAGTCTACCGGTAGTTGCAGTTAGTAAAAGAAAGCAAAGTAGCGCGCCCCATGCATTCATAATACGGGATTTTCTAAATCCATTTCTATGGTCTTGCTGTAAATTTGATGTTGGGCATTACAGGAGTCAGGACAGTGTCCATCCGATATTTCAAGTCTCTCCAGTGCTTCACTGGATTCTACATTTCCCAATCTAAAATTAGTTGTGCTACCAGCAAACAAAGGCTTTCACTTTTGGCTACACGAGACCCCGGACACTTGCGCGCTCCTTCGGAAAAAGGACCCTTGAAGAAGGGATGATCCAGCATAGCAGCAGGTGTTCCCTTTCTGGCTTCCACGGCCTCTGGCAACCAGCGATCTGGTTTGAATTGATCTGGGTCGGAGACCAAATTTGGATCTCACGATTTGGAGACAGAGTCAAAGACGATGACATCACCGGCGGGAACGTTCACACCATGAATGTTCACATCATTGTAGATCCGTTTCGTTGGAACCATGACTGCAGGATTGGTCAGACGATGAGACTCTCGAAAAGCGGCATGAAGATAGGGAGCTGATTTGACAGAGACAGCTTCGGCTGTCAAAATAGCATCTGTAGATTCCAGAGATTGCAACACCCTAAAAATGGAAAACTGGGACAATGCTGGAGAGTCGGAGGACCTTCTGGTGTAATACTGGTGGTGGCAGACACGTTGTGAGAGTTTGCATCTGTGACAATGCTGCAATTCCGATCAACAGCATTCCATGCACCTGTGCCTTTGTCTTGCGTCTGCCCTACCTTGAACGACCAAGCATGCTGCTGCGAAAAACTATTGCAACGAAAAGCCGCTCTCGTAGTGATAGCTTGGATGACCATGGACCATGGCGAGTCAAACTATTACAAGCGATCCTGCGTGTGCCAGAAATTTATGCCAACTTGACATAAGCCAACACAACAGGATACAAGATACAAAGTACAAAGAATGAGTTGAAGGGTAAAATGCAAGTGCTCTTTGTTTCGCTGAATGACTTTATCAAATCTTTCCATTTTAGTTTTATTTCGAATTTGCTGAAACTTTGCAAGACTGCTAGACGTCTATTTGGAGATGCACATGTGCTCCATTGCAGTGCCACCGACAATTTACCCGTAAAATAATAAATAATAGTATTCTTTGAATCCACTACTAGTAGGCCTGCATGCTCCTAGTACTATTTTAGCTAGCTACTGTAGTAGACAACAGGACTACTACTCCTCTACTAGCTAGATAGTCTACTTTGCCGCGAACGCCGCAGTACGCTCTTCGCTCTTGGAACATTGTTTATGTATTAGCCCTCTTTAAACAACATAGATAAGCCATGGGAAATACCCAACCAACCAACAAGACGGGTCGTAAGGTTGTTGCCAAGGTACGAAGGTATTGGAGTAGTGTAGATACTTTCCGATGAACTCAACTGACACAGCAAAAATTACACAAGGACTATTGTATTCTGAAGTGATATTACTCAAGATTGTCAATGGATGGATAGCATCACGATGCAACTAACCAACTATTTTGTCGTTTGCTTAACTTTCAAAGAAACTGGAGAACGCACAAAAGACAAACATTCTGTCGTTGACGGAGCATGGCCTCGATGCTGTACCTGCTCAAGTGTTTCAGTAAGTCCTACAAGACGTTAGATCGTTGTCCCTGCTTGAGTGGTATATCGCAGTCATTTTTCGCATAACAAAATTCTCACGAATCACGTTATACAATCAAATACGACAAAACAACAGACTGAAAAAGCTGAAAACCTTGGATTTATCCCAGAACAAAATTCAGCGCTTAGGAGATCAGTTGTCTTCCCTCACGGATCTCAAGATTCTCAACGTCGACCAAAATGCGATAGTGGCGGGAGGACTGAAACCTATATCGACCCTCACAAAGCTTCAAACCTTATCAGCAGGAGGCAATAAACTGGGATCGCCTGTTCCCAGAGATCCTAAACACCCCAATCAACCAACTCCGTCAGCTCTCCCTGTACCACTTCCACCATCCCTGAAACAACTCAAATTGGATGCCAATGCCTTTTCCTCAGTACCGATGTCCATTGTGGCCAAACCGCACCACCTCATCAAATTGGAAAAGCTTGATTTGTCCTCCAACAATTTGGCAGCGCTTCCCGTTGAAATTGCTAACTTGATTTCTCTAGCCGATTTGAATCTCGATAACAATGTTATAGTGTCACTTCCTGAGTGCATCGGGCAACTCAAGAAATTAAAAGCACTCTCGTTGAGACACAATCGATTGCAAGTGTCCAATACCAATTTTTCGGCTACCAATCCACAACCGCTTCCGGCAAGTTTGTTCCGGGATACGTTGGTGATCGATTTGAATTTGCATGGCAATCCCATGACCAATACACAGCTCAACGAATTTGAAGGCATTGATACATTTTTAGAACGTCGACAAAAGGTTAAAACGACGGGTATCTATGGCGGTGCCATGACGTCCATGGAGTTTACAGGATTACACTAAAACAACATACGTAAAAAGGCGAAAAACGACGTGCGGAGCACAATTGAGAATCCACAATGACGGTTAACAGTCACCGTTTTTGATCACTTTTCCATATGAATGTGTACGAGACATTGTCAAGTTGCATAGTTTGAAATTGTGCCTTCTTCTCTCGAATATAGAGCTCGCATTCGATACATTTCGTTTGTTTTATTCGCAGCCTATTTGTAGTATAATATCAAGTTATATATATCAATGCCTGGACGTGAAGTTAAAAAGTGTTCTCCACAAAGATTCAATGTGTCAGCAATTCTAGCCCGAGCCATTATTTTTACGCCCCACGTCAAATATGTAAATGTTTACTAACACCGTCCACCTGTCAGAATTGGATTGCATACGCCTTCTCCGTAGTCGGTTGTGTAGGGAATCACTACTCCCACTACCAAGAGTGTAATCATGACCAGAATGAAAGATCCAGCAATGATTTTCGAAATGAGAGGATCCTGTTGAAGTAAACAGATGAAATAAAGAAGGCAGAAATCGTCAGCTTTATATTCTTTGGTAATCAATTGTCACCTGAATCCTCGCCTGAATCTATATTCCTTCCAATTTCTAAAACTATCATTGTCGTACCGTGTTGTTGTTCAACGCCTGATCGAGATCATATTCGTCTGCACCGTCTGGAATACCCAATTCTTTGCGACGTTTGTTGGATATGCGCTCAAACAATGCGCTCGTTAGGATGCGTCCTTGGAACGAATCGCCTGTGACTGTGACTTGTGTTGGAGTAGCAGCAGTGAACGAGTGCAGCGAGGAGGGTGAAAATGCCTTGGCCGGACAGAACGTGTTGAGAAGCAACACTGTAACAGCAATAGCCGTCCAATGGACAGAGTCGGTGATGAACTTCATAATATTACACAAATTAACAGTCGAGCCGCTGTGAGTGTATAATGATTCGAATGGTCGTCTCGAGGGAGAAATGAAAGCCCTATAAGGTTCATGGTCATGTCATTGCTGTCGGTCAAAAGTTAGAATTAAAGGGTAATGCCAAAACCAGCTCTTATTACTAGTACTAGTACGTAGTACAAGTACGCTGGCGTGTGTCACGAGTGAGACAGAGTTTGGATCTTTTCAATGTTTGCCTACCAGTATTTCGCTCCAAAAGATACTACTAGACCTACTGTAGTCTAGTACTCAGTAGTATCATTACTGGTACCGGTATTACTCGTAGATTTAGCTGGAGGCTGAGTAGTGGCAGTACGATGACATAATTTTTTATTTCTGTGTTCTGTGAACTGTTGCTGCTGATTGAAACGGAAAACATAGGATTCTACAAATAAATAAAAACCGTACTGTAACTAATGAACAAGAACAACAGAAACAATGGTTTTGCTCTGGCTTTAACAGTGCAGTATTGTAAATCATTAAATTGGCCTTCCGAGCATATCCGATATCCGATGAACGCTTGTCCACGTACTACATATCGGCCAAATCATCGGCACCTCCAATATACTGTTAATTGACAAAAATTTATGGAGCACCTTTTGTGTTGTTGCTATTATTATTATTACTATTATTGGCAGCCGATGGAATAGCCTTTGTTTTCGGCCAGCTCTGCAACGTAGGGTTGCCATCCTTCGTGATTGCCGTCATCCATTTCTACCACTTTGTATTGGAAGTCAGATATTGAATGAAATGTCATTTTGGCTTGGTGGCAGATAGGGACAATAGGACTTGCTGAAAATAACAGCTTGATTTTCATTGATCATGCTTTGATCATGCTTTGTTGTTCTTCTTCACTCAGCAAATCATCCAAGCCCTCCTCGTCAACTTTTGTGTTGATCTTTTCTTCTGCTTGCTTCCGATTGTTGGCATTTTTATTTTGAAACACCAGGGCTGCGACGCTCATTGTGTTTGCTTTTGTCTTGTATTTTCTATTCTATGTATTTGTGTTTGCTTGTTGCGATTTATGGTATGACGGCGGATTCCTACTTTTATGACAAAAGAGACGAGAAAAAGAGTATTATTTGCTTGCCGCCGCCCAACTACGTTCAGAAAAGCGAAAAACTGCTTGCGATGGTTTTGGATCTTGTCTTACTAAAAAACTGCAGAAGCAAAGAATTTATCATCGATTAAATGTGCGTCGTAATTTGCCATTTGATCCTTACTGCTATTTCGTATTATTTTACGTGCTGTCATCAGGTCACAACACGAAACCAATGACACCGTCCAAACAGAAAGAAGCGAGAAAGTCAACTACAACAAATTAATTAAATCAAGCATCAAGTTGGTCAAATAGAATTCTAATAACAAACCACTGAACACGAAGTCTGAAATCTCTATTTGGTCAAGTCAAAAAGGTAAGAATGAAGGTGAAGGCAAGAGTTGGTCGACTTTGACTTTCGACAGAGATGATGTGACGCAAATGTATTTTACTACTCTTATTACCTGCCGTCGACACAACATCCTCATCTCACATCTCAACTATTTTTTTGCATTCTTTTCCGAAAATCGTTCCATCCGTCAATTGACGAATACCACTCAGCTCGGAAGAATTATTATTTTTTACCATACACAAGTCATCGCTGCAACGATCATGGAACAACAATCGACCAATGATAATAGCTCCGTGGTGAGTAAATCCGAAGTAGCAGATTTACGCGATGCCTTTCGATTGTTTGATGTTGGTGACAAGGGTGTCATTAGTTTTCAAGAATTGAAAAAAATTGCCGAATCGTTGGCGCAAGAAAATGACAACAACAACAACAATAACAATTCGAAGAATAGTTTCTATCAACGTTTGTGTAATGTATTGTCAGAAATGCAAACTAATGATGATGACGAAGAAGATATGGACATTGATGAAAATGCCTTTGTTCGCATCATGAGTGAACAATACCAACGCGGACGTGGAGGAGATAATGATGATGAGGAAGACGAATATCAACGCGTCTTTGATTTGTTCGATACCAAGGGAAAGGGATACATTAGTATGGGTGATTTACGCAGAATTGCACAAGACTTGGGAGAGAGCATGACGGACGATGAGCTGAATGAAATGGTATCGAAAGCGGCACCGCATACGGGCGAGGTGACACGAGAAGATTTTCAGCGAATAATGACGATGCGATTGTTTTCTTAAGAATGTACACATCAGGTAGAGACTACTGTGGTGGAATGACAAAAAAGAGATGCCTGGAGGATACCCAATCCACCCATCAAAAATGGACCATGTTATATAAATATTATAAACTAATTGCTTGCATCCGAGGCAGTAGGGTAGCCTTCGTTCAACAGACGAATTACGATCTCCTTGGGAGCGTATGCAAAGAGAGTTGCCGGGTACCTGTGTCATTTTATTTCGATATTAAACAAGAGAGGAGAGTCAGTGATGAAAAGTAGAGGCAAGCACAAGAACACAGCATAATCCACACTCCACATCATACTACTACTTCATAACGTACACGGCACTTCCCCATCGAGGATGTGTTAAAATCTTGCAGAATCCTGCATTGTGGGACTTGTAATTCAACAAACACTCCATTCCATCCACTTCGGAATAGACTTTGTTGCAGTCGACAGTCAGCATTGGTAGTCCGGAACATGGATCAATAAAATCGGCCCAATAACCCTGTGCCCGGATCTTTTCGCACAAGTCCTTGGCAAAGTCAATAAACTGTGATGAAGGTTGAGTACGAGAAGTGGTGGTAGAGACAAAGATTCGCAAGGCAAATGTGAGTATTTTTTGAAAATCGCATTCGTCGACGTTTTGTTCTTCCACTTTCACAGCTACAGTAGTTCCAACTCACGGTATTCAAAAGCCTATCCTTTTCTTCTTCCACGTGATCCCCAATATTTACCAAATCCATCCTCGCTCGTTGGTTTGTTGGAATGGCTAGTAAATCCAAAGGAGCTCTACCAGCACCAGTGCCAGTTTGTCCACTCAGGTATTTTTCAGCAAACACATGATGGAATTCTCGAACCAGAGGTTTTGGAAGCGTGTGCACCGAGCATTCAATGGAATCGCCCGAGTCTTTTACCTTGGATAGAAGGCGAGGCGGCAATAAGGTGTTGGAGGAAGCATTGGATGTTGACATGGCGTCGTTGTATTAGATCAATAATGGTTTTGTTTGTGATATTGTTGTGGATTCGCTGCGTTGGTATTAATTATTCGCTCGTTAAGAGCATTACAGAATAAACAATGATGATAGTGACGCTGTCACGTGATTGAGAAAAGGATGACGCATCATTACACCCGTGAAATTAAACATAAAAACCAAACAATACGAATGACTGAACCTATTGGCGAGGGGAAAAAAATTGCTGCCATTGATTGTATTATTATTTAGTACAGCAGTCCACCCCGTGCTTGAGATCGCTGCGGTGCTAGAAAAAGAAGAAGAAAATGCCAATAAGTTACGCTCCGGTGTCCTTGTCCCTCCACAAGTCCAGTCCTGCCTAGACTGGTCCAGCCTATTGGCCATTCCAAGCTTCCTGCTGTCAGGACAAGGATCCTATCGGTACTAGACCAACGGCGTGTTCGAGAGAGAAAAAAAGCTACGCGGCTCATACGTTTTCAAATTCCACGTTCGATTCGCCATAAAATAGGACATCTTCTTGATCGATTCATCATCACAGAAAAACTACTAAAGTCGTTTTCTTTTTTTCTTTCGAATATTGGTGCCTCGCGCGTCGTTTGTCGTGGTGGCAGCATAGTAGCATCATAGCAAACAAAGTGAACCGAATGATGATCAAATAGATGCTTGTAATATTATTGCAAGCGGAGATCTGGACAAGAGAAATCCAGGAAAGAAGATCTCGGCGCCCGTTCTACCGCTTGCTGCGCCGTTTTCCAAATCGGTGTACTCGTTGACGTACTTGCCGAAAGTATCTAGCCAGCTATTGAATACCACTTAGATTGTCTCTGTCTCTTCCTGAAAAATGAGTACAGTACTAGTAACGAAGTTATCCACAGCGTGGTAGTCCATGTTGCTACTACAGTATGGACCATATTTTTTTAAAGACACTGCAAGATCTGATCAAAATGTAAGAAAATATGATTTCTTTTATTGAAAGAGCACTGCAACCCTTCATCCACCTAAATGACTCTGGCGTTTTTCTTTCCTTCCTTCGCATCCACACAAGTCAAGATGACAAGTGAAAATTCCAGAAACGAAAAAAATCCCAACGTCGTTACAACACAACACTCCCAACTCCACATTTCCGCCTCACGTGAAATAGCAAATTTTATGTTTTTTTTTTATTTTGGTGGATTTTCCTTGTAATACTCTTCAATGGCACGAGTGTCAGGATCGGCCATGAAGAATTTGTAACTCAAGGCACCGACAAATCCAAGAACCATGGCATGAGTCGCACACAAAGAAAATCCTCGCAATGGTGGCATTTTTGAGTAGTAATGTTTGGGAACACGCTTGACGGGTCCAGGTCCGTACAATCGACGATCCTTGTTAATGATACGTGCTTCCATATTATTATTATTTAGAGGTTGCTTACTTATTATTAGTTCTTCCTTGTCCTATCGTGCTTGTATTATAATATACTCTGCGTACAAGAGTCAAAACAAAACCATGCAGGAAAAAAAAAAAAAAGGGGTGAGACAACAGCCACACTATAAAAATACAGTAGCAATTATTATGTAGTACAGCGGATGGGTTCGCGTAGCAACAAACTCTATCTGGCCTTTGTCCGTCATCCAAATTCAACCGATGTCTTCTACGGTAGAAAGTTGTTGAAGTTTGCCACCTTCTTCACCTCGATCTCCCCTCCTACTAGACTACTAGTAGTTGCTCATGCATCGCTCTCATTATTATCTTGTCAATGCAGACAGTAGTAGTGATTAAGATAACTTACCCACTTGAAGAAGAAGAAGAATCAACAACAAAAAGTTTTCAAAAGTGTGTTGGTTGTGTAAGTTGCTGTTGCTCTTCAAACTCTTATATCTGCCGATCCTCGCTGCTCGATTTACCTTTGGGGGGACGTAATAAGGGGAGGGGGTATTTTTAAAAGATATCTTCCCCCCAATTTAACAGACCGTACAGAGTCCATCAACAAGCGAAGACAGATGATCTTTCTTTCTCTGGCGGTCTCTTGTTGACGAAGAGGGCGAGGGGGGGGTTTCCATGGTTTGTTGGGTTCGCATCAATAATAATAATCCGAGAGCAACAGGGCACTATTATTATTATTATTATTTTATTAGAAGACCAACAACAACAATCATACCATCAAAGCAACTTCTTGATAAACCATGAGTCTTTCTACCTTTTCCTCCAAACTGTTAAAAGCATCACGTACTCTTGTGGTTCGTTCTGAAATGGTACGACCTATGACTGTTCTTTCGAAGCAATCCGCCGAGGAGTACAAAAAACAGGTAAGATATCGCCATAGAAAAAAAGTACAAAAGTAACTTAATGCATTACCATAAATCATTTGGTATAATAATGTTCGGTTGTATATTTCCTAGGCTATATTTTAGATTTGCTAATACTCTTCCAGCTCATGTGTCAGCTTC
>Ga0210025_1005153_pt1 | contig 10756 bp, 4 predicted proteins | sample CryGeyme20150102_FD_183989 | JGI IMG/M metagenome (GOLD analysis project Ga0210025, IMG submission 183989) | Groundwater microbial communities from Crystal Geyser aquifers in Utah, USA - Crystal Geyser metaG 2015-0102 (SPAdes) (version 2) | ecosystem: Environmental > Aquatic > Deep subsurface >...
GCTACCTTGGACCGTGTTGCCTCTCTTTCCAACCTCAATGCTATTATAGCACTGCGGAATCGAAACGAGCTGCTAGAACAAGCTCGTCAATGTGATCAAACGTTGCGCAAGAAAGGCGCACATTCTGGTAGATTGCTGGGTATTCCAATTGCTATCAAGGACATGTCCAATGCTGCTGGTCTGCCTACGACCATGGGTGGTAGTCCTCTCTTTCGTTTTCACTATCCCAAGAAAAGTGACCTATTTGTCCAGAAAATTATAGACGAAGGAGCGATTGTGATTGGAAAAACAAATGCTCCCGAGTTGGGAGTTGGATCGCATACCTTTAATAAACGATGGGGCACAACAGTGAATCCTTACGCTACCGACAAGAGTGCTGGTGGGAGTTCGGGTGGAGCAGCCGTGGCTCTGGCAGCTCGGATGCTTTGTTTGGCAGATGGCTCGGACATGATGGGATCTCTTCGCAATCCTGCTGGATGGAACAATATTTACAGCCATCGACCGACAGCCGGCAGTATTCCCGAAACTACCGATTCCCAAAATCCCAACGTCAACCTACTGCCATACCCCATCAGTACGCCTGGACCCATGGCTCGCAGTCCAAGAGATTTGGCTCTTTTGATGGATATCATGAAAGGATCGAACAGCTCTGGAGAAGCTACGATTGAGGATAAACCGAACGTTAGTGGATTCAAAATCGCATGGCTCGGCGATTGGGGTGGCAACATTCCAGTAGAAGAGGGAATTCTCACTCTAAGTCGGGCGGCGCTTAGTGTCTTAGTCGACAAGGGTGTCACTGTGACAGATATGACGGAACCAGTCTTTGATTTGACTGAGTTGTGGAAGAGTTGGACTACCATAAGAGCTAAAATCATTGCCTCCAACTTTCCTTATCCCTCCTTACTACTGCATTCCTTTCTCTTGGTAGCGCCCATGAGACAAGAATTGAAATGGGAAGTCCGAAAAGGGATGGCTTCTTCCAAAGAAGAATGCAAGGAGGCCGGAAATATTGCACGAAAGTGGTCTACTTGTCTGGAAAACTTATTCGAAAAGTACGACGCTCTAGCACTACCAACTGCACAAACATGGCCGTTTCCAGCCGAATGGAAATGGCCACAGAAAATTGAAGAAACGAGAATGAAAACCTATCACGAATGGATGACAATTGCCATACCGGCAAGCTTGGCGGGCGTCCCTGCCATAACGATTCCCGCTGGATTTGGAGAGAACCAATTACCCATGGGAATCCAATTGCTAGGGAAGCGCGGCGATGACGCCAAATTACTCAAACTGGCACAAGCCTACCACGTAGAAATAGACTGGCCCGGCAAAAGGCCGCCTACTTGCCGACCGCCTCAGCAACAAAATTGAATTGGAAGACCGTGATTGTGCTAATATCTTTCCATCTACCATGAATTATTAGGTGTAAGACATCACTCATCGTGGATAGGTGTCTCTCTTCCATCATGTGCTGATTGTTGATGTGCTCAAGCGGAGCATATTTTTGCGTTGTTCCTCATCAACTGCATGGCTGTTGAAAATTCATGCTAACTCTTCAAAGGACTGGTGAGCCCGCATTCCCTTTCCTGGGATAAAGGCACCCTTTGTCTTTTTTTTGCCCTTCATTGTCTCGAGTGCTGGGTTGGAAACAGCTACAAGCTCATCAAAAGTCTCATATTGCCTCATGCCCTTGCCAGGGATGAAGGCCCCTTTTGTCTTTTTGGCGCCTTTCATTGTCTAGAATAAACAAAATGCAGTTAGTAACTATGAAAAACCAATATCTACAAGAATACCAAATCAAGTTCCAGTCCAGAAACGTACCTGGAGCGCTGGGTTGGAAACAGCTACAAGCTCATCAAAAGTCTCATATTGTCTCATGCCCTTTCCAGGGATGAAGGCACCCTTTGTCTTTTTGGCTCCTTTCATTGTCTAAAATAAACAAAATGCATTCAGTAAGTATGAAAACCCAACATCTAGAGGAATACCAAATCAAGTTCCAGTCTCAAAACTTACCTGGAGTGCAGGATTGGAAACAGCTACAAGCTCATCAAAAGTCTCATATTGTCTCATGCCCTTGCCAGGGATGAAGGCACCCTTTGTCTTTTTGGCCCCTTTCATTGTCTGGGTTTGGACAAAAATTGTCCAAACATATATTTTAGTGAGCAATTCTAAATAGTCGTACAGAAATGTGCAAAGGAAAACTCTTCCAAAAACTACCTACCTGGAGTGCTGGGTTGGAGACGGCATTGCTGGCCTCGGGGGCAAACGCACCAGTCAAAATTCCACCAATAGCGAGGCCAACAGTGTTCATGGCATCACGACGATTCAATCCAAGCTCGGTAGTGCTCGAGAAGGAAGTGTGCAGGGAGGCGGGAGCAAAACCACTCGCACTGGAGGCCATCAAGGCCACAACGGAAAGGGTTGTAATTCGGACCATCTTTTTAGAATTTTGAAAGGTATTAGTGGATTGGTGTTAAAGGTTAAAGGTATAACAATATCAAAAACTTTTAACAACCTATCGAAGCTGGTTTCAAGCAGCGAAAGGAGGACAGGAATCAAAGGACGACGTTGCAGCGATGATGGGAGTACGGTACGCAAAAACGACGACTTCTCTCCTTTTTTTCGGTCTTCACTCGAGTTGAACTTGTGAAGATCGTCACCCTTTCGAAAGACTCACATTTGAGTCATGAATTTGACATCATCATGATTCAAAAGATGCAAACATGATCCTTGATGTGATACGATGATCGATGACAACAATACAGAAACTTGCTTGACAACAGAGAAAAACAACAACGTTTTTAGAAGTTAGTATCCAATTGCTATACTGCTCAGTGTATCTGAATGGAATCTCTACTCAGAGGATACTTGCAGAGGATTCAGGCAGTTCTGTCCTTTGAGAGCTGGGGTCCAAATGATGAATTTTTGAAGGACCGAGTAAGGATCTTCCAACCATGTTGTTGATGTTTGATGTGTTTGTTCGATGTTGTTCATGTTTATATCTCTAGATCATTGCGTGTATGTTTCTGACTTTTTCTCTTACTGCTGCGTCCAACAGGGATTGGGTCGTGTAGCTTCGTTAGCTCTCGCGTTGGGAATTATTTGGGGATTTCATGTTTCCTTTTCTGGCATGCTGCTCGTCCACCATTTTGTTGTATCATTTCCCTTACTCGATACTATTTTGGGAGGAGCTCGAGTGGCACTGTTGCTTCGTTGGTGCATTTACATGGTGTTATTATCTACATTTCATCTATTGGAGTTTTTTACGACAGCCATCTATAATCCATCTGTGGCGGCTTCTGAGAGCTTTTTGGTGAATCATTCAATAGGATATACGGCCGCATTTTTGACGAGTACTACTGAGTTTTGGCTCCGATTTCTTGTCTTTCCTTCGTTTCAGAGTAGCACTTGTACCATTGTAGGCTTTGTGATGGTAATTTTGGCACAAGCCATTCGAAGTCTCGCCATGTGCACGGCTGGAGAAAGCTTTAATCATCGGATACAAACGTCCAAAAAGGACAATCATGTGTTGGTCACGCACGGAATCTATAGCAAGCTGCGACACCCAAGCTACGTTGGGTTCTACTATTGGTCCATTGTAAGTGGAAATTACCGCTGCTGGGTTTCGTCTATTCATATACTCGTGGATGGATCGTTCTCGAACATTTAACCCCAACACCTCCCCCCGGCGTTCCTGTGCCTCGCGTCCTCTTGCTTTTTTCGTAATTTCAGGGTACACAATTATTGCTGAACAATGCTTTGCATACATTCCTTTTTGCATTGGCGGCAACAATGTTTTTCCGAAAACGAATACCATACGAAGAGGAGTCACTCTTCAAGTATTTTCCTGATGATTATCCCGCTTACCGGGACAGAACGTGGATCGGAATTCCGCTTGTGGCTAAGGTAGACCTACAGACACATCCAAAAAGGGAGTAGACTACGAGCAGCTTTTAAAATAGCGCAAGTGGCTGAAATGCTGCTGTATTCATCCATGAAATAATAATTGGTGTAGTTTTCTTTTCGCGGCTCGGGTGGTCTTATTCGCAACCCCACAAAATCAAAAGGCCAAAGATCAGTGGTTGAAGGGCAAAACCAACTACAGTACCAATCGTTAACAGGGCAGCACCAGTACGTGGACTAGACTACTTTGCAGCACAAGTTTTCATGCACCTGTACCTTATTAGTCTATCAAAGCAATCATACCAAAAGCAATAAATCAACCAGGCAAAATACCATCGTACCTATACTGCAATAACACTTCTAAATTATGAGCCTGGAAGACGAGTTGAATATCCCATCAACGGCAACCATACAGCCTCCTTCCGGTCAATCGTGGAGCCTCCAAACGAAGGGCTCCTCCACCTCCACCCCAAGTATCTCCATTGCAGTGGATACCGCCATTCGACCTAATCCTCGATGTCTAGTCGTTGGTCGCCAGGCGAAATTTTCAGATATTCGCATCCAGCACGGCAGCATCAGTCGTCGACATGCTGCTCTTTATTTTGTGGACGGCGAACTCCTGTTGCAGGATTTTGGAAGTAAAAAGGGAACCACTGTGAATAATACCATTCTAGCGAAAGGGAGCACCTGCAGACTTCACGGGGGTGACGAAATCATTTTTGGACATGTCCGAGAATCTGTATTTTTAGTTCAATGTAAAAGTACAGAGGGAGGAGGCGTCGACCGCAGCGGCGCAACTGTAACAGGCGATTCCGAAATTCCAGCTTCACCGGAAATGATCACTCCTGTGCAAATTCCCGAACAGCAACTTGCAGAGGAGCCAGAGCCCGGTGCAGGACTTACAGGACGTGCCAAACGAGAAGCTGAGATTGCTGCCATGATGAATTCCTTGGAGCAAACCCCTTCCTACAATAAGTATATACCGCAAGAAGGTCATGAACCGAAAACTGTGCGAAACATCAACAGTAGCAATGGGAATCGTCCATCGCAAGCATCGCCCAATGTTGTTGAGGACAATGGCCAATTGGATCAAATATCCGAGACAGCTCAAAAATACAAGCTGCCCATCCTGGAACGCATGACTATTGAGCAGCCGGATACTTCTGAACGGCGACATATGGTCACATGTCTCGGTATGGATCCATCGGGAGCTCGTTTTGTGGTGGGGACCACGGACAATACATTGCGATTGTACGATTTCGGCGGTATGGATCGATTGCGACAGGAGCCTTTCAAAATGATTCAAGCAGATGACGGTCACGTCGTGTCGGATATCTGTTACAGTAATACTGGCGACCGTATTTTGGTTGGAACGGGCAGCTTGCAACCATTTGTTCTGGATCGAGATGGAGCAGAAATGTACGTTACTTTGTTTGTATACTATAATGTCGCTGTCAGATGTTTAAGTTTTGGTGCAATTTAATTCTTAACCCGAGCTATTCACCGCATGGACACAATGATACTCCACTGTTTAACTGGTACAGAATAAAGTTTGTTCGTGGCGATATGTACGTCGTGGATCAAACTCGAACAATTGGGCATACAGCCGCCATAACGGGAGTGGACTGGCATCCTCTGGAGCGTGATATAGTATTGACTGCGTCTTTGGATGGAAGTGCTAGATTGTGGAACCTAAATGGTAAGACACAATTTTCGATGCTTGTCTGCGATAAAGTCTTTCAACCCAAAAGTGAAAAGGGAAAACGAACGTCGGTTACTTGCATTGCCTTTCATCCCGGAGGACGAGAATTTGTCGCGGGAACCTCTTGTGGGAGCATTCAGATTTGGAATACGGCTCGAGTATCAGCGCGTCCCGATCGTGCAGTCTACAATGCTCATGGGGATGGCAAACCCATCAACTCCATTGTTTACAGTGTGGACGGGTCTCGACTTGCCAGCAGGAGTGTGGAAGATACGACTTGCAAAGTATGGGATTCCCGACGATTGAGTCGCTCCTCATCTCCATTGGTGATGTGCGCTGATGCACCTACTATTTATGATCACTGCAAAGCATCTTTCAATTCGAACGGAACTATCCTTTGTGTGGGTACCTCGCGCGTTGTCAAGACAAGCGATGGCAAACGAACCGAAAGTGGAGGTGTCAATTTCTATCATATTCCGAAAGCAACAGCTCCGATCTCTTCTCCAATTAATTCACTCCTAGACTTGGATGCTTCACTTTCTGCCGGGGTGACTGTGGCAAGGTGGCACCCAAAGATCAACCAAATTTTCCTTGGCCGCTCCGATGGAAAGACGGAAATTCTGTTTGATCCAAACTTCAGCATAAAGGGCGCTTTGCTGCCAACTGGGAAGGCTGGTAAACATGCGGATAGCCTCTCTTTGCTCTTGAAGAGCCGAGCTCCCACCGGATCAGCTGGAGTCCGTGGTACGATCATAGCTCCAAATGCCATTTCGATAGGAGAAGGGGCGAAACGGAAGCGTGACAAGTATGAAGAAAAGGACCCGGGCAAACTTCGACAACCCGAAGCACCAGGAGCCGGTTTCAAAACAGGGGGGACGCAAGCTGGCGCAAATCTCAGTTTTACACAGTTTGTGGCTGATAATAACCTGGGAAAAGTCAAGGAGATTGCGGGAAAGGATCCAAGAGAAGAACTCTTGAAATACAATGAGGGCAAAAGCTATATTGGTGATGCTTATAAGGGCAATATCGAAAGAATTCTTGCCGACAAGACGTTAGAAGAAGAAGAGGCAGAACAAAACGCCAAAAAGTAATTGCACTTGCATTGTCGTTTATTTGCCCTGGTTATTTGACAAGTTGCATTTCTGTCTAGTACAGGACCAAGGTGCTAGCTGTGTTGTCCTCACTCGCAGCGCTATTCATATACCAAGAGCTGGCGTACAAACTCGATCAGGCTTTGGTTATGTTCCTTCTGCTCTGGATTATCTTTGCAAGAGCCGACATGAACAAGCAATAGGTTGTCAAGCTCTGCCCGTAACTCCAGCATGAGAACCAGGGCGCCCATTGCAGAGCCATTTTCTCCAACTTTGAATTTTAGCCAGCTGTCAACAATGAGGGCATTGTTTTCAATGACTGATTCTCCACCAAAAAGCAATAAAGCAAAGCGTGAGACAAAATCAACTTCGGAAAGAAAGACTTCTCCAGCCCTTGCGCCTGTGCCCACACTGCGATGTTTTGAATGAAAAACTGCATAGGCATCCTTGCCACTTTCCGATGCATTTTGCAAACGATCTCTTTGAAAAGAGTTACTGCTAGTCTTACAAACGTCTTGGTCTTTTGTAATTAACCTTCCACCCCTGGGACCACCTTTGCGTGGTCTCATTAGAGTGCAAATATTCGGATAGAGACCAGCCACCAAACAACAACTTGTCAACAAAGCATCATCCTTAGCCTCGTTGTAGGATTCCTCGGATCTGAGGTCGACAAAGCCGGCATCCACAAGACAATCCAAAAATTGAGAGCGAAGGCTACTCATTTCCTTCATTGCGACATTGTCAATAGCATGCTTAGAACAGAAGAAAGCACGATCTCTGTCTCGCTTTGCATTCCATTTCCGATAGGAGGCAATGGTAGCTGTTAAATCACCCTTGACTGTGTTCTTCCCACCTGCTGCTCCCGACCACCTAGGCCCCCCGAATCCAGTCTCGATCAGCTCTTTTCGAGCATAGCGACAATTCTGCCACTCCACATCCTTGGCACCAGAAAAGCGCGATAGGAAACAGGCTTTTGTTGCGGAAAGCGCTGCCGCAACTGTCAATGCATTGTCAAGGCAACCAAGCATACAGCCGACAAGCAGTACTTTTCCAACTTTGGGGTCCATGGGTAATCGCGACAGGTGATAACCGAGCGGCGTCAATCGGTAGAGAACCCTCGGCTTAGAAACTATAATTCGTAGAGCCCCTACTTCCAGAAGGTGTTTACAAGCTTGCACAACATTGTTGTCGTCTGGTGGCTCTGGAGTCTTGCTCAAAAAAGTAATCGGACAAACTCCTTTCGATTGTTCTTTCTGGTTGGAAAACTTGATCTCATCTCGTTTGTGCTCATAGAGCAAGCCGATCTGCATAACTAACTCGTCCACCGGCGACCGAAGAATTTCAGGGCAGGTCTGTAGTGGAAGCATTTCATTGCAAAACTCTTCAGAGTAGAGTCTCCAACAGGTTCCTGAAGATGTACGACCTGCGCGACCAGCTCTTTGTTTGACAGAGGCTTGGCTAGTCCAGGTGGTAACCAGCTCTTTGATTCTTGTTTCAGAATTGAAACGGCTCTCCTTTACACGACCAGTATCAATGACATGAGATACATCTGGTATGGTGATACTTGTTTCGGCAATGTTCGTTGCGAGTACCACCTTCACTTTTCCGACAGGAGCTGGGATGAAGACGGACTGCTGCTCCTGTTTGGTAACGTTAGAATGCAGCTTCAATATATTGCAAATGTTACGATCTCCGACCAATTCATCGGGGTACAACGCCCGCGCTAGTGCTTCAATTTCCGTCTTGCCTGGAAGGAATACCAAAATGGCCCCATTCGATCGAACGGATTCATTATTTTTAGCTTTTAAGTCGCCGTCGGTCTGTTGTTTTTGAATGATTGCCCTTATGAGCTTGCATACAAAATTGTTGTCAATCTTATCGGACGCGCGAGGTGACAGAGTCTTGTTTTGATTGGCAATAGAGTTGTCTACTATATTGGGTGACCAGCCGAAGACAGTTGAGGCAGCAAATTGTTCGCATTTTGAAATCCAATGTATATCCACTGGAAACATTCGGCCTGGAATTTCAATGACGGAAGGCTTCATGCCAACTTCATCAAAGTAGCGAACAAAGAGCCCGGCTGAAGCCGTCGCGGACATGAGGACCACTCGAATGTTCTTGTTGTCGAGCAGCACACGTCGCAACAATGTCAATACGAAATCTGTGTTGACGTCTCGCTCATGAACTTCATCAATAACTACGTGGGTAACACTGGACAGTGGTACACGCTGACTCGCTTTAGAATCCGTGTCGGGCGAAGCATCATCCAGAAAGTCATCATTTGTTTCCGTGGGACACACTAGCATGCGGAGGAGAATCCCAATGGTGCAGTAGACAATCTTGGCGGTATCTGATACGGCTCGATCCAACCGGACACTGTATCCAACTTGTGATCCTTTGGCTCCAGGTGGGGGAGAGTTCATTTCCTGCGCCACTCGCCTGGCCAGAGACGTAGCAGCCACCCGTCGAGGCTGTGTTACCAAGATATGGGCTCGATGCTCTTGACCGGCTGCCATCATACCCTCAAGAATATAGGGAGGAATCTGTGTGGACTTTCCAGATCCTGTTGCCCCGCAAACAATCAAGACACGCTGGTCACCCACGGCCGTAAGAAACTCATTACGACACGACGCAGCTGGAAGTTTGGCCCTTTCGGAGGAAAGCTCTGGGAGTTTATCCAAATAGCTCCCGAAGCATGGATGCTCGCCTCCCGTCATTAGAGATTGCTTTGCATTTCTAGGACGCTTGCGTCGACTGTATGCTTGCTTGACGCCTTCCAGTGGATCTCTCTCGTCGTCGCCGTTGTTTCTGTTAGAATCCTGTTTCTCCTTCACGTCGTCTTTACGGGGCTCGTCTTTTTCTGACGGGTCTTCCTGGCTGGTAACGTAGACTTTAGTCCCATCTTTGATACCACTCAAATTCACGACCAACACCATGGTAGCCTTCTTTTCTCTAATAAAACATCGTGTCGGGTTTTTCTTCATGCGAAGCTTGGATTTAGCCTCTTTCATGAGATCTTCTACTTTGGTACTTCGTGGCAGCGCCATGATTTTCTTTGTACCCTCTTTGAAATCATTCATCTTGTTGTCTTTGACTTTTTCAGAAGGACTCCTTTTCGAGCTGGTTTCTTTCGGCGGAGCAAAGATGGCTTCAATTAATTCAATGCGGACCTTCTGGTTTGGGTGATCGTTCTTGGTATTGTCTGCTTGTCCTTCCACGATTTTGAGTTGACTGGCTGTGGATTCCAGTGATGCAACACCATCGTCTCGATTGACTTGAGCTGCCAACGATCGACGCTCGTATCTAGCAACTAGTCTCTTGACGAATTTTTTTAATTCGTGCTTCCTTTGATGATCGGATGTGATATTGATATGTGGTTCTCGGATGGAAAGTAGCAGTCCTGCCAAGGCCTCTTGTGTCTCTTCACTCAGCGACGCTCGACCACCGCCTTTAATTTGACTCATAGACACTACTTTCACCCGAATTCCATGAGATGCAAGATTTTTCACAAGCTTTGTGCTTCAGCAGATCGTTGGTATTTACTTGTTTTAACACTCAGTCCGTGCATGAACTCGAGTGAAATGTGTTTCACTCTCTCTACTACTCTCGCTACTCCTACTATTAGCTACTAGTATGTCTACTACGTAGTCTAGTACGAGTAGATTTGTTGTCACCAATCGAGGGATATCCCTACCCCGGGATTTCCAAAACTGCCCCGGGATGGGGAAAAACACAATCCCGGGGTTGTTTTTGGAAGTAGCATTTGTTGGGCTTAAGTAATATGAACCGTTATTTTTAACAGCATGTGATCTAATTACTATCTCAGTGCGATTTTATTAAATAATGGCCCATTGGCTGCCAATAAAAATAAAATGGCCAAGCACTTTTAAGCTAGCATTTAACAGGTAGCTGCTAAACCACTTTAATTTAATTCATTATTCGAATAAACGTATTTATTCGATTATTCTAGTGTACTGTTTTACCTACTGTAAACTTATTCTCAATCGTCTGTATTAAAATAAAATGGTCAAGCCCTTTTAAGCTAGCATTTAACAGGTAG
>Ga0210025_1005160_pt1 | contig 10743 bp, 8 predicted proteins | sample CryGeyme20150102_FD_183989 | JGI IMG/M metagenome (GOLD analysis project Ga0210025, IMG submission 183989) | Groundwater microbial communities from Crystal Geyser aquifers in Utah, USA - Crystal Geyser metaG 2015-0102 (SPAdes) (version 2) | ecosystem: Environmental > Aquatic > Deep subsurface >...
GAATTGAAGCGAGCGAAGAAGATTGCAAAAAGTCAAAAGATAGAACACTCAATTATTAAAATACAAACTGATCTATTCCAAGGAACTTCCTTGACTGATCCAAAGATGAAAGTTCCCAAAGATTCTCTAAAGAAACATCTCAAAGACAATACGATTCCAAATACTTATGTGCCTGGTAGAAATATATTATTTCTTTCCTTTGCGCTGAGTTTTGCAGAAAGCAGAAATGCTGGTAGAATCTTTATTGGAGTGAATGCTCTTGATTATTCTGGTTATCCAGATTGTAGACCAGATTTTATAAAAGCTTATCAATCAATGGTCAAAAAGGGAACCAAATCTGGATCAAAAGGTCATTCTATTCAAATTATCACACCGCTAATCCATCTTTCAAAGAAAGAAATTGTAACTCTCGCTTCCCACTTAGCTGTTCCCTTTAAAGATACAATTTCTTGTTATGATCCAAATCCTCTAACGGGAAAACCCTGTGGTCACTGCGATTCTTGTATTTTGCGAAAGAAAGGATTTGCTGAAGCGGAAATTATAGATGGATGAAATGGTTCAATCTCTCTATCCTGAACTTCTTCTTATACCAATTTAATTCGCGGTTGCATCATTTTTTTGAAATGTTTAGTTATTTGACACAGCTTTTAAATGTTTTACAAATTTTGGCATTTTGTGGGGAATGTAGAGTAGCATGGAAACTTTAGTAACTGCACTCACTATATTTGTTCTCGCCATTTTCATTGGATTTGAGGTTATCACAAAAATTCCTCCTATCCTACACACTCCTTTGATGTCAGGATCGAATGCAATTTCAGGAATTACTGTAATTGGTGCCTTACTTTCAGCTGGATATCAGGTCACAATGCTAACCACTATCCTTGGATTTATAGCTGTTCTTTTTGCAACAATCAATGTTGTGGGAGGATTCTTAGTAACCCAAAGAATGCTAGGAATGTTCAAAAAGAAGGATTAAATGGAAAATTTTGTAAAAATATCATACCTTATCGCCTCTGTATTATTTATAGTAGGTTTAAAAAATCTATCTCACCCAAGAACAGCCGTTAGAGGAAACGCCCTTGGTGCTTTGGGGATGTTTATAGCAATTCTTGTAACTCTTTTTGATAAAAATATTGTTAGCTATGAAATTATAGCAGGTGGTATTATAGTAGGTTCTCTCATTGGAATCGTCTTAGCAAAGAAAATTCAAATGACTGCTATGCCTCAACTTGTTGCTTTGCTAAATGGATTTGGTGGTATTGCATCCATTCTTGTTGCCGGCGCTGCATTGTTAGAAGCACTCGAATTAGGAAAATTAGTAGATCCTGCATTTTCTGTTTCAACTGGTTTGTCAGCTGCAATCGGTGCAGTTACATTTTCAGGCTCTATGATAGCTTTTGGAAAGTTACAAGGAATCGTAACTGAGAAAGCTGTTCGTTATCCTGGTGACCAGGTAGTAAAAGCTATCGTCCTTTTAGGAATAATAAGTGTTGGCGGCTATTTTGTATATGAGCCAACTAATTCTGATTTGTATTGGATAATTTCTGGTATTGGAATTTTTCTTGGACTTATTTTAGTTCTGCCTATTGGCGGTGCTGATATGCCTGTCGTAATATCTTTATTAAATTCTTATTCTGGAATTGCGGCCTCCATGAATGGATTCGTTCTTGATAACAATGTATTGATTATATCTGGTTCTTTAGTTGGTGCATCAGGAATTATACTAACTCAAATTATGTGCAAAGCAATGAACCGATCTCTAACGAATGTATTATTTGGGGGATTTGGTCAAGTTGCAGAGGAAGTTGCTGATAGTGGTGATTTCTATTCTGGAAAAGTGAAATCAACAACTTCGGAAGAAGTCGCGATGATCTTAGACATAGCACGAAAAGTTGTAATTGTTCCTGGTTATGGTATGGCAGTTTCTCAAGCTCAACATACAGTTAGAGATCTTTATAATTTATTAACTTCTCGAGGAATTGAAGTTGAATTCGCAATACACCCTGTCGCAGGTCGTATGCCAGGTCACATGAATGTTCTTCTTGCAGAAGCTGATATTCCGTATGATAAATTGAAAGAAATGGATGAAATTAATCCAACCTTTGACAGCGTAGATGTAGTTATTGTGAATGGTGCTAATGATGTTACCAATCCACTTGCAAAGACAGATCCGAAAAGTCCAATCGCTGGTATGCCAATTTTAGAAGTAGGCAAAGCGGGTACTATCGTTGTTATCAAGAGATCCTTGAGTCCAGGTTTTGCAGGTGTTCCTAACCCACTTTTCACTCAAGATAATACATTAATGCTTTTCGGAGATGGAAAGAAAGTAACTCAAGAAATCATTAACGCATTAAAAGAGTAAGTATTGTTTTATTTGCTAAGCGGAAAGAAATAGTAAAACTTTTCCATTGCAAAATTGTATTTTAAAGTAGATTCATATAAGGATCTCACTTCAGTTGCTCTAGTTGAATCTTGGTTAATATATTCTAAGGAATATTTATCTGCTAGAGCCATTTTATTTAATTTTATCAATATATTTAAATATTTTTTCCTATCTTCATCAGTTGCGAGTCCTGATTCTACAATATCTTTCCAGATAGATTCTGATTGATTCTCTTGCATAAGAAAGTCATAAGATTGGGCTAGTATCCTTTTAGAAGAAATAGGAAGATTGCGTTCTTTGTCTATTAATTGGATAACTTTTTGATAATCTTGCCTTGATTCAAAAATTAAATCAGTAAATAAATATTTTACTTCAGAATTTTTACCATCATCTTTATATAATTTTTCTGCATTCTTATAGGCAGAGTCCATTTTGTTTAATTTTCTATCTATTTGAATTAAAAGAATCTTTGCATCTGTAAAATTAGCTTTCTGTTCGATAGCCTTAGTTATGGCTAAGCGTGCTTGTTCATACTCACCTAACATATAATGAGCAATAGCTAAATTATTAAAGTAATGTGGGTTAAACGGAGAAAGTTCAACAGCTACTTTAAAAGCTTCTTTACTACGGTTCCAATCTGACCAGATTCCATAAACCATTCCGATAAGATAGTAAGCAGCTTCATGTTTTGCATTGATTGCTAGGGTAGTTTTTAAATCTGATTCTGATAAATTAAGTTGTTTCTTTGTAAAATTAACAGCTGATCTTAAATAGAAAAACTCATCTGTTGTGCTTTGCAATAACTCATATTCTTTTAATTTCTTTTCAGCTTGAGGTAATCTCTTCCATCTTAAAAAGTTAATTACATCACGGCCTATCTTTTGTAATTCCAATTTCATGGTTGGATCTAGATCATCCTGTTTAGAAAAACCTGAAAGACCTTTAATTTCTTGAGATGAAATATTAGTGAATGTTAAGAAAAAAATAATTATATAGATGAATGTGTTTCTAACCATTGAACGATCCTTTTATGAGCAGTGTTTTTTAAAATTGGATATACATTTGTAAATTCTTCGAATTCTAATTGTTTGTTTACATCACCAAGAAATGGAACTGACCATATATCCTTAAGATGCTTACTAAGCATAGAATGGTAATCTCCCATAGAATAGGAAGCAAGTTTCTTGCGTAAATACATCGCCTCCAAAAGACCTTGACCAAAATAAGATAAAAATAGATCAGCATGCTTTAGAAAATTCCACCATAGCTTCTTTGTAATTCTTGATTCATAATAAATATGAATCGAATCTGATTGATAGCCACCTATTCTTAGAATTTTATAATCCGAAAAATTGTTTAATAAAAAGGCATCTAATCTCGATGAAAGAATTTTATCTAAATTTCCCGCATAACAAAGTATAGTTTTATTTTGGAAAATTCTATTTTGAATTTTAGTCTTATTTTCATTATTTTGAATTTCTTTTAATACTTCATCAGCAATAGGCGAAATCAAAATTTCTGGCTCTTCCTCCCATCCAAATGAATCGGGATGCGGCAATAAATCTAAAAAACCATTATCTGATAGACCTTGTTTAGATTTAAAAATTTTTCTATCATTTGAAAGTTCATCTATGCGTAGCATAGGAGATTGAAATTTTTCATTTTGGAAATCTTCTCTCGAATCAATTATATAAAAATCGTAACCTTCAGAAATTTTCTCACTATTGAATTGCATATGCACTGTATAACCTAAAATTACTAATTGCGTTGATAGTATTGTCATACGTTCCCAGTGACCTGAACCATGACTTATTGGATTACCAATTATAATTAAAATAGATTTCTTCTGAAGAAGTTCTGGTTTTGGTAAATTGAACTTAATTTGTTGAACTTTTTGATTTTTAAGAAACAATTCAGAATTTCTTTTTACCAAATAAGAAATTTCGTAGGCTCCAAATTTTTTATTATTAAAGATTGTGATCGATTCATCATAAATCTCAAGTAATGTTTCATAATCTAATTCTTCATCGAAGGTTAATCTGAGATTACCAATAGTTTCAGGAAATGGAGAGGGAAGTTTAATAATATTGAACTCTTGAGGATTTTCTTTTATGTGAAGACTAACGTGTTCGAAATGTCTTTCTTCCATAATAAAAGAGTTATTTTCTAAAGCTTCTTTAGAAAAAGATTCAATTCCCATTCCTAATGGCAATGGCGAATAGTACATAAGATCTATTTTCTTATTAAAGTAATATGATAGTTTCCATGCTTCTACAATAGTTTCAATTGCCTTAATATCGACAAAAGGATTATCTCCCGTTAATCGCAAAATTACATTCGCTTGAAAATAAGTAGCAGCATCTATATATCTTTTACGGACATTGTTTAGATCACCTTCAAAATAAAGAAAGGACTTATCTTGCAAATACTCTTTCAACAAGTGATCTTCATTAGGAATCAGAAAAATAATTTGTTCTTTTTCGAGTATTTGATTCAATCTTGAATGAATATGTTCTAATAGACTCATTCCATTTTGTGGAATTTGTTTTAATATTTTATTAGGATACCGAGTGGATCCTAATCGAGCTTGGATAAATGCAAATATTTTAGGAATTGAAAGTATACCATTCATCGCAATTTAAGCAAGGAAGCCCTGTCTCATCATGCTTACCTAAAATAGATTTTTGAAAATTAATGTGAGGGCTCTTCCAAATTTCTTCCAAAGAATTATTTTTTATATTACCTATTGGTTTAATTTTTTTTTCATTAACAACTTGTTTGCACAACGATACATCTCCATTTGCATGGATATAGAAATCTCTAGCTAGATGCCAACAGAATTCTCTCATTAATGGAGTTAAGTCACTCACTCTCTTCTCTTCTAAAGAACCTGCGTAACTATTGTACTTTTGGAAAATTACATTAATTTTCTTTTTCTCGAAAAAAGTAAAATAGCTATCTACCTCATCTTCAACTTCGAGTATTTTAAGTATTTGGGCATGAATATTTTGAATAGGCAACAAAGTAATTAGATTATCAATATTTTGTAATACTTTCTTTAGTAATTTCTTTCCATAAATAGAATTATATCGATCTTCTTTTAATGTTGTTAAATTGATTATGATTGTTAACTTATTTTTTTCATTTTCAGAAAGTAATTCTATACAATTAAACAATTTATCTTCGTGTTCAGATAAAGAAGTTTCTATTATCAATTCAGCGAGATTATTTAAAGATAGTAATTCATGAATGATTTTGGAAAAATCTTCATGGAGAAGAGGCTCGCCCATTCCACCAATACAAATAGTAAATTTAGATTCTATACCTGAGAGTTTAGATTTTAAATCTAAAATTTCATCATAAGAAAATTTTGATCCATCTAAGGTATTTTCAGTGTATTGCCTTGGACAGAATGTACATTTCAATTCACAACCTCGAAATAATTCTAGTTCTATCCAAGAAGGTGAACTTCGGTATAAATTAGAATTCTCATGGATGAAGCTAAGTAATTTCGAATAGGGAAAGTCTTTAGACTTTCCAAATATTTCTGAAACTAAAACTTGTGCCCTTGGTTCATTCGGACACAGATTCAATCTATACTGTCTAAGATCTGGATGTTCAAAAAATATTTCTACATCATAATTGTTTATATTTTTTAAAAAGAAGTCATGAACACTTTGATTTAATCCATTGGGCAAGGATTGAACAAATTCTCTAGTCAAAATTCTCGGAATGATTCCCTCAGGCAAATTTTCACTATATGAATATTGACTCAGAAATTTTTTATGTCTTTGCCATATATTCTTTGTTAATTCCACATCTAATAATGGCGCAAGTCCGTTAAAATAAAGAAAGCATACCTCATCCCAATCTTCATTTGCACTTTTAGAAGAAGGTAGCTCTGAATTAACTTTATTTAAAAATTCAAACTCTGAATCTGATTTTAGTTCCTTGAATCCAAAAATATTTTGATTTGAAAGAAATAGAATTTCTGGAAATAAACTTCTAATTTTACTTTGAAAGACTTCTAAGTATTGATCTTTAAATTTTAAAAAGGAAGTATTTTCTTTGTAGAATAAAAATGTCTCTTTATCTAAATACAAACATGCATAAGATGGATTGTATTCTAGTTGTGTCATTAATCTAAATTATAAATCTCTTCTTGAATTTTTATATTGTGCTCTTTATTGTATGTCGGGTCATACGTTGTAATTGAAATCTGAGTTCTCATAGAATCTAACCAATCTTCAAAGGCCTTCTGCTCTTTATCTCGGTAAAGAACATTTTGAATACCTCGTCTAACACTGTCTATTGGTGTAGCCCTCAGTCCTTCTATCATAAGTATACAATATCTTTTTCTTTCATCACGGTAAATTTCAGAAATTTTATTTTCTTTAGTCTTAGAAGTAATTGAAGCTAGAATTGAACTTTGCTTGAATAATTCAAAGGCTGCAATCCAATTCACAAAACCACCAGAAGCTTTGTATCTAGAGTCATTTCTTGGTCCACTAGCAATCAATCTAAATAAACTAGGGTCTTTAATTACTTTTGTACGAATTTCGGTTATTTCTTTGTATACTCGGGATTCTTCATCAATGGAAGAGTCCTTAGGAGCAATAGCAATCTCTCTAAATTTTACTTCGAATCCAACTTTTGCTTTATTCTTTGCATACCAGGATCGGATTTCTTGTTCGGATGGAAGAGGAGTAGAAACTCGTATCTGAAGTAGCTGCCCTTTCTTAATTTGGTAAGGCAAATCTTGGATCCACTGATCATAGCTCATAGATGTTTGAGAGGGAATCGCTTTTTTGAATTGCTCCAAATCAGTAATTCCCATTGATTCCATTCGTTTTTCTACTTCAGCTTCTATCCGTTTTTCATTGATTTGAACAGATTCTTCTTCAGCTACTATGTCTACAATAAGTCTATCAATTAAAAAATCGATAACCTGGCTTCTTAAAGATTGCTTCTTTCTACTAGGGGGTGCAAATTTAGAGATGACTTTATATCTTTCTACACCGTTTTCATAATCGATTTGGCTAATGGAAAAATTTCCAACGATAGCAATAATTTGATTTAAAGACTCTCGTTTAGCAGCGATTAGCATCGAATTACCTACAAGGCATAGAAAAATTAATAATGAGATTATCTTTATTTTTCTATGTTTCATAATAGTTTAATTCAATTCCCTAATCCAAAAGCAGTGTGAACCGCTTGTAGACCTTCTCTAGATTTTGATTGAGGGACTACGCAAGAAATTTTAATTTCAGAAGTGGATATCATCAATATGTTGACTCCCTCCGTTGCTAATGCCTGGAACATCTGAGCAGCAACTCCCACATGTGATTTCATACCAACTCCAACAGCCGAAAGTATAGCAATGTCATCATCAATTTCTAAATTGCCCGATGAAAGTTTTTTCTTTAAATCCTCTACAACAATTTTCGTAGTTGGTATATCTTTTTTAGAAATTGTGAATGAAATAGTATTCACTCCATCGCGGGGTGATGATTGAACAATTACATCTACTATAATATCTTTATTTGATAAGGCAGAGAATAATTCTGCTGCTATCCCAGGTTGGTCTTTTACATCAGGTATAGTAACACGTGCTTGGTCATTTTTTACGGTTACTCCACTTACTTTCATTTTTTCCATAATTTTATCCTCACTTACAACCAAAGTTCCTGGTTCTCTATGAAAACTACTTCTCACATGAATCGTGACTCCATAATTCATAGCCAATTCAACTGATCTAGAATGCAATACTCCAGCACCTAAGGATGCAAGCTCCAACATCTCTTCATAAGTGATTTGCTTAAGCATTCTTGCTTCTGGCACTTTGTTGGGATCAGTTGTATACACTCCATTTACATCAGTGTATATTTCACATTCATCTGCACCCAAAGCTGCGGCAATTGCAACGGCCGTTGTGTCTGATCCACCCCTGCCTAAAGTAGTGATATTTTCATCTTTATCGATGCCTTGGAATCCAGCAATGATAGCGACTTTTCTTTCTTGAAAAGCATGATCTATTCTAGTTCTATCAATAGAATCAATTTTAGCATTAGAATGATTTCCATCTGTTAACATTTTTATCTGAAAACCTGTGAAAGATTTTGCAGGAACCCCTATAGATTCTAAAGCCATAGCCAAAAGTGCAACAGAAACTTGCTCCCCAGTAGAAAGAAGCATGTCCATCTCTCGTTTGGGAGGATTATCTGTAATTTGGTCAGCTAAATCGACAAGAATGTCAGTAGTATGTCCCATTGCGGAGACAACCACAGCTACATTGTCCCCATTTTCAAAATATGATTTAATTCGATTGGCTACATTTTTAATTTTCGTAGTATCGCCGACGGAAGTTCCGCCGTATTTTTGAACAATTGTCTTTGCCATTCAGTTAAGATTCTCTACTGCTATGATTTTTTTCTATTTTGCTCTAGCAAGTAGATTATTTTTGCAACATTTTCCCATAAATTTACTCGTATATAGCAGAGGTAGAGAATGAATTCTTCAACTACAGTAGCACCCATTGTAAAACAAAAGACACCTATATTATTTTTAACTATCTTTTTCTTAGTAGAAGCAACCGTATTATTTGTGTTCACAGTTGAATTCCAATGGCATCTTTTAGGTTTAGCTGTTGGTATGTATTACCTAAGAATGTTTGGAATTACAGCAGGTTATCATAGATATTTTTCCCATAATGCTTTCAAGACCTCGAGGGTATTTCAATTTATTCTTGGTTGGATTGGTGCTATGTCCATGCAGAAAGGACCTCTTTGGTGGGCAGCTCATCATAGAAACCACCATAGATATTCCGATACTGAATTAGATATCCATTCACCAAAACAAAAAGGCTTCTGGTATTCTCATATGATTTGGTTCTTGAAAGATGATTATAATGATTATGACTCTCGTATAATTAAAGATTATTATAAATATCCAGAAATGGTTTGGTTGGATAGATACAATTGGATTCCTCCTTTAACTTATGCTATTGGATTATATTTAATTGGTGGATGGGCTTGGTTAGTTTATGGGTATGCTGTTTCAACTTTTTTCCTTGGACATGGTACTTGGGCAATCAACTCTCTAGCGCATGTTATAGGTTCAAGAAGATATGATACAAAAGATGACAGTAGAAATAATTTCTTTCTAGCTATAATAACTATGGGTGAAGGATGGCATAACAACCACCACCACTATGCACACTCAGCCAACCAAGGTTTCTTTTGGTATGAAATTGATTTATCATATTATATCTTAAGGTTTTTAAGTATGTTTGGAATCGTGTGGGATCTAAAAATGCCTCCTTTAAAAATTATTGAAGAAGGCAAAGCAAAGGATCGCTTGAAGAAATTATCAAAATCGAAAAAGTCTAATCCCGAAAAAGCAAATAGCGAAGGTAATTGGATTCCCCAAGGTATGAAACCTGATATGGTTAATGCTTCTATCGCGGAAGGATAATTTTATAGAAATATTATTCTAATCTTTTCTTTAACTCAGTTGTAAGAAGATTGTGTTCTTGTTTTTTGTTTTGGATATTTTCTAAATAATCAATCGTATTTTGAAGCCATGTATTATCATTTTCAAGTTCTTTGCGAATGAAGACATGGCGGATATCATTGAGAGAACGTATTTCGAGATATCTTCTTTGTTTATCAAAGAATAACATATCAGCAAGATTAGTAAGAGAATAGTTACTCGAATTCAAGGCAGCCAAAACATCGTCTAACCAAATTAAACCACGGTTCTGGCGATCCACGTACTCAATCGCTTTTTGAACTTGGGTTGATATTATAATTTCTCGTTCTTTGGGTCCACCATACACGCCTAGAGATGGTTTGCTTTTAGATTTCGATAAACTCTTTTTATTTCCTGGTTTATCACTCTCACGGCTATTCTGAGCTTCAATTCCAAATAAGGAGGCAAGCCATTCTAAGAATCGAACAAAAATTCCTTTTTCAGCCTGCTCTTTTTTGATTCTTTCGGCTTCCAATTCTGCTTCCCAATCGGTTATTGCCTTAGAAAGATTCAATTGTTCTTCAACAAAATGTTCACGATTCGGAAAACCTGTTGGAATTTCTTTTAAGAATTCATAGATTCCATTTTTCATGGAAGATTCTTTAGCCATACTGTTTAAGAAATTTCTTTTCTTTTTAAAACGAATGAAGGATGTCGGCAAATTTTCTTTGTAAAGTAGATGGATTCCAGAACTGGATTGCCCTGCTCTTTTTTCAATATGACTTACAAGATCAGGATTGCTTTTGCATTTTTCCAAAAATTTATTGAATAAAGATACTTTATCTATTCCTGTTTGTTTTGCAAATTCAGGATCAACACTGAACTCTTCT
>Ga0210025_1005164_pt1 | contig 10740 bp, 13 predicted proteins | sample CryGeyme20150102_FD_183989 | JGI IMG/M metagenome (GOLD analysis project Ga0210025, IMG submission 183989) | Groundwater microbial communities from Crystal Geyser aquifers in Utah, USA - Crystal Geyser metaG 2015-0102 (SPAdes) (version 2) | ecosystem: Environmental > Aquatic > Deep subsurface >...
TTGATTACCATAGTGATTATCTTAAGGAAGTCAATAACCATATAATTGACAGGTAATCGTATTGCATAAAAAAAACACAGAGTGTACATCATGTTTATGACGTCTAATATGCATGTTTTGATGCTAATGACAAACAATACTTTGTGGATGGATGTTTATGATTTTAAGTCATATAGATGTCCTGTATCTCCACGTGAATGAATATTGAAAAAATGGGTTTAATTCTATTTCTTTCTTTTTCAGTTTCAAAGTCAATATATGATATAAATTATACTTGAAGATCATAATATTAAAAAAGTATTTTGCAAAAAGTATGAACCTACAAATGGATGATCTACTTCTGATGGTCAAAGACCCTTCTGATCAGAATATTCTGCTAAAACAATATCAACGCATCCAAAAGTTAATAGGTTAAGCTCACACCTTAGAGCTCCTCAAAAACCTCTCTGAAACATCAAGTATTCAATTGCTGAATTCAATCAGTGATAGTGACAGTGATTTATTGGAAATAATTCCAGAAATGACACCAATGGAGAAGGAAAAAACTAAAATTAATCTATAGCAATAATTGTCTCATGTTTCTTCAAAAAAGTATAATATAAAAAGTACAACAAAAGGATTAAGTTAAGTCCAGGACTTATAGATATAGAGGCAGTAAGTGAAGCAGGAGCTTGACACTTCACATCCTGAATACAAAATACAGCCAGATACAATGGATTTTACTTATCATATTAATAAGATGATAAACAACTTCAAGAAGGTAAAAATCCATGACGAGTTCGAGGTCTCTGCTTTGGACTTCATGGGAAGGAACAAGTAGCAACTCGTCTCTGTGGGAAACAATTACTTCATGAACTTCTATGATGTTGAGACCTTGACTCTTCAGAAATAAATCAATCTGGAACATCAATTATCTTCTCTGCACATCAACGGACCTATCATTATAGTCGGCAATGGCAAAGGCGAGCTGATAACCATGGACAAATGCTTTGACATTATACATAAGCAGAAGTTTCATACTGACTGTGTTACCGACATATTTGAATAGGGCTCTAAAATTATAACAGTGGGTTATGATGGTTTGGTTAATTTCATCGATAGAAGAACTTATGGCATCATCAACACCATGGACCTGGATAGCCCTCTAAATCAAATCACCAAATTCAACGGAAAATACTACATTGCTGGTATTGAATCATTCACTATTGATCAGGAGCACAACATTGAAAAAATAGGAAGGTATGATCAGTTTTTACCTATCGGCAAAAATTTGTTTGCCACTAATGACCATAATGGTTTTACATACATGAACACCAACGATAGGAAGTATGTGCCATGTGAGAGAATGGTGGCTTACAAAAATGGAGTTTTGGGTACCTCTGGGAGGGCTGTAACCTATTTCCAACTTGATGAAGGATAGCGTGTCTGGTGGAAAGGTACGGCCCTACCTGAGATAAATCGAGGAGATTCGATGACTTCAATGGCAGTGCGGGACAACATGGTCTTCGCAGCAGGCTAGACAGGTCACATATACATGTTCTCCTTTGACTAGAGCCACTCCTGGCTGATGTCGTGATAATATATTACGTATTTTACTTTGTGATTTTTCGAGCTATGAAGCTTACCGTTTCTATAGAAGGGTAGAAGTAGGCTTACATTCGATTTAAAATAGCATAATAAAATTGGCACAAATGGGAAGAAAATACCTGAACATTCAAAGAGAAGAGCTGTCCTACAAGATCTACCTCTAAGACCTCAAGATGGTCTACAAAAAGATTAATAAGCCCAGTCCCAAGATCCCTTATTTTGGCAAGGAGACATGCTACCAGCAAACTAACATGGCCTTCAAGGAAAACTCTAAATGCTAAATCAGTCTTTGAAATATCAAAGGTTTACTGCTCAAATGATTTTTGTATCATTTAAACTGCTGCCTACACATACATCAATATACTCATCTATCTCAATGCTCTCTCCTCAGAGTTTTCAGAGCGTTAACGTTGTAAGAAGTTAATTTTGCCATCCTTCCATGGTTGTAGAAAGTAATTCTTGAAATTAGTTGAACACAACAATGTTTGTGAAGGTTCAGCTCTTGACTTTTTTTTATTTTTTGTGACTTTACCAAATAACCTGACAACAACCTTGAAGAAAGAGCTAAGGACAGTGCTTATGGAACCGGTTATTAGTGCTTATACATTAAGTTAGGGATAAAAAAATGTTGAGAAAATTAAGGTGAAAAATTAAGAGCTTTTCTTGAACTATTAATTGACTTGAGAAGCTAAGTCATCTCAAATGATCAAGAGTACTCTCCTGTTGCGTTTTAAGAGGGAAAACTAAGGGTTCATAAGCACAATATTTATTGGGGGAAGATTGGACTTAGATTTATTGTAATGTCAACTGATTAAATGATATTCTTTATAATTATCTTTCAAATACAACTTACCAGACTATGCCAAAAGGTCTCCAATCAATTCGGATAACTAATTACTTATTCTGGACTGTCACAATCATCAACTGTCTAATTTTGAGCTCCTCGGCCCCCCTCACAACATCTTAAACACACATATCAACCACTCGTAATGCTGACAGAGCTACCATATGTGGCTACTACAGTGCATAATACTCATCAGAAGATATCGCATCAAGCAATAGCTATATCTCTCAGTATAGCTACCTCAGTACAGCAGAAATAGAGTCGATACTATATAATGCCAATTTTGTTCCGACAAAAACTGAGACTATTTTGATCATGGCTCCCCACTTCATCATTTTTTCAGTGTTTGCCATTCTATGGATACCTCTTTGTTGCTGCTGCGTGTGGCCGGGTATAAATTAACCTAGCTAGAGAAACATCCCACTTGTCCTAAATTCCGAAAACCTGAAAAATAAATGTACACCAAATTGTAACTCAAATGGCCAGCATACTGTACCATTGTTTTTTACTTGGTCACAATGGTCGGTGGAATCTTAGGGATTATCAAGGGAGTCGATATAGTTTATTCCTTCAACGATGTAGGATGCAAAACAGCAGCTGTGGCTGACGATACGATGTACGGAAGGTTGTCTCCGACTGTTTAGAATAGATTTTTTGTGGGATTAGAGCCCTTCAAAACAGATTTGACATCTTTCAATTCAACCTTCAATACAATTTGGACCCAAAATGACAACGTAATTAGTTTAAAATTTAGGCTCTTCAGAATGCTGGAAACATCGCCACTCAGCAAAATTTATTTGAGCTGGGAATAGCAAATAGTTATGCCACATATTCTAACCCAGTATATTCGACAGCCTTCAGCAGTGATGGTATCAACTATGTTGACGTTAACTCCGAGTTTAAGAATTTGTTCTATGGGCCTTTGACCAATAGTACTACAATTTTAGGAACCATCAACAGCGTCACTAGTACGATATTTACATAGATCAATGCAGTCCTGGATCCCATGAAGGCTGCCCATGCTAATCTTTCGGCTACAACGGAGTCAACAGTTCAATCACAAATGACCTCTACTGTCATTGGGATATCATCTTTCTCAACTTAGTTGACAAATTTCATCGGAAATTGGAACAAGTTTTTTAGTGTAAATTTATCATTATGAAGAATCAATCATCATTGGATCAGTTTGTTTTACTCTTGAAAGCATTCTATGGGTTGTTTTTCGCACTCTCAATCCTTGGCCTTTTGGGATCAATTATCTTAGCTTGTTTTTCAGTCGTCAAGGTGAGACTCATCATGTATTTTGCATGCTCTTTTCTCTTCTTCTTCGGTTTTATTTCTTTTGTTCTTCTGATTATCTTGGCCGCACTGGCACCAACTCTTTCTCAAACTTGCGCCTATCTAGATAGCAAAATATCAACAGGGGCAGGTACAGCTGATCTGTTCACAAGGCTCGGCTTCAGCACAATGGGCAACTTCTTTTCAAATTGCATGTCAGATGGTACAGGATGGATGATGAACGATCTGAATCCAACTTTCAATACAACTTTTTCAGACCTGATTCTGATCACAAAAAATATTCAGCTTTTCAATTTAGTTATTCCCAACTATTCAACAGCTAACCTGACAGCTCCTTTCACCAGTGGGTTATCAACAGTCAACAAGGTATCAAATGCTCAGCTCATAGACGTCAACGACACGATTGCTCTTAACCACATTACAGCTGTCAGACTTGTTTCTTATCCTATTGATATTGCCTGTACTACCTTGAATGTTCAAGGTGATTCCTGGATGCCGTCTTATGATTTATACTCTTGTCCTGGTGGGAAGGCCAGCAATACCCCTTGTGGAGATCTATCATCGACTGGTACTTGTCCTCTGGGTTGCTATGAAATACTGAAGCAGTTCCAAAGTGCAGCAGGAGATAACAATTTTGAGATGACCCTAGCTTCTAGATACGGAAGCAACACCTGCAATTACTTTAATTATGTTGTCAACCTATAAAAAAATTGGAATATTCCCAGACAATCAAGTATGAGCAGTGTCAATACTTCCCTTAACAGTGATCAAACAAACATCAACAACTATGATACGGCCTTTAAAGCTACTCAAGCCAACATCAGCACCTACCAAACCATTCTTTAAAGTACTTACAATGGACTAACCAACCTCACAGCTGGCACCTTCTACGGACTGGACTGTAGAGTTTTGGGCTAAAGCATCACCGATATGCGAAATTCAATCTGTGTCGGTATGCTAAATTCAGTTTACCATAACTTGATCTGCCTAATTCTGATCAGTTATGGCACACTGATGGCGGCATGTTGCACAGTATGTGCAGGTGTCAGACATTTCAAGCATCTACAGAGGATGATAGTGCATGTAGGCTACAAAGGAGTTCCTGTGATGATATCTGACAAAAGTAGAATATTAGAGAAGGGTTGATGATGTTCTAATATATTTATGCATTTTTATTATTGAGGAAATAGAATGATGCTACTAGACGATTTTTAGATATATTTTTAGATTCTAATCTGAGTTGACTTTATCAAATCTTTTATGAGTCAGCAAGAAGATAAAAAATACGTCAGCTATTCCCTTTGCTTCTATCAAAAGGACTAGGAGCTCAAGGCTATTGCCCATCGGGCCAGATTGGGCTTCGATCAGTTCGGATCCTCCAGCAAAGATTCAGCTCTCAAGGCGAAGACCATCGACAACTTCAAACTCTTCAACAAGAAGAACAAAACAGGTCAGAGGGAGCTCCTTCAAGAAGACCCTGAAGCCTACGTCGACGCTCTGTTGGATGTTGTGATCTGCCTGAATAGATAGTCAGACCTAATGGAGTATGTCCTGACCACTCTTGATGCTATTTTCACCGAAGAGCGACATGTCTTAAGAATTGTCGTCGATGAAATCAAAGCAGGAAAGTACAGCAACTTGATCTCCAAGCTCAAAGGTATCGAGACTGTCAACTCCAAAAAGGATTATACTCCCGTCATTGTGCTTGCTGCCAACAGACTTATCTCTATTATTTTGGGCGAGCTCCCAAGAGAGCAATTCTTCAACGAACAAAAGGCCTATATCCTTGAGCTTCTCAACAAAAAGTCCCATAAAGATCTCATTTCTGACTATGGGCTCGTCTCCTGCTTTGTTCACTTGAATAAACATGAAAACCTTGCCAGTGAGTTTATGGAATACGGAGGTGCATCATACTTGCTTGAATGTCTAAGCAGAAGCGGAAATGACATTCAACTTATCTATTACACAATGCTCAACATCTGGATGCTGTCCTTTGTGCCTGACACTGTTGATAAATGGTTCGGATCTGCGAAATTCGGAGTTATCAAGCATATCTGCGACATCTTGCAGAAGGTCTCTAGAGAAAAAATCACCAGAGTTGCCTTCATGATATTTAAAAATGTTCAAGATTCCAACGGCTGCCTTGAATTGATGATTGACAACCGTCTCTTGAAGGTCATTGACACCATCCTCAAGGGAAACATCAAGGATGAAGAGCTTATTAATGAAATCAAGGATATTGGTGCAGTTCTGGAGAGCAACATCAGAGTGTTGAGCTCTTTTGATAAATATGTCAAGGAAGTCAACTCTGAACTGTTGGAGTGGAGCTCAGTCCACAACGAACGCTTCTGGAAAGAGAATGCTCTGAAATTCGAGGCCAATGAATATCATATCATCAAGTAATTTATTTATTTACTCAGAAAACTGAAGCATTTGCTCCATAGCAAACGAACAATCAATGTAGCCGTGGCTTGTTACGATATAGGCGAATTCTGTCGATTCTATCCTCGAGGCAGAGAGTATACCATTTTATATTCAGTGTTATCTAATCGTTGAGCATCAAGGATATCATCATGGAAAAGGCAAGATACAGTGAAGATAAATCAGTAAGAGAACAGGCATTGATGGCTCTCCAAAAGATCATGATACAGAACTGGCAAGCCATATGATTCCTATCATCAATCAATCCAAGTATTATACCATTGAACTAAATTTATAATTATCGGATGCTGAAGTGTAACGAGGATTCATGCTCGGAGGAAGAGGAGCCTGAACAGATTTGCCTTGAGAGAGGACTTGTCGTCTAATCGCTAATTGAAGTTGACCATCTCATTTGTAAAAATAATTTCATACAGGCTCCATATGCCACCATATTGTTTGGCAACCGGTCACCTGCGGTTCTCACAATGGCTGTCAAAATGCCTTCTGTTCATTCTGTATTGACTCGTGGTTGAAAAGATGCCACTCCCAAGCAATGAGTCAACCAGTATGCCCTCAATGCAAGCGAATCTTTGTCAGCAGTCGCATTCCTCCCATCCTCAAATCCGTTCTAGACAACCTCCATCTGCAATGCCCCCATTCCAGCAATGGATGCAAATAGATTTTGACCTATGGAAAAGTCGAATAACACCTCAGGGATTGCCAATACAAAAGTATTTAATGAGGCTAACTTAGTGCGCACTTGTCAAGGCTGTAAAAGAGATATCCTGGCACGTGACTACTGTGACCATATCAACAAATGTCTCAAATTTATGATCGAGTGCAGCTATTGTGGAGGAAATATGCCAAAGGTCAAATATTTATAATCACATATCAAACTAGATGAAAAATAAAAAGTAGAAAGAAGTTTCAATTGTTATGAAAATGAAATAAATTCTCTCGGAAACAAAGTATGTGGCTTAGTGGAGACAATATAAGAGTTGAATACAAAATGTGACAGAATGGAGAATCTGACCAAAGCTTTAGTCTTCGGATAACCTTTGGACTTGCTCATTTCTTATTATACCACCTTCACAACTCATTTCTCCTTTCCGAATCCAACTCTGATCAAACCATCTTTCAATGAGGTCAAGGAAAAATTTGATTTCCTGCATTTTTATATCTGGAACCCAATATACACCGATAGTTTTGCCTCAATGAAGTGGACCATCAAGATCAACAAAATGATGGGAAACATCTTGTTAGGCTTCTGCTCAAGCATGAACATCAACTCCCTTGACTACATTGTCAACAAGTACGGTGAGCTAAAGAGAAAAGACATCCATGAAAGTAAATACAAGATAGTCCGAAAGAATGATTTCAGCTTCACTCAAGGAGATATCATCAGGTGCAGATACATGAGCTTGTTAAAGGTAATAAAATTATAGAACGAGACAAAGAAGCAAAGTTTGCAATTGGGTTTCAACGAGATGGAGTAATTTGCTGAAGGAGGTAAAATCTATGTTTTTATCAGCATGGATACACTTAATGATTCTTTGTCCTTTATCTCCTGAGTCACTTCTTCCAGACTGGTCATGAACTGATGAGATTGTATTAGTAAAATATAACTTTTTGGATGAAATCTAGTATGAATACTCAAGAAGGTTTGCTTCATGTTACTATCAAAAAAATAGCCCCTGAAGGTGGGAAAAAATTCGGCACTTCGAAAATGCTTGTGAAAGTAGGTGATCAAGGTTATCCGAACACCTTTGACCTTACAGAGGGAGGAATATAGATTTCACAAGTAAAGATGTTTTAATGTACTAGCTAAGATAGTCTTGAATTAGAATTCAACGATGACAAGAATAATAATGAAGCTGAACTTCGATTTCCTTTGAAAAAGTTAGTTGAAATGCCAAGAGTCAAACATGTTGTTGAGGCAGTCTTAATATAAAAGGTCGACAAAGATCAGAGAAGCAACCACAAGCTCAAGATTCAGAATATGGTGCAAGTAGAACTCGAAATAATTTATCTGAACAATGTTCAGGGCAAGTTTATTGTAGAGACGATGGAAGTCTAGATGACAAGAGATACTGAACTGGTGGGCCAAATGGATCCTTATGTCATTATGAAACTTGGATCAAAAAGTCATACAACAAAGGCCAAGTACAATGAAGGAAAGCATTGCATTTGGACCGAAAGAGTAGAAATGGAAGTTAATCAATCTGGAAAAAGTTCACTAGTATTGAAAATTTATGATAAAGATCAATTCAAAGATGATCTTATTTGTAGCACGGAGATCCTCTTGCTGAAAGAGGGGCTATTGGTTCCTTCCGAAAAACCCAAAGAAAGAGAGTTTAACTTATTTTATGAAGGAGTCAAAGCTGGGACCGTCAAAATCGAATGCCAGTTTGAAATGTTACCATTCAACTTTTGATATAAATCTGATTTCATCTGTATTTGTTCATATTAATTTTAATCAAGGTGAGTCTCTATGAGTCTTACATTGAGCTTGAAGAGACTATTTTCACACGGGAAGAAAGCATGGTACTTGAATCATATTAATGACTAGCATGTTAGAAAGGCTCAATCCCAAGGATTTAGAAGTCGAGCATCTTTCAAATTGCTTTAAATTGAGGAAAAATTCTCAATCCTTAAGGGGAAAAAAATGGTTCTCGATCTTGGTTCTGCTCCTGGCAGCTGGAGCCAAGCCCTAAAAGTTATTGAACCAAATATAAAAGTAGTTGCAGTAGACCTTCTTCCCATGAAATAAGTATAAGGTGTTGATTTCTACAACTCTGATGCTCGAAATCCTTCCTTCCAAAAACTCCTGGGCGAAAAATATGGTATTTTTGATGGGATTGTCAGTGATATGGCTCCCAATTTCAGTGGCACCCTCTTTTAGACTCATCAATAAATGCTGTAACTCAATAAATGTTGCCTCGGACTGAGTATAATTCATGGTTCAGAGAAGAGTAGTCTTGTCATGAAGACAATATAGGGGGAGTATCAAAGAGCGTTAGTGTGGACATTACAATATTTTTTTGAAAGGGTAACTCGATTCAAACCAAAGTCTTCGCGTTCCTAATCAACTTAGCACTATCTGGTTTGTCAAAATAGAAAGTAAAATCAAAACCCCGGTTCTTTATTTGAGAAATTAAATTATTTAGAATTTGGAAGAATCAAGACTAAAAGCGACATTAGGAGCTTTATTGATGGATAGATAGCCTGAATACTTTGTATCTACAGTTTTTAGCCATCTTTGCCTTCCAACATTTAAATTTTAAGACCTTGATGCTCATCAACTCATTAACAATTGAGATTTATAATAATCTCTTGAAAATGAGGGAATTGGAAACGTATTGAAATATCGCCAAACTTTGCCATTTGTTGTTCTTATGTATACAAAACTATTTCCCATTTGTTTCATTGATTTACCTGACACTCCGAATGTTTTTTTGGAAAATCCATCATGTTGATCCATGGGGGACTTTAGATTGACTTTTCTTGGATGATGAAGCATAGTGGATTGAAGCAGAGTCCTTAACTGTTGTTTCTGTCACCTTCAAGACCACAAATTAACTTTTTTAAGCTTCATGAAAGGAGCATCCTCATTTTGTATAATCATTTCTACATTAAGACAAAAAATCACCAGGAGTAAATAAAAATTCACATAAACCTTCCCATTAAAATGTTTTACAATGAATAAGAGTTATGTACTTCTGGGCCTCCTCTTGATTTTATATTTTTTTTGAGTTGAAAGCCATGAACAGTTCATACGGAGATAGTAGCATGAGGCTTCCTGTTCACAATCAGGAGTTCTCTAACTATATGGCAGCTTATGACTATCTGCCCATTCGAGCTGTGGGGATGGAATCCCAACAGAACGATACCTACAGTCAGCTGAAGATGAAGCAAATCGTGGATGAAATGAGGTTTAAAGAAAAGATGGAAGTGATCAATAAGAAGAAAGGAAAGTACAAAAGATCAACAAACAACTGTCATAAGAAGTATATTGGCATCGTGAAAAACCTTGTTTGTCTGAAGCTTAACAATGATGTCAAGGAAAGAATGCTTGAGAGATTCTTTAGCTTCAGAAATTCGAGAGTTTACTACTTTATAATATTGAGTTACCTTAAGTGGTACCTGACTCCAGCAGATATCAGATGGGTTCTTGAACACTTTATTCTCGAAGTTTCCAATAAAATTTAACGCTACAGGATGGAGATCAAAATTACAAGTAACAGTAACTTTATTCAATTTCGAAGAGATGAAATAGCATAAATGTAATTCGCTATTGACTCAATCTATAACTTCCTGAAAGGCAATGAGGAAGACGCCATGAGAATTTTATACCAGAAAAATAAGTATATAATCATAAAAAAGAACTAATACTTAAAAACGCTCCAGATCGTTAGAGAACTGAAGGAGTAGCTGACTGAGAAATTCAAGGATCTTGATATCTAAAGAAAAGAGCAAGATCTACGAATCGAAGAAGTCTATCAGTGGAGACAACATAGTGTCCCTCACATGCCCTAATATCATATGCCCCTTTCTTCAGAGAGAGATTGGCACACTGAAAGACACTACGA
>Ga0210025_1005176_pt1 | contig 10728 bp, 9 predicted proteins | sample CryGeyme20150102_FD_183989 | JGI IMG/M metagenome (GOLD analysis project Ga0210025, IMG submission 183989) | Groundwater microbial communities from Crystal Geyser aquifers in Utah, USA - Crystal Geyser metaG 2015-0102 (SPAdes) (version 2) | ecosystem: Environmental > Aquatic > Deep subsurface >...
TGGATAACTATCGCATAATTAATTGAAACAAGATCTTATTCGCATCATAATGAATAGAATTTCAGACTATCCGAAGAAATCAAAATAACTTTCACTTGGATATGTCACATTAGAGTTTATGAATGCAAATTTATTAATGCAGATACTTTATAACGGCCTCCGTTTTTGACCGAACGCCCATTTTTTCATAGATATTGCGAATGTGGGTTCTTACCGTATCATTACTAATAAACAGTAACTCGGCGATTTCTTTATAACGGTAACCTTTAGCTAATAAATCAAGAATTTCAGTTTCTCTTTTCGATAGATTATAATTTTTTACTTCATTAATTATTTTCTCAGAATCTAACTTTTTAAAAAAATCAACAACTTTTCTAGCTATTGTACTACTCATGGGCGAGCCGCCTGAAATAGCATCTCGCACACTTTCAAGAATTTTTTGCTGCGGTGAAGATTTTAATAAGTAACCTACTGCCCCTGAAGTTAATGCTTCATAAACATAATCGGAGTCTTCAAATACGGTGAAAACAATAGAGGGAATTTTAGGGTAAATTAATTTTAATTGCTTTATTACATCGATACCTGTTAGTTCACTGTTTAAATGAATATCCACAATGAACGCTTTTACGTCATAGAAATCAGAAATACACTTAAATAATTCTTCACCGTTAATAAAACTTTTTGTGATTTTTAAATCTTCTGTTGCGTTTATTAACAACTTAATTCCTTCACGAATGATTTTATTGTCTTCAACTAAGATAATGGAGTTCATTTTTCCCATAATCTAGAATACCTAATCTTTTCCACACATAACATAACCATTACTATGTATTTGTTGTCTTTAATTCAAATGAAGCGGAATTTCAATTACTACGTGTAATCCATTATTAATTGACGATATCATTTTCATTTTACCTTGTAGTTTACTTACTCGGTCATTTATTGATACTAAGCCGTTACCATTTCCAAGTGCATTCTCAACACTAAATCCGATACCATTATCTGAATAATTAAGTAATAGCATATCCTTGACTATGCCAATTTCAACATGAACTTGTGTTGCTTTAGCATGTTTTAACGTATTGTTCGATAACTCTTTACAAAGCAACAATATATGGCGACGAACAGCTGAACTTATTATTCTACTACTTTGTTCTGTTTCAATTTTCAAAGTTAATTGTAGATCAGAATAATCAAATATTCGATGTAATTTTTCTCTTAATATGGCAAATAAACTATCTATTGATTCTTTTTCTGGTTTTAAAACCCATATTAAATCGTTCATGTTTGAAACTAAATTTCTAGAAATTTCTGAAACTTGTTTCAAATAGTTCGTTGAATCTGATCTTTTACTTAAATCCATCAACGCCATTTCATTTAACATGATAATTTGAGTTAAACCCGTACCGAGGTCATCGTGCAAATCTTTTGCAATTCGTTTCCTTTCAAGTTCAAGCTTTAATTGTTCATCTAATTGGCTATGCTTTACAGCTAATTTCTGTCTGTACATCCAATTTAACACTACTATCACACTACTAATTAAGCTAATAGTAGAATGAATACTCCCCACCAATACTCCCAAAAATAACCCTCTTTATGAAATTGTATAACTCTTAGTGAAACTCCGTCTGATGTTTCAAGCTCTTCTGCTTTAACTAATTCCTTAACTGTATTGAAATTTGCGAGAGGTTTCTCACTTAAATAAAGCGAGTATTCGCCAGGTGGCAAATTTGAATAACTAATATTTTGAATTCCTAAGTCAACCTGCCAATTGAAATCAATTCCATCAAGAAAATAAGCAATTTGCGCATTTTGAGGATTTAAATAATTAATTGTTTGAATTTGTGCTCGAAAAAAATGTTGATTTTTGCTCATATAGATCATCTCTTTTCCATCTATTGAGGTCGAGATTTCTAATTTAGATTCAGACCCAAATAGCGAGTGAATTGAAATACTTGTGAGATCTGCTGGTTTTTCTTGCTTAATTGAATTAAACGACACAAAGCCATTGACACTGCCAAAGTAAACGGTTCCATCTGAACATGTATAGAAAGCATTTGTGTTAAACTCATTTTCGGGCAGCCCATTTTGTTTATTAAAATGCCATATTTGCCATGTTTTTGGGTCAATTTTGTGTAATCCTTTATTAGTTGAACACCAAATAAATTTATCCTTGTCTTCAGTAACTCCATAAATAAATTCGTCAACTAGTCCATTTTTTTTGTTCATTACTTGCACAATCTCAAGTTTATCATTTAATACAAACAAGCCCTTATGAGTAGAAATCCAATAATGATCTTGAATAAATGAAATAGATTTAATAAATCTAACTTTATTGTTATTAAATGATTTTATATCAATAATTTCAATTTTTTCATCTTTATATTGATATATATTATCATATTCTCCACCGAATAATATACTATTTTTATTTTCGATGAATATCCCAACTCCATAATTATTAATTATACTTTCAATTTCAGGTATTCCTAATTTATTCAAATGAATACTTAAGATACCATTATACGTATTTGCAACTAATTCATTTGTTTTTTTTGCTCTATTAAACGTTAACACCGTGTAATCACTCAACCATAATTTAGTATTATTGATGAGATTCCAAGCAAGTATACCTTGATTCGTTCCAAGTACTAACCAATTACCAATTCGTTCAATTGCTCTAATTGTATTAATTTTTCTTTGCAGTCCCCATTTTTCTAGTAAAAATGATGCAGTTTTATTGTTTTCACGGTTTAAACGAATTAATCCATTAAGATGTGTTCCAATCCAAACCGAATTCGTTAGGGTATCTTCAAAAAATGAAGTTACAAATAGTGCACTATTTTTGTGCAATTCGGGATATTGAACTTTTGAACTTGAAAATAATTGATCATCTGGTTTAAAATAAAAAAGACCATAACCATCTGTTCCTATCCATATTTTACCAGATTTATCCACATATAAATGACTTATATAACTCATTTCCATTTGTTGATTTTCTTGTTTAACCAAACTATATGAAATCAATTCTCCCGTTTTAAAATCCCAAGAAAACAACCCAAATTTTTCAAATAAAAGTATAATTTTTGATTCTCTTATTATATGCGCATCTAGAATTTTCTCATTTGGAAAAAGTTGATTAGGTAATCTATATTGTGAAATTGCATTTTTATTAGATTCTATTAAATAGGTATTTCCAGATTCAGTAAGAAGAATACTCACAATGGTATCATTCACTACTGTATCAAAACAATAAATAGGCTTTGAAACCATTTTTTGTTCTAATGAAATTTTATTTTTCGTGAATTGAATAAGATTATTATCAGTTGAGAATAATAGGTTTTGTGTAGCTGATTTAACTAGTTTTGTTTGGTTTAATTGGCTTATTTTAATATTTCGAATTTCTTCTCCTTTCTTGTTAAATTCAAGAATTCCATCAGTTGTAATTATGGAAAACCCTTCATTCTGTAATTCAATGAACTGTGCAAAAAGATATTTTTGAACTATTGAAAATGATAAATTTTGGAGATTAAACTTAAGTAAACTGTTATTTTGTTGAACTAAATACGTATAATTATCTAGCTTAAATAATGCTCTAATATTACCACTATTTAAGGAGTTTTGAGGGATTACTGTTTCAAATCCATCAAATAGAACTAAGCCATTACCAGTTCCAATTAGCAATCTCCCATCATATACTTCAGTAATACAAAGAATTGAATTTTGAGGAAACCCTTCAGCTGTTTGAACTTGCTTAATTTGAATCGTTTTCTTTACTATTTCTTCTAACAATTCACTATTTGTTCTAAAAAATGTGTTGAGTAGAATAAAAAGGAGGAATCCAAAATGTAGCATTAACCTTCAAATTTCAGTTTGACATTTAACTCGTAGAAGCCATCTAAAAACGTATTCTTTAACAATTCAATCGTTTTATAAAATTATAAATAAGGGTTCTTATTTCTATTTACGGTTTTTAAAAGGCTCCAAATACATAATATAGAATTACCCGATACTATGTACACACCTAAGCCTAAAAAATAGAAGCTATTTATATGTAATACTGATTAAATACGTCATTTGTACGATTGAGTCCCAAAATTTTAGTTGATACTTTGATTCAACTAAACAAAAATACACTCATGATCATTAAACATAAACACTTATTTACATTTCTCATACTAAGCTTGAGTCTTGTTCAATGTAATTCCATTTTACCCTTAAAATTGGATATAAATGAATCTAAACCCGTCTATTTTGGGAATTATATTGGTTTTAAAGACAAATTCACTCTGGAAAAAAAAATAGTTTCAGTTGATTTAAAAATGATGTCTGAATCAAGTAGTAGTTCTACTAGTGGCGGATTTACAACTACAACATCTGAATCGAGGAGCGCATCTTTAGATTTAATTGAGGGGAAAATATCTGAGGCGCTCATTCCTAGTTCATTTTTTATAAACAATCTCAATTTGAGCATAAAAATGAATGTAACAAATTATGTCTCAGCTATAAAAATAAAAAATCAATTTACTATGAATGCTTCAGTCCTTAAGGGTAATTAATCATGCAATCACTAAAAAAACAGTTCAATCAACTCATTTCATACGTTTTAATTCTGTCATTATCGGCTTGTACTGCAGGTACTACGGTTAATCTAAAAGCAGATAATTTGCAGAAACCAGTTTCTATGACCAAGTATATTCACAATTCAAAATTAGAGGTAATCTCTACAACTTCGTATAAAAAAGTTGGTGAATTAAACCTCGAATTCAATAGAAAAGGTCATTTTTGGAATTTATACAATCCACAAAAGGACACTGATCTTTCAGATGAAATCAATGCTAAAATGCTAGAATTACATGCGGACGGAATTGTAAATTTAACGATTGAATCGGCAGGTGCTCTTAGTAGTATTACCAATACGGGCTTACAAATAGCTGGAGGATGGCTTGGCTTAGCTATGATGTTTTCAGGAACTTTGGTACCCACGTTAATTGGAATTAGCATTTTTGGGGGAAGCCAATATTTACCTGGAAAAGTTGCCATCAAAATTCAAGGTGATTTAGTTAAGTTTAATTAAATCTCATCAATTTCTTAGTGTTTGAATCCACGTTGAAAAGCCGATTTTATGTTGTAAACCCTTCCAAATCTTGTGAATTTGCCCAATATTTTTAGAAAACTATGTTTCGGAGTAAACTCATATTTCATATTTAGTGCGAGAGCATTTTTTGCCTCGCTTTTTTTTGCTTCAAAGTAAAATACAGGGTAAGCGGGTAATCACAAGTGAACTTCGACCAAATTCAACTTTAAAATAAACCTAAGTTTAAAAACTATGGAATATTTGACAAGGGAAATGAACTGCAATTCAGTATAAGAATTATCGCTTTTTTACTTCAATTAAGAAAAAAAACGCGATACATCATTGGGTTTCACTGTTCCGAAAATCGAATAGGATTTCACGGAGATTTGAAAGTTTAGTCGATTTTGAAGTCTGCACAAAGTTAAAATGAAGTAAGAACGAAGCAATAATGACAATAACCTAACTAAATTGTAGTATAATCGGTATCTCATTTATTTATTTTAAGTAAATCTCACCCTTATTAAAAATAGAATTCCATAAATAACTCAAATTCGGTCTTCGTTTCTATAAAAAAGGCAGTGGTTTTCGCAAAGAAACGGTCATCCCGTGCCCTGTCACGATTCGAAGAACCACGAAGTGCTATCTCTGTCCAATATCATTTTACGCAACAATCACTTTTTCTTTGAATAGATTGGTTCTTAGGCTGAGATGCTGGGTCGAAGCCCAGTATGACCAAATAATAGATATGAACTAAGCTCATTATAATGTGAATAAGATCTTGTTTCAATTAATTATGCTACATAAAAACGTTAACAAAATAATTCACTTTACAAAATGTCAAAGTCCGAATTTGAGTATATAAGTCGCAATATAATTCTATTTGAATTTGAGAATAGCGACAAGATTGACTTTTACTAAATCACGACTTCATAGCCGAAATAGCTGTATAATTCTGGCAAGTTTAGCTCAAACTCGCTATTTTGCGCCACAATTTAAGAACGATTTAGTTTTAGTACCATGACAGACATTCAGATTTTTGATCGCCTTTCCAAAACACTTGGAATTTCAGCGCGACAAATACAAACCGTAATAACCTTGCTCGATGAAGGTGCAACGGTTCCATTTTTAGCTCGCTATCGAAAAGAAGTAACCGATGGCTTAGATGAAGAACAAATTCGTTTAGTCAGAGATGCCGTTGCTTTAAAACGTAGCCTTGAAGAACGCAGAGAAGCCATTTTAAAATCCATTACCGACCAAGGGAAACTAACTCCTGAGTTAGAAAAAGCCATTCAAGATGCGGATGATTTAAAGACATTGGAAGATTTGTATTTGCCTTACAAACCAAAGCGCAAAACCAAAGCTTCCGTCGCCAAAGAAAAAGGATTAGAACCTCTTGCTCTTCTTGTTTGGGAACAAAAAACCTTAAAAGGTAATCCTGAAGATGTTGCTAAAAGCTTTGTCAACAAAGAATTAGGCGTTAAGTCCGTATCGGATGCCTTACAAGGTGCTAGCGATATTTGCGCTGAATGGATTTCAGAAAACATTCAAGTTCGTGACAAAATTCGTGAAGATTTAAGAAAATTCGCTTCTATCACGTCCAAAAAGACCGCATCCGTAAAAGAAAGAACTTCCTACGAAAGTTACTACGAATTCAAAGTTCCAGTTAAATACTTAAAACCGTATCAAACATTGGCGTTAAATCGCGGAGAACGTGAAAATATTCTTTCAGTTTCTGTTGAAATTGATATGGAACACGAATTGGAAAACATGGATGAATTCATCATGAAAAATGAAGATTCCATTTTCACTGATTATTTGTTAGATGCAACCGAAGATTCCTACAAACGCTTGTTATTCCCTTCTTTAGAACGTGAATTGCGCTCAGAATTAACCGAACAAGCCGATTTACACGCTATTCATATTTTTTCAAAAAACTTAGGTTCTTTATTGCTTCAAGCTCCTTTAAAATCGAAAGTAGTTATTGGTTTAGATCCTGCATACAGAACCGGTTGTAAAGTTGCGGTTGTGGATGAATATGGAAAATATTTAGAAGGAACCACGATTTTCCCAGTTCCTCCTCATAATGAAGTCGCTCAGTCTGAAGCCGTTTTGATGGCTATTGTTCAGCGTAGAAATGCCAATTTGATTGCAATTGGCAACGGAACTGCAAGTCGAGAAACCGAACAATTTGTGGCGAATTTCATTCAGAAAATTAAAGCAATTAAACCTGATGCCGAACTCAATTATATTATTGTTGATGAAGCCGGTGCTTCGGTGTATTCCGCCTCTCCTATCGCAAAAACCGAATTCCCAGATTTAGATGCAGCGCAACGTGGAAATATTTCTATCGCGCGTCGTGTTCAAGATCCTTTGGCAGAATTAGTGAAAATTGATCCAAAATCGATTGGCGTGGGTTTGTATCAGCATGATGTGAATCAGGTTCAGTTGCAAAAAAGCTTGGACGATGTGGTTGAATCTGCGGTAAATACCGTTGGTGTAAATTTAAACACAGCTTCATTTGCCTTGCTGACTCACGTTTCTGGTTTATCTCAAAAAGTGGCAGAAAGCATTGTGAAACGTCGAGAAGAAAAAGGTCCGTACACCAAGCGTGAAGAATTGCTTGATGTTTCTGGAATGGGACCTTTCCGTTTCCAACAGGCAGCAGGATTTTTAAGAATACCTGAATCTCCAAATCCATTCGATAACACAGCGATTCACCCAGAAAGTTACAAAGCAGCTGAAAAACTATGCGCCAAAGTGGGCATTAATTCTACCATGATCAATCATTTAGATGCCGAAACGCTCAAAAAGCTGAAGGACCTAAATGTGAGAAAAACCGCTGAAGAATTGGAAGTCGGTGTTCCAACCTTAGAACTCATTTTAGAGAACCTAATGAAACCCGGACGCGATCCACGTGATAATTTCCCTCAACCCGTTCTACGTTCCGACATCCTAAAAATGGACGACTTAAAACCAGGTCAAAAACTAGAAGGAACCGTTAGAAACGTAGTAGATTTCGGAGCCTTCGTTGATATCGGCGTAAAAGAAGCCGGAATGTTACACGTATCAAAAATGACACGCGGCGGCGACAAAGTTAAAGATCCTTTAGATGTAGTTTCCGTCGGTGATATAATTACCGTTATAATAGATTCGATAGAACCAGAAAGAGGAAGAATTAGTTTGAGTTTGGTTTAGAAATAAACTTAATTTTTCTTTTTTGAATTGATGATTTTGATGCACAGAATGGGCTTTTTGGTTTCATTCTTTGCATTTTTTATTTAAATGAACACTCCTAAATACTTATTAAAAACAGCTGTTATCAAAAAGTCTTATCCAAGTAATTCACCTCCAGAAATACCGACTTTTCTCAAACTATTTCAAACACCTTGACTTTATATCGAATGTGTTAATCCTTTTTGAAATGCATTTAACAATTCAAAAGTATATTCAATGTCTGTGTTTAATAGTATTGCCCATTCTTTGGCAATAGCTGACTTTGAAGCATCTTTCAAATTGCTTTCAAGAACATTCATTATTCTATTAGAAATGACTTCTGATTTTTTGAGATATAATTTTGAATTTCTACCTAAAACTTCTGCGGCTATTAACAATTGATCGAACGGCTCTTTATCTAAGGTGTCAAAATGCTTTTCCACAATTTCATCCCACTTTAAATTATAATAGTGCGTTATGATTTTTAAAATATCTGAAAGGTCATCTGGTCGATCTTCGGGGCGGTCACTCCAGGCTATCAATTTCAAAATAACCATCCCGGGAAGTGGTGGGATGTTCGCAATTTTCTCTTCTATCTTTACTGGTACAGCTTCCTCTAATACTTCACGAAATCCCAATACATGCAAGTCTATATTTCGATTGTCGAAATTTACTGTAAACTTTTCTTCAATTTCACCAAATGGCAATAAATCAATGGCGACCTTAAATTTGTAAGAATAAAATGTCCAGGGTGCAGTAACTTTAGTAAATCCTTTTACTTCTAATGCGTTAGCGATTTGCGCATATTCATCCATATTTGAAATCATTACTGCAAAATCAATATCCTTGGTACCTCTATTAGGTTTTATGCCATCCTTCAACAATTCAAGGGCAATGGCACTTACCCCTATCAGATAACAAGGGTGTTGTAACTTTTGCATCACTTCATCAATACAATCAAATGATTCTTTGAAGTAAGGAATAGCTAATTCTTTATAAGTTTGGTTGGATGAACTCATTATAAATTTTTTGTGCTGTTTCATTATTTCGTTTTCCACCTTCCAACATCAAATCGGCATATACTACTATTGGTGGAGCTGTTTTACCTTCATTTTTATTCCAAAACATGTCAAGAACTTCAACTTCGCCATTTTTATCAGGCTTAAGTCTATAGTTTTTTATCAGTTCCATTCGATTTTCTTTGGTATAAATCAAAAATTTTTCAGGTCTTAAATGATTGGTAAGTAGATCTGCTGCGGGTTCTCCACCCCAAACTGTTTTGTTGTTATCGAACTGTATTTCTTGCCAATTTCCTTTTATAGTATAGCGATCCTTAACCAACTTAGAACGTAAAATCGTTGCGTATTCTGCTATCCATCTTTCTAGCAGTGCTTTTCTGTTTTCCCAAACATAGTTTTTGTTGTTTAAGGGAATAAGATAGCCCGTTTCTTTCAAGCCTTCTATTATTTGTGGAATGTTTCCCAATCCCACTTCGGTTTTCTCTGCCAATTCTCTTTGAGTTAAATTAATTGCCTGTTTTTGTAGTAGCAGATAAAACAATACTTTCAAACCTGTTTTAGTAAATGCTCGGTTTCCCTTGTTTTTTTCTATGTCTAAAGTCTTTTGGGAATCTACAAACAAAAATAAGCCATCTTTTTTCAGGAATATATTACCATTGCTCTCCAGATATGGGATTCCTTTTAGTCTGAGTTCTTCTTTTATTTTTGGAAAAATGCGGTTTGCTACCAATAAAAAGTCATCAAAACGATGAAAATAATCTTCGACTTTTTGTAGTTGATGATTTCTTAACTCGCGCTTTACTTCTACGGTAAACATGAACTTCTGCTCATTACAGTTTATTTCCAGAACCCCATCCAATGGGCCAATGTTTTGAAAAAAAGCCTGAATACCAGTTGTTTGATTCAGGTTATCAAGTGCTATATGTACAATTTCTTTTTCCATGTCGGTTTTTATTTGTTCACAAATATACAGCGTTCACGCAACGTGAACAAATGATATTTGTGAACAAAAAATTGAAAATTAAACTCACGAGGCAGTTATATCTCAACTTTCAGACTTCGTTTCTAAAAAAACTGCACTAGTTTTCGAAAAGCTAACGGTCATCCCGTCCCGTTATCTTTTATGATTTTTTTTAAAGCAATTATTTTTGATTCTTGTTCTTCAAGAAGTCTTAAACCTGCACGAACAACTTCACTATTATTTTGATAGCGACCTTCAGCCACACTGATTTTAACAAACTGATCAAAATGCTTACCTAATGATATATTCTTATTCATTCTTGAAAAAACTAAATAATAGTATTCAATTATTACCCTTTCCGCATCATCTTCAAAGAAAACCAGCCCAACAAACCAATTATCACCGTCATAACTAACCAAAGCCAATTCTTGTTTTCAAAAAGTGGTACGCCTGACTCT
>Ga0210025_1005177_pt1 | contig 10727 bp, 9 predicted proteins | sample CryGeyme20150102_FD_183989 | JGI IMG/M metagenome (GOLD analysis project Ga0210025, IMG submission 183989) | Groundwater microbial communities from Crystal Geyser aquifers in Utah, USA - Crystal Geyser metaG 2015-0102 (SPAdes) (version 2) | ecosystem: Environmental > Aquatic > Deep subsurface >...
GTGAAAATTTTATTCCATAAGGCCTCCTGATGATGGTAAAGATATTTTATAAACTCTTTTTGTTTTACCAGAGACATAGCCGTGTCAATCAAATTAAAACTGACCAAAACATCAATGCCGGCTTCGGTATTAAAATAATCACCCACCCAATTGAGGTTCTCCCAAAAAGCCAAGTCAGCCGAAAAACCATCAAGCACTTCGCCTGCCTTGACCAATATTTTCTCCGCTCTTTCCCAGTGCATTGCTTCCGGATTGATATGGGGCTCAAACAGCCGCCAATCATTTTCATCGTCTTTGGCCAGATACTTTTGAATAATTAACCATTGGGTTCTTTCCTGTCCGCCGGCTGGCGGAGGCAGATGTTCATCAAAAACATCGCCGCGCAGTAAAGAAATTAAATTTTTCGCGAAATTATCGGTATTACCGCTGAACTTTTCAAAGAGTTCGGAATAAAATTTTATCTCGCTGAAATAATGAAGTATCAGACCGAAATTCCGCATCGTTTCTCCGAAAATTTCCAAAGACAAAGGAAGGGTATAAATTAATCCCAATTCCTTCAGGTGGCTGATATTGTGATGTTTGTATTTGATAAACTTTTGGGCAATTTGCGCCCATCTTTCGGGTAAGGCCAAAACCTTAATTTCTCTTAATTCAAAATCATCCGGTTTAAGCTTTTCATATTGTTTAAAGAAAATTTTATTCAGCCATTCGTTTCCCTCGACAAATCGCAAAGCGCTGAAAATTTCAAAAACATCCTCTTTTTGGAGCATTTCATCCGTATCCTTATAATTCAGAACTTTAAGAATTTCTAGCGGCGGCTGGCTTCTTAAAAGCTCTGCCGCTTTTTCTTGTTTAAGGAATAAACCTTTCGGTTTATTGGCGATATTTCGGGCGATTTCCAAAACTCGCTGACAATCTTTGGAAACAAGCACCGAGGGTGAGCCGAAAACCTTGAATAACTGAGCATCGTCAGCTTCAATTTTGCTGATTAAAGCGTCAAAAATTTCTTTGGCGGTGAGCTGGCGACCCAGACCCAAAAAATTCAGCCGCTTTCTGATTTCGGTTTCGTTCTCTTCAACTATTCTGGTCATCGCGTCTTTTTTTCCGGTCAAGGCGCCGAGTTTTTCCTCAATGAGACGAACAGTATCTTTATCAACCCGAAGAATTTTGGCGATTTTTTCGTAAGGATTCATTTTTATCGCAGATTTTTAACTTTTATTAAAAGATTTTTCCATCTCGGACTTTTTTCAAATTCTTGTCGCGTCAAAATCCCCTCCTTGGCGCCAATACTTTCTATAACCGAAGTCGCATTAGCCGAACCTAAACGAATAGCGTATTCAACCGCCTTTGGCGGTAAATTTCCAATTTCCAATTTCCAATTTCCAATTTCGTGTATTAATCCGGCTACAAAACCGCTGCCGAAAGCGTCGCCCGCGCCGGTCCGATCAACTAATCTTCCCTTGAAAATTCCCGCTTTATAAATGTTTTTGCCGTCTGAAACCAAAACCCCTTTGTCGCTTTCGGTCATTACCGCGATTCCATCTATCACTTTGTCCAGTTTTTTAAAAATTTCTTTTTCTTTTTGATAATCAACGCCGGTCAAGCTTGCCGCCTCCTCGCGATTTAAAATCGCCACCTTGGTTTTGTTTAAAAGCGGCGTCAGTTTTTTAATTCCCATATCCAAAAAATATCTTGAAGGATTAAAAGCGATTAAGATTTTGTTTTTTGAAAAATGATTAAAGAGTCTTTTTATTACGGGATATGGGGTATTGCCCGGCGAAATATGGGCCCAGCGGCAATCTATTTTTTCAAAAGGAATTTCTTTGATTTTTAAATCATCCGAAGCGCCCCGATAAACCAAAATTGTTCGTTCTCCGGCCGGAGCCAAAAAAATTACTGAAAAAGCCGTAGTTTTGGCCTTTTCTTTGGTTGCCAGAGGAATGATTTTTTCTTTTTGTAATTCTTTTAAAATATTTTCAGCTGATTCGTCTCGGCCAACTTTAATTAAAGCAGCTGTTTTGAAGCCCTGGCGGCCAAAAGTTACGGCCGCGTTAGTGGCGCCGCCGCCCGTAGTAAAAACCGGCTCGTTAATTTCAATTTTTCCGCCCAAACTAAGACATTGGGCTTCGCCAGTCGGAAAGCCGATTCTTGAAAGATGTTTTTTGTCGCGCAAAACTTTAAAAACGGGACTGGTCAAAAAAACGTCCCGAGTGGCTGTGCCTATAGTAATGATGTCAAACATATATTTAAATTATACCAAATTAAAAACTTTTTTGGCATTAGCGGTGGTTTGATTTATCACTTCTTCCAAAGGAATTTTTTTTATTTCCGCCAGTTTCTTGGCTACTTCGATTACATATAACGGTTCGTTTCTTTGACCGCGATAAGGCGCGGGTGCCAGATACGGACAATCAGTTTCCAATAAAATATCCTCCAGCGGCGCGTCCAGAATGACTTTATCATAATCTCGGGCAAAAGTAATGATGCCGTTAAAAGCGATTTTGAAACCCATTTCCCGATATTGTCTGGCTTGTTTATAATTTCCTAAAAAACTATGAATTATTCCTTTAACTGTTAATTCCCGATTTTCAATTTTTAACTTCAAAATATCAATGATGTCCTGATAAGCATTTCTGCAGTGAATGATTACCGGCTTCTGTAATTCCTCGGCTAAATCTAATTGCTTTAAAAAAAGTTGTTTTTGTAATAATTTTGTCTCCTGGTCATCATTTTCTATGTGGTAATAATCCAAGCCGATTTCGCCAATCGCCACCACATTGGGATTTTGGGCTAAGGTTTTATATTTTTCATAATCAAACTTTTCAGCTTTGGTCACAACTTCAAAATTTTTTTCTTTAATCTCTTGTTTCTGAAGATGAATCGGATGAAGCCCGACAGCCGCGAAAACTCCCTTAGGATATTTTTCAGCATATTCAACCGCCCTTTTTGAAGTATCCCATTCAGCGCCGACGTTGATGAGCCAAACGCCGTTTTTTAAACTTCGTTTAATCACTTCACTGCCGTCTTCTTTGTATGCCTTGAAATTTAGATGAGCGTGGGTGTCAATGAGCAGGTTCATATTCTCGGGAAAAGATTTAGTTTTTCGGAACTCTGGCCGAGGTTTTCAAGATAATTTTCCGCCTTTTCCATTTTTTTCGGCATAAACGGTTTCAGCCAAACAATAATGTTTTTTATTCCAAAAATCAGGGTGTTTAGAATTTTCTCTGTTTCGGGATTTTTGTTTTGAATTAATCTCCAAGGCTCGGTGGTATTGATGTATTGGTCCAATTTTTTAACAAAAGAAAAAACCGCGGCCAGAGCTTCGTAGAGCTGGTAATTGTTCATTTTTTGAGAATAATCATCTTGAATTTTTTGATAAAAAGCTAAAATTTCCGCGTCCTTTCCGCGTAAATCCGCGCTTTTCGCCATAGTTAAAACTCTTTCAAATAAATTGCCGATGCCATTGGCCAAGTCAGCGTTATATTTTTTTATAAACTGTTCTTCTTTTATATCCCCATGCTCTGAGGCTGGAAATTGAGAAAGCAAAAGATAACGGCTGGCGTCAGGGCCAAATTTTTCAATAAGCGCCAACGGGTCAATAACATTCCCAAGGCTTTTAGACATCTTTTGGCCGTTTACGGTAAATAGGCCATGAATGAAAATTTCTTTTGGCAAGGGTTCATTGATTGCCAGAAGCATGGCCGGCCAAAAAACGGTGTGAAATTTATTAATCTCAGCGCCGATAATATGAAGGTCGGCTGGCCAGAATTTTTTATATTTTTCTCCATCGGGAAAATCCAAAGCCGTAACATAATTCATCAATGCTTCTACCCAGACATAAATCGTTTGATTTTCATCTTCGGGAAAAGGAATTCCCCACTTAACTTTCTCGCGAGTGATTGAAAAATTGTCTATACCCGCCTCAATAAATCCGAGGGTTTCATTTCTTCGCGACGCCGGTGAAATTTTTAACTCTTCCGTCTTAATCTTCCGGCGAATTTCCGGCAAATATTTTTGTAAATCAAAAAAATAATTTTCCTCGCTAATTTTTTGCGGTGGTCGCAAGTGATTCGGGCATAAACCATTGATTAAATCTTTCTCGGCCAAAAATCTTTCGCAACCGATACAATAAAGACCCTTATATTTATCTTTATAAATGGCTCCTGAGTCAAAAAGTTTTTTGATAAATTTAAAAACCCCTTCTTTGTGTTTGGGGTCGGTCGTTCTTATAAAATCACTGAAATTAATATTAAGAACATTCCAGACTTCCTTATAATGAGAGGAGGTTTCATCCACATATTCCTGAGGAGTTTTATTTTCTTCAGCCGCTTTTTCGGCTATTTTTACTCCGTGTTCGTCCGTGCCGGTCAGAAAAAAGACTTCCTTTCCTTGAAGTTTTTTATGTCTAGAAATAACATCGGCGTGAAGAGTGGCAAAGGCATGACCGATATGAGGCCGGTCAGTTGCGTAATAAATAGGAGTAGTTATGTAAAATTTTTCCATTAGCTCATTTCTAACCTTTGAGTCTTCAATTTTTTTCTTTCCCAATCTTCAATCACTTCCTGAAGCACCACGGCTGTCGGCACAGCCAAAATTATTCCAACAAGACCAGCGATTTGCGAACCGGCCAAAAGAGCAATGACTACCACGACCGGACTGATGCCCACGGTTTTTCTCATAATCAATGGAATTAAAAGATGACTTTCGGCTTGTTGAATGACTAAAAAGAGGATAATGACATAAAGGCCTAAAATCCAGGATTCAGAAATCGCCACCAAAAAAGCAATGGTGCCGCTAAAAATCGGACCAACAATGGGCACAATTTCCAAAACACCGGCTAAAATGCCTAAAATCAAACTGTATTTAACTCCTAAAATCCATAAGCCTATCGTGGTTGCGGCTCCGACTACTAACATTAAAAGAATTTGACCTTGAAGCCAACGACCCATTTTTTTTCTGGCTCGCAGATAAATGCCCACGATATAATCCTCGTAGATAATTGGTAAAATTATTCTTAAAAATTTCTCTACCCCAGCCCGATTAACCGTCAGATAAAAAGAAAGAATTAAGGTAGTAATAATCAAAGCGAGATTGCCGAAAACAGCAGCCACAATATTTAAAAATGAAACTCCGCCGCTGAATAAAACATCGGCTAAGTTCCCTAAATTTCCCAAATATTTATCAATTCCCACAAATTGCGAGATGTCTAAAGCGCCAAAAATCGGAATTTCTATTTTTTTGAGATTTCCCAAAAGACTTTGGAGTTCAAAAATGGCAATCGGAATAAGAGTGTATAAAAGCAGGGCTAAAATTGTCAAAGCCACTAAAAAAATCAAAAGCGTTCCAAAGATGCGCGGAATTTTTTTTCTTTGAAGCCAACTAACCAGTCCATCAATGCTAGACGAAATGACGATGGCCAAAAAAAGAATAATCAGCGCCTGCCGCGCCCAAAAAAGCGCAAGCACAAAAAGCAGCATCAAAAAAATCCGCCACAAAGTTGTCCAAGAAATTTCGTTTGACATCTAGCGCATTCTATCACATTTTCAAAATTTTTTCAAATCTTTCTTTTTCTTTAAATGGCCCGATAATTGCCAGATTTAATTTCTGATTTTGGAAAATTTCAGAAGCCACCCCGCTAATTTCCTCACTTTTAACTTTTTGAATTTTTTTAATTGTTTCCTGAGGTGTAATTATTTTTTTAGTAACAATTTCCTGACCGCCATAAAAACCAGCCAACTGGTCAGAAGTTTCCAAGCCGATAATCAGGCGGCCGATTAAATGCTCTTTGGCCCGTTCAAGTTCTTTATTTTCCACGGGTTTCTCTGCCAGATTTCTGAATTCTTCAAGTATCGCCTCAATCACCCGATCAATTTTATTGTGGTCAACGCCAGCCGAAGCAGCCAGATAACCGTGGTCGGTGTAAAGGTCAGCTTCGGCGCTCACATAATAAGCGGCGCCCATTTCATTGCGGATTTTCTGGAATAAGCGCGAACTCATCCCGCCACCCAAAATGTCCGATAAAACCTCCAAGACATACCGGCGCTCGTCAAAAATATCAAAAGCTCGGCTGCCTAAAATTAAATGGGTCTGGTCAGTTTCTTTGGATTTTAATAAAACCTCGGGTTTGTCTTGAGACTCAATGGTTTTTATTTTTGGAGTTTTTCTGCTAATTTTAATTCCGGTGAAAGCCTGTTCAATTTTTTCTACTATCCCTTCCTCGTTAAATTTTCCCGCCACCACGACCAAAGACGACTGACCAAGGTAATGTTCTTGGCGGTATTTTATGAAATCATCGCGGGTTAATTTCTTAATCACTTCTTTTCTGCCGGCAATGTCCCAGCCAGCCGGCTGGTCGCCATAAAGCAAGTTGGTGAATAATTCTTGAACCCGCCTCATCGGCAAATCTTCGTACATATTGATTTCTTCAATTATTACTCCCCTTTCTTTGTCAATTTCTTTGGATTCAAAAATCGGATTAAGGTACATATCGGAAACCACATCCAAAATGTCGTCAAAATGAACGGTTCTGGCCTTGGCAAAATAGCCGGTATATTCCATACCGGTAAAAGCGTTATAAACCGCGCCGATACTGTCCAGTTCCGAAGAAATGTCAATGCTTTTGGGCCTCTTTTTTGTGCCTTTAAAACACATATGCTCCAAAAAATGGGAAAGTCCGTTGATTTCTTTGGTCTCATATTTGGAGCCGGCTTCAACCAAAACCAGAACCGTGGTGGTTAAACTATCCGGCATCGGAATGGTGATGACCCGCAAATTATTATTTAAAGTTGTTTTTCTATAATGCTGCATAAATTTTTTCCAGATTCTGTTCTTCGCCAATATAAATTTTGGCCAAGCCGTCCCTTAAAACAAGAAGGGGTAAGGGGTTTCCGCGCCACTTGGGGTCGTTTAATGAAAGGTCAATCAAATAAAACGCGCGTTCAATTATCTGAATAAAAATATCCTTATCGTTTTCCATTGATAAAGCGCGTTTGATTTCCGAGGCAATGTGGCCGAGTTGGTCTCTTTTAGGTAAATTTTGCCAGCGTTCTAAGGTAATCATTTTATAGAAATTTTCTAAGGATTTCTTCTATTTTTTTCCGAATTTCCGGATTTTGAATTTCCATTGAGCGGTTGTTATCGGCCGGCTTGATATTAATCAAAGAAATAAAATCAAGCTGGCCGTTCGGATAAATGTTAAAACCCCATAAATCCGAAGCGGCTGAGCCGTCACTTATCAATTCTTCCGCGCAATCGCTGTGAAGTTCGCAACCCAAAGATAAAATTTCCCTTTTGATATCCGCTATGGCTTTTGTAAAAGGAGTTTTTAGTTCTTCTTTTGGTATCTTGTTTTTAATAATCATTTTTATCTTCGCCAGCGGCCGATTTTCAAATAATAGCCGATATTGGCGTTTTTATTGATAATTGGCTTAATTTTGCCCTCTTTTGACTAATCGATTAAGATTTAGTTTTAGCATATTTTTTCTTTTATATAATTAATTAATTTTTCAACCCTAATTCGCACTTGTTTCATCGTGTCGCGGTCGCGAACTGTAACATCATCTTTTTCCAAGCTTTCAAAATCAACCGTAATGCAAAAGGGCGTACCGATTTCATCCTGTGAATAATAGCGCTTGCCGATGTTACCGCGGTCGTCCCAAGCGACGGTAATTGGGTAATTGGGGAATTGGGGAATTGGGGATTTAAGCATTTCATAAATTTCGCGGGCTTTTTTGACTAATTGGGGTTTGTTGGCTAAAAGAGGAAAAACTGCGACTTTATAAGGAGCAAGTTTTGGATTTAATTTCAAAATAATTCTGTCATCTTCCTCCGAATAAGCGTCAATCAAAAAGAACAACGCCGCTCTATCCACCCCGCCGGACGTCTCAATCACCCAGGGAATATATTTTTTCCCTGTTTCTTCGTCAAAATAAGACATATCTTGACCGGAGAATTCTTGATGCCGGGCTAAATCCCAATCACCTCGATGATGTATACCTTCGCATTCTTTCCAACCAAACGGCGCCTTATATTCTATGTCCCAAGCTTCTTTCGCATAATGGGCCAATTCACTCTTTTCATGTTCTCTGAATCTCAAATTATCAGAATTGATGCCCAACGATTTATACCAATCCATCCGCAAATTCTTCCAAAATTCATATTGCTTCATAGATTCTTTTTTATCCGGCTTAACGTAATACTGTAATTCCATTTGCTCAAACTCAATTGACCGGTAAGTAAAATTGCCGGGCGTTATTTCATTTCGGAATGCCTTGCCAATTTGGGCTATGCCGAATGGAATTTTAAGACGAGAGCTACTCAGGACGTTTTTAAAATTAACATGAACGCCTTGCGTTATTTCGCCTCTCAAATAGACGGTGTTTTTTTCTCCCTCAACTACTCCGATTTTCGTTTCAACCAATAGATTAAATTTTTTAACTTTAGTCCAATCCACTTTTTCTTTCTTTTCTTTATGCCAATTTTCATGCTCTGCAATAACGTCTTCCTGGTCAGCCTTAAATCTTTGGTGGCAGGTCTTACATTCTATTAAAGGGTCATTGAAGCCGGTCATATGACCCGAGGCCTCCCAGACCCTCGGATTCATTAATATAGAAGTGCTCATACCGACAACATCATCCCTGTTTTTAACCATTGTTTTCCACCACTCCTGTTTAATATTAAATTTAAGCTCTGAGCCAAGCGGACCGTAATCCCATGTCCCTTTTAGACCGCCGTAAATTTCCGAGCCCGGATAAATAAAACCCCGGCGTTTAGCCAAAGAAACGATTTTTGTCATTAAATCATTATTCATTTTTTTATGGTATTACTGGTAATCCTGTAGTTAATGGTTTAGCCGAGTCCGTTAATTCAAGATTACCAAATTCGTCAAAACCTTTCATTGCGGTTTCGCTTAAAAGCGGCATTGGCTGGCCAACCTGGGTGATATTGGGTGTGGCTTCAATCTGGAAAACTGCCTCCACTGCTTTGGAAATTATTCCTTTGGTCGCCGGAATTCTATCGATCAACCAAGTTATTTCTTGTGTTCTTTCGTTATAAGCAAGCGTGCTGGTGGCATTAGTTTGGGTTTGGCCGGTCCAACGCACGCCTGATTGCAAAAAAGCCCTGACCTCGATATTTTTCACGTCCGTGGAATAATTTGTAATTGTCCAGCGAATAGTAAAATTCGCGGGCGTATTAACTTTTGGTGCTATAATTCTTTTGTCAATGAAGCTGTTAATGGTAATTTTTCCTCCTACCTTGGTTTTTAAATCTGCCAAGCCAATGGTTTTCTCCGAGGCGACATAATAAGGCACGGTCGGCGAAGAAATTTCGGCCTCAACTTTCAAAACAAAGTTTTTGTCGCTTACTCTTTTAATCGGATAAGCTTCTTTGGTTTCAATTTCAAATTCAACGAACCCTTCGCTGCCGGGCGCAACCAGCCGCAAGCCGGGAGTATTGGCAACATTCCAAATAATGGTGTTGTCTTTTGAATTGAAGAAGCCGGGAGTTCGGAGATTCTGAAAATTAAACATCTCGCCGGTCAGTTTGGCTTTTATTACCACGTCATTCAGCCCTACGTCGGAATTATTGCGAAAATTAATTTTATATTTTAAATCGCTATTCAGAGAAGCCAAATAATTCAGCTGGTCATTAAGAGTAATATTTAAAGCCAGGGGAGATTGGGCAATGTTCAAGCCAGCCGCTTTTTTGCTAATCAAATATTTCTGGCCGAAAAACTCGGCTTTTAGCGAACCCTTGATTTCAAAAAAGGATTTCTCGGCGCTAATCACGCTTCCCTTAATGACCAAGCTTCCTTTGTCGCTGTTTTTGGCCAAATCGCCGATTTTCCAAACGTTATTTCCGGCCGATGGGTTAACAGTAGTATTTTTAAAGGTAAAAAACTTGGGATAATCGAGTTCCAATTCAACACCGGAAAAATCTATATCGGAAACATTTTGATACTGGACCTCAATTTCAAAATCTTCATTGTTTAAAACCTTCTGAGGGGCGATTAAATCCAATTTAATTCCCGGCTCCTCAACCGCTACCTCAACGCTTTTTACCTGCTCAAAGCGCGCTTTGGGTCCCATGGTGGGAGGAAAATAAGAAACCGCAATTTCAAACTTTTTCAGAGATTGTTCATTTCCAAAAATGATGAGCGGAATTTTTTCTTGAAGACCGCTTTTTTTATCCAAATCTCCAAAGCTCCGATTTAAAGTCCTTTTCTCGGCGCTTTCAGCGGCAAACGCCGTTCCCTCGGGCAAAATCATTGAAAGTTTGATATCTTTCAACGAATTATCAAAATTGTTCTGAATATTAATTTCAATGTCAAAGGGAACGCCAAGCATGGCATTGGCCGGAGCTTTTAGGGAAAAAACAATATCGCGAGCGGTCAAATACTGATAAAAATAAAAACCACCGATAGCCATCAATATTAAAATTCCTACGATTAATATCCAAAATAATCTGCGGCTCATTTGGCTGAACCTGGCTAAAAATCCCGAAGTTTTCTTTTCCGTTTCTGGCGTCTCTTCAAGCCAACCGGTCTTTGGAGAAGACGGAATTTTTTCTTCTTTTTCTAATTCCTCAAGAGGCATGTTTTAAATTAATATGTAAGAATTAGACGCGTTGTTTACAGTTCTTTAGGATAAAAATAATTGATTAGTTTTTCCATCGGGGTAAGATTATTAATGCCTTTGGCTGGTTTTACGGTATTGTAGTAATTAACG
>Ga0210025_1005178_pt1 | contig 10727 bp, 9 predicted proteins | sample CryGeyme20150102_FD_183989 | JGI IMG/M metagenome (GOLD analysis project Ga0210025, IMG submission 183989) | Groundwater microbial communities from Crystal Geyser aquifers in Utah, USA - Crystal Geyser metaG 2015-0102 (SPAdes) (version 2) | ecosystem: Environmental > Aquatic > Deep subsurface >...
GTCGCCAGCCGTGTCCGTGACAGCACGCGGTTATAGAGAACCGCCCCATCCGCGCCGACGGCGCAGACCTGAAAGCTGCCCTTCGCCAAGTCGATCGCAAGCATGCTGATCTTCATTGTCATCGATGTGCCCTCCGCTCGGTTCATGGGGAACCATCATGGCATAGAGATGCCGCTGGGTGGGGGCATCCACCGCATCAGTTCAGTAGAGCGCCGCGTTCGCCCGCCGGTTCCCGCCCCTGTTGAGGCGGTGGCGGGTCGTCTTGCCGCTGGACGCCGGAACCGGGCAGACGCCGCAGAGTTTGGCGAAGGCGGCCTCGGAACGCATGCGTTCAGGATTGTCGCCGAGGACGACGAGCATCTCGGCGACCGTCAGCGTTGAGACGCCCGGCGCCGCCATCAGGGCCGGCGCCCGTTCGCGGACGAGTTTCTCGAGCGCGGCGTCGTGCTCCCTGATCTCGGCATCGAGAGCGAGCCAACGGCGCGCCAGCGCGCGCAGCGCCGCCTTGGCCGAGGCCGTCGTCGAGATCATGGCGCCCGGTCGCAGCGCCGCGAGGCCGCGGATCAGCGTCATGCGGCCGGTGATGGCGATGAATTGCTCGCGCAGAGGCTGAGGCGCGTTGATCAGCAGGGTCTTGAGCGTCACCATCGCCTGCGTTCGGGATTTCAGCGCCGTGTCGCGCGCAATCTTGAGATGGCGGATCATCTCGACCTCGCCGTCTCCAGTTTTCGGCGCCGCGTCGGCTTGGCCGGCGAGCACGGCGCGGGCTGCGGCCTCGGCGTCGACGGTGTCGCTCTTGCCGCGCTGGCGGCGGAGCTGGCGGTTGGGTCGGTTCACCTCGATGATCAGGAAGCCCTGCGCGGACAGCGCCCTGCTCAGGCCGGCGCCGTAGGAGCCCGTGCCCTCGATCCCGAAGGCATGCACGGGGCCATGGCCGCGCGCCCAGTCTGCGAGCTGACGATAGCCATCCGCCGTGGCCGGCGCAGAAGCGTCGCCAAGCCGCGCGCCCAGGCCGCTTAACGCCACGGCGACGTGAACATCCTTGTGCGTATCGACGCCGATGACCACGGCGTCACAACTGGTAAGCTGCATCAGGTCCTCCGGGTAAGGGAAAACCGGCGACGCGCCTCTGGCCGACAGGACTGTGACGGGATGGCGGTCCCTCAGGCTCCTATGAAGTCACGCCGCGAAACGCCGCCGGGCGCAACCTGGAGGACCGACAGATCAACGCAATGACACGAGGTCAATCGTAAGCACGGGTCAGGTCCCGCAGGCTGCCTGATCATACTCACAGGCGTAGCACTCCTCGCGAATGTGCCAGTCATGGGCCCAGGCCAGCTCACGCAGCGTGGGGCCGCGAACGGCCTCGGCCATTCGTGTCAGGCCGAGATTGACGCCGTCGGCAAGTATGGCGGTGAGCAGGACGGTCCTGTCCTCAGCAGGCAACCCGCTGCGCTGGTGGGTGAACGCCGCCGTGAACCCCGTCCAGTCGTCGACCTCGAGCAGCAGGTCGGTGATCTTGATGCGGGGCAGGAGATCGTAGGCGGCAGCGCCGAGCGCCTGCGCCTCGTCGGGGGTGTCGGCCTTCAGCGGCGTGATCTTCAGGGCGCCGCCCTCGATGGTCACGTCCTCCAGCGTGCCGATTGCGCTGCGCGCGGCGACATCGGTCATCGCCTCGGCGAGCGCCGCACGCCGCCCTTCGATCCAGACAGTCGGGTCCTCCGGGACGCCGACCGGCAGCGCCCCCTCGGCGCGAAGGGCGGTGAAGCTCGCCCGGGGGATCAGGGTCTCCTCGAAGCTGCGGAACCGGCGGCTGCCTGCAACCCACACATCGCCTGCCCGCAGCCGGTCGCGGAGTTCGAAGAGCACGCAGACCTCCCAGGCCTTCGCGTCGGGAGCGCCATCCGGGTCGATCACGAACGGCCGCCAGCCCTTCCGGATGAACCCGATGGGCAGATCACCCGGAAGCCTACGTCTCGCTGCGCCGGACGCGTTGGCATCGCGCAGCAGGGCCAGCGCCTTCAGCAGTCCCGTGGCGCTGCGCGCTCCTTCGAAGCTGAAGGTGCGGAGCACCGTGGGCGCGAACTGCCGCAGCGCCGGCCATCGCCGCACCAGTTCGGCGCGCATGTCAACATGCTCGCTGGCGGCGACACCCTCGGTCTCTGTAACGGCGCGCAGGAACCGTGCCCAGCCGACGGCATGGTCGATGGCGTCATGGACATCGCCATCGCTCTCGTGGGCCGCGATCACGGCGCGCCCGGCGCGGGCGAGCGTCTTGAGGTGATCCTGGACGCCGCGCATGGCCGCTGCCGCGCCGTCGGCGCTGGCGCGTTCGGCCTTCCGGGCCACGCGTCCCATAAGCCGGTCGAACATGAACAGGGCGGCATCGGTGAGGTCGGTCTCAAGACGCAGCGCCGCTGCCACCAGCAGCGCCCGTCTCGGCGGCGGCGCCAGCACGCGCAGATTTTGCACGGTCAGAGCCATCGCATCGCTCGCAACCTTATCGAAGGCGACTGCGGGTATGGTGGTCTGTCGGCGCCGTTCGACGCCCAGAGCACGAACCACGTCGAGCCGCTCGATGAGGGCATGCAGGCTCCGTGCGCCCGGCGCGGCCGGAAACTGGCGAAGCCAGGCAAGGCGGGACAAGTCTTCCTGCCCGGGTGCGGCGTCGAAGAGCGTATCGAGAGCCTCGATCTGTGCAGGCGTGAGATCGCCCGCGAGCGCGCGCCATGTCACCCTGGCCGCTGCAGACCGGGCCCGATGCACCACAAGCTCAAGCACTCGTGGTTGCGGCAGCAGGATCTGCCGTCGCCGCAATTCCGCCAGCAGGATCTCGATCAGGCGCTGCGGGCGGCGCTCGATCTGTGCCGTGGGCGTCAGCCAGCGCGTCATCGCGACCGCCTCCTCGCGACCGAACGCGGTGAAGCCTTGCGCTTTCATGATGTCGCCGATCTGCTCGCGCCGGGTCTGTGCCCGGTTCGACCAGCGATCCAGCGCCGTGGCCTCGACGCCAAGCTGGCGGGCGACCCAGGCGACCATGGCCGCAGGCGGTCGTTCACCCGGCGCCAGCGCCCGTCCGGGGTGGCGCATGGCGCAGAGCAGCAGCGCGTGCCCAAGCTGGTTGTGCGCCACGCGCAAGGCGCGCAGGCGGTCCAGATCGTCGCTGCCCAGCGTGCAGTGCCGCACGAGGTCCCGCTCCTCCGAGGGCGGCGCCATCACCGCGCCCCACGCCTCGTCCGTCATCAACCGCCGTCGCGCCACGGTACGCCCTTCCCGTTGTTCACAGGCCTGTCGCCCCGCCGTCCGCCAAACCAACGTCTGCCGACCATGGGGCCATGCGTCCGGTCACGCTGGCATGGCGACGGGGAATCGGACAAGGTGATTGGTGGACGGCAAGGCGGACAAGTGAGGAGCACGGCAAGGATGGCGCTCGTCGGCTACGCCCGCGTCAGCACCCAAGACCAGAATCCCGATCTCCAGCGCGACGCCCTTGCCGCTGTCGGGTGCGTGCGCGTCTTTGAGGACGCCGCCTCCAGCGCGCGCGCCGAGCGGCCCGGCCTCGTCGAAGCGCTCGATTATGTCCGCGACGGCGACGTGCTGGCGGTCTGGAAACTCGACCGGCTCGGCCGGTCGCTGTCGCACCTGATCGAGGCGGTCGCCGCTCTCGAGGCGAAGGGCGTGGGGTTCCGCTCGCTCACCGAAGCCATCGACACCACCACGCCGGGCGGCCGACTGGTCTTCCATCTGTTCGGCGCGCTCGGCGAGTTCGAGCGCGACCTCATTCGCGAGCGTACCCGCGCCGGGCTCGCCGCCGCCGCCGCCCGTGGCCGCAAGGGCGGACGCAAGCCGGTCGCCACGCCCGAGCGGGTCGCCCGCGCCCGCGCCATGATCGCGCGCGGGCTGACGGTCCGCGAGGCGGCGGCGCGGCTGAGGATTGGCAAGACCGCGCTCTACGTCGCCCTGCGCGACGCCTCCGAGGCGCCGCTCGCGGCGGGCGGCGAGCGCCCAATGGAAGCCGCCGACATGGGAGGAACACGATGAGCAGTGTCCGGGGAAACGCCCATGGCCTGGTGGACTGGTCGCGGCGCGACCCGTGGACCGAGCGGATGGCTGACATGATGGAGAGGCATCTTCGGCCGGCATGCCAGGCGAACGATCTCGCGGTCGAAGAGCTGGCCGAGGTGATCGGCCCTTTGGCGATGACCGCGCTCGACTGCGCGTTCGAGGATTGCTGTACAATCGTCTGGAACGACGGGACCAATCTTGCCAGCGATTACCTCAAGCGCCGCGGCTGGAAGGAGACCGCGATCAACCGGGCCTATATCGAGGCACTGCGTGATTCCGTGATGAGCCTCCACGAGGTCAGCGACGTGCGCCCGGGCGAGAGTTTCCTCGCGCGCGATCTCGTGCGCGGCGGCGAGCCTGTGCGCGTGATCGAGCGCACGGCCACGAAGACGCTGGTGGCCTGGGACGTGATCGCCGCGCGCATCGTCACGGTCAGGGGCAAGGTGCAGCTGACGAGCGCGGTGCTGGCGGTCGAACGGAGGCTCGCCGAGGAAATCCTCGGGATCTTCAAGCGCGCCAAGGACCGGCTGCCGCAGGAGACGGTCGAGATCCTGGACGGCGCCGCGCCCGACCTGCGCGCGCGGATCATGGTCGAGATGGCCGATCCTGAGCAGCTTCTGCATTCGGCCGCTTCGACCATCACCACCGTCTGGTTGAACGATGCGATCCGACGCCACCTCGCGCCGATGCCGGAACTCGCCAACACCGACGGCGATCCTCTGGAGTTCATGACCCTGCATTACCGGATCGCGCCTGCGGCGTCGCCGGCGGACATCGCCACCGCCTTGGCGCGCGTGCCGGACCTGCGCGCCGAGGACGACGGCGCCCACTGGACACTGTTCGCGCCGGGATCCTTCTCGCCGAAGGGCGGCCGTCGCAAGCGACCGGCCGACCCGGACGTCGGGCGCACGGTGCATGCCAGCCTGAGCCTCGAGAACGGCGTACTGAAGGCTCTCGTCAATTCCGAGGCGCGCGCAGCACGGCTCCGCAGCCTGCTCGACCCCGCGCTCGCGGGGCTGGTGCGCGAGCCGTTGGTGGAGCGCATCACGCCCGAGCAGGCGATGGCGGCGCATGGTGGGACCGGAACGCCCACGCCGCCTCGCGCGCCGGAAGCCGTGGACCCCGCCGCGTTGCGCGCCGCGCTCCACGAGATGCTTGATCGGCAGTACAGCAAAACCCTCGGCGAGCCCGTGCCGATGCTCGGCGGAAAGACCCCACGACAGGCTGTGCGAAGCAAGAAGGGTCGGCAGGCGGTCGCGAACTGGCTCAAGACCCTCGAGCAGACGAGCGCCCGGCTCCCGGTCGACGACCCACTGCGCAGCTATGACTATGGCTGGATGTGGGATGAACTCGGCGTCGCCGATCTTCGACTATGAACGCCCAAAGTTTGTTCCGTAAATGTTCACGCAAACCGGACAATCAGATCACTTTTATGTCGTGACCCCTACACCGTGCGCGACATTGATCCCGTAGCCGTCGGCGACACCGAAAAGGTGACCTGACCAGAAACAAACCGCGCCCAGTGACATCGTATCTTGATCTCACTGACCACCGCGCGGCACTCTCACCTCGTCACCGCCGACTCGTCACCAGCGATGTCGCGGACCCGTCACTGACGATGTCGCGCTACACAGCCCCACCGGCCAAGGTGGCTGTCGGCACCGGCCAAGATGGTTGTCGCTGAACACCGGCCAGCTTGCCCATGCCGTCACGCGGCCCCAGGCCGGCGCCCGGAGACCGCGCCGATATCAGCGTCGCCCGCCAGTCTGTCGGCTTCCCAGCGCCGCGCAGCCTCGGCCAGCGCCGCGTCTTCCGCCGCCGCCGAAACCGCCGCCGATGCCGATGCCGCCTCGCCGCGTCCGATCCATGCGGCCAGGCCCAGCACTGCGCCGGCGCCGCCGAGCCAGAACACCAGCAGCGCCCCCGGCCAGCCCGCGCCCAGCAGGGCGCACCCTGCCGCCGCCACTGCGGCCAGCCCGTAGCCCTGCGCCAGAATCCTGAGCGGTTGTTTTTTCATGCCGCCGACAACAGCACAGGCGCGGCTAACGCCGGGTTAAGCGTCAGTAGGCCGATTTCTGAAAAAACACCACGATGGCAGTCAGGATCAGGATCCGCAGGTCGAACAGCAGCGACCAGTTTTCGGCGTAATAGACGTCGTGCTCGATGCGGGCGGTCATCTTCTCGAGCGCCTCGGTCTCGCCGCGCAACCCGTTGACCTGCGCCCAGCCGGTGATGCCGGGCTTGACGCGGTGGCGGGCGAAATAGCCGCGGATCTGGCGACCGTATTCCTCGTTGTGCGACAGCGCATGCGGGCGCGGTCCGACCAGCGACATCGTGCCGTTCAGCACGTTCAGCACCTGCGGCAACTCGTCGAGGCTGGTGGCGCGGATGAGGCGGCCCACCCGCGTCACGCGCGGATCGCCCTTCGTCGCCTGCCGCACCGTCGTCTCGGGCTGCTTTCGATGATGCATCGAGCGGAACTTGTAGATCAGGAATTCCTTGTTGTTGAAGCCGAGACGGCGCTGCATGAAGAACACCGGGCCGGGGGTGTCGAGCTTGATCGCGACCGCGATCGCCAGCAGCAGCGGCGAGATCACGATCAGGATCAGCGTCGCCAGCACATAGTCCTCCAGCGCCTTGAGCGCCGAGCTCCACCCCGAGATCGGCCGTTGCACCACCTCGAACATCGGCAGATCGCTGAACGCGCCCAGCACCGGGCGGAACGCCAGCTCGAAGCCGACCAGATCGGAGCTGAGATAGACGTTGACCGGCAGCTCCTTGAGCCGCTCGATCGCCTGCGCCACCTCCTTGTCGGCGTTCCACGGCAACGCCACCACCACGTCGTCGATCTTGCCCGCGCGCGCGGCGCGCAGCAGCGCATCGAGCCCGCCCAGCAGCGGGACGCCGCGCAGGCCCTCGTCGCACGCGTCCGCCCAGGCGCCTGCGGTTGGCGCGTCCCGGTCGGCATAGACGCCTACAATACGGGCGAAATAGGGATTGATGCCGGAGAAGCGGCGCAGAAAGCGCTGCGCCTGGGCGCCGGTCCCCAGAACCACCAGATTGCGGCCCACCATGTGGCGGCGCGACAGCCGCTTCAACAGGCCGCACACCGCCAGCCGCCCGGCCACCAGGGTGACAATGCCGCCGCCCGCGAAGCCGAACATCCAGAGCCGTGAGAAACTCTCCGAAACCTTCAACGAAAAAGCCATCGAGAGCAGCAGCAGAAACGCGGTGATCACCGCAACCATGATGTCGTCGGCCCGCTTGAGCGGACGCATGATTGCGTTCACGTCATAGAGATCGGCGCGGTTCGCTAAGACAAGAAAAATAAAACCAACGAAAATAGTAGAAAAAGTATAATATTCATCGAAATATTCGTAACGTCCGGCGAGAAAAGTATAGGAAATTGCGGCGGCGATCATGATCATGACGATATCGAGGCCGCGCACGATTCCGGGCAGGATGGCTGGCGAAAAGACGTAGGGCGCGTCGTCGGCCCGGTTGGGGCTGATGGCGGCGCGTGGATCAGGTTTGTTCATGCCATATGCCGCGTTTCCATCGCCGCCGGCGTCATCGATGCCGCGCCCGCGCGCACGATAACCGATCACTGCGCGCGCGTCATGTCTTGCGTCGCCGCGCCGGAAGCGTCGCCGCGCCCGACGCCGGTATAGACGAATCCCGCCGCCGCCGCGTCTTCGGGGCGCCAGACGTTGCGCAGGTCGATCAGCGCGTCGCCGGCCATCGCGCGCCGCAGCCGCGCCAGGTCGAGGCCGCGGAACATGTTCCATTCGGTCAGCAGCGCCACCGCGTCGGCGCCCGCCGCCGCCGCATAGGGGTCGGCCTCCCACACCGCGCCGGGCAGCAGGCCCGCGCCCTCGCGCGCGCCCTCGGGGTCGCAGAGGGTCACATGGGCGCCGGCGCCGATCAGCGCGGGCACGATGGTCAGCGCGGGCGCTTCGCGCATGTCGTCGGTGTCGGGCTTGAAGGTGACGCCGAACACCGCGATCCGCCGCCCCGAAAGATGGTCGCCGAGCGCCGCGGCGATCTTGTCCACCATCGCCCGCTTGCGCGCCTCGTTGACCGCAATCACCGTCTCGACCAGCCGCAGCGGCGCATTCACCTGCTGGCCGATCCGCGTCAGCGCCAGCGTGTCCTTGGGAAAGCACGATCCGCCATAGCCGGGGCCGGGGTGCAGGAACTTCGGTCCGATCCGGCGGTCGAGCCCCATGCCCTGCGCCACCGCCTGAACGTCGGCGCCGACCTTCTCGCACAGGTCGGCCATTTCGTTGATGAAGGTGATCTTGGTCGCGAGAAAGGCGTTGGCGGCGTATTTGATCAGCTCCGCGCTCTCCAGCGAGGTGAACAGGATCGGCGTCTCGCGCAGCGACAGCGGGCGATAGAGCGCGCGCAGCGCGGCGCGGGCGGTTTCGGTCTCGGCGCCCACCACCACCCGGTCGGGGCGCATGAAATCCTCGATCGCCGCGCCCTCGCGCAGGAATTCCGGGTTCGACGCCACCTCGATCGCCAGATCGGGCCGCGCCGCGCGCAGGATGCGCGCCACGTCGCGGTTGGCGCCCACCGGGACGGTGGACTTCACCACCACCACCGTCGGCCCGGTCAGCGCCGCCGCGATCTCCGCCGCCGCCGCGTGAACATAGCTGAGATCGGCGTGCCCCTCGCCGCGCCGCGTCGGCGTGCCGACGGCGATGAACACCGCCTCGGCGCCCGCGACGGCGGCGGCGAGGCCGGTGGTGAAGCGCAGCCGCCCGGCGGCGACGTTCTTGGCCATCAGCGCGGTCAGCCCCGGCTCGAAGATCGGCGTCTCGCCGCGGTTCAGCGCGTCGATGCGCGCCTGGTCGCGGTCCACGCACACCACGTCATGCCCGAAATCGGAGAAGCACACCCCCGACACAAGGCCGACATAGCCCGCCCCGATCATCGCCACGCGCATCGCCGTTGCCCCGCTCCATCGCGTCGCAGGTCATACACCCTCGGCGAGCATCAGGTAAAGCCTGCCCGGCTTGGCGCGTGCTCCGGCGCGCAGAACCGATTAAAAAGACAGCCTCTGCAGGCTAGACAACAGCTTCGCGCTGCGATAAACGAAAAAGGATTCTCCGATTGGTTCCGGTTGATCGAGATGTAGCGAGCTTGATTGCGTCCGGATTGTCGCCGTGTGGTTCGGAGGATGCGGTACGGGCGGGGAGCGGCGCAGATAGCCGTGGATTTGCGGTGTTCTGGAGGGGTTTTGCCCTTCTGGCGGGGCGCCTTGGTGAAAACCCCCGCGTGGCGCGTTGCGCCTCAGGCGCGCTGCTCGATTAAGTCGCGCATGGTCGCTGGTTTGAAGCGGGCGCCGAGACCAAGCAGGGTGTCTAAGGCTGCGGCGGTGTGGCGCCTGCGGTTCCAGCAGACTTTAAACCCGGTCGTCGCAGACGATTAAACGGCCCAGTGGGCCGTTTTAAGGGTGAAGAAGGCCCGGAGGGCGAATTCGTCGAGGTAGCGCTTGAGGTGCTGGCGGCGCAGGCCGTGGAAGGCGCCGAGCGCCCAACGCTTCAGGTTCGAGAACACGCGGTGGGTCCAGCGCAGAATGACATGGGCGGCCATCTTGCCGACTACTTTTGGCTGATGGGCATGGTCGGGCATGCCGATGTAGCCGGACCAGCCGTCGGTGATGACACGGGCGCCGGGCCCGGCCGTGGCGGCGACAAAGGGCTTGAGGGTTGCTGCGGAGAAATCCGCGATCGGTGCGAGGCGGATGCGGCGGGGCTGGCCGTCTGGCGAGAGCGCCACCGCACCGGCGACGACCATCTTGCCCAGCGGGCTGCGGCCCCGCCCGCCGGCGATTGGGTCGTCCTTGCGCCGCAGTGGCATCTCGGTTTCATCGATTTCGACGACGCCCTCGAGCAGGCTGAGGTCCGGGTTGACCATGCGCCCATTCGGGTCGTCGCCTTCTCACACCCCCGTCACCGGCGCGCGGTCGCGGCTTGCGTTTCCCTTCGGTCATGCAGCTGCGGCCCGCGCCGGATTGCGATAGTCCTCCTGTTTGGTCAGCATCGCCCAGATCGTGCGCGCCATCTTGTTGGCCAACGCGATCGCGACCAGCATGCGCGGCTTTTTCCCCAGCATCTTCGCCAGCCACAAGCCCTCCGGGATCGAGCGGCGCGCTCGCGCGGTCAACCGCGAGGCTCTCCTCGCGCATGCTGACGGGCGCGGCGAAGCAGCGCCCGCCGTCGCCCTGCGGCTCGATCACGCCGACCACGATCTCCAGCCCACGACCTCCAGCTCGCGCGGCCGCGCCGGATCGGCGCTACGAAGGAGCGTCGTGTCGAGATGCAGGGTCGCACGGATCAGGCGCGGCGCTGCGGGCGATCCGCTCACGGATGATCTGACGCTCATGACACTGCCGCTTTCAGCGCGCCGCCCGGCGAATAGATCAGATGCGCATCGTCCGGGCGATCAAGCCGTGACTGGCCCGCCGTCTCCGTCTCCGTCGCCCAGCTCGCTTTCCACTGCCCACGCGGGCCGCCGCGAATACTGGCGATCTCTGGCCATCCCGAAGACCCTGACGCAGCCCAGCTTGGCAATGTGCGCGTCAGCGCCTGCGTCACGATGCGCTCCGCAATGGGGTGCCGCGAGCCGTCGGGACGAACCGCACCAGCGCGCGC
>Ga0210025_1005195_pt1 | contig 10702 bp, 7 predicted proteins | sample CryGeyme20150102_FD_183989 | JGI IMG/M metagenome (GOLD analysis project Ga0210025, IMG submission 183989) | Groundwater microbial communities from Crystal Geyser aquifers in Utah, USA - Crystal Geyser metaG 2015-0102 (SPAdes) (version 2) | ecosystem: Environmental > Aquatic > Deep subsurface >...
GGAGTTAGGTCTTACTCTATTAGGTCGTGTGCCTATGCTTGCTCTGTATCCACACACTAGTCTAGTTTACTCCTATTATCATAATATTCATATTTACTCTTTATGTCTCCACACTAGCTTTTTACGCCTCTGTCGTGTTTTCGTAAGTACTACTCGAGTAGTCTAGCTAGTAGTAGACCCTATCATTAGTAGTAGTATGTCTCTACTACTCGTAGCTACTCTAAAGTAGTAGCTACTGGTAGTAGGAGGGCTTAAGTTGTTGAAAAAAAAAATAGTGGGACAAGCAGTGCACATTCGAGCTTACTGGTACCAGTACCCAATACAGTAGATTGTTGCAAAATCTACTAGCTAGGCGCATTGATTATGCCGTTGGAGAAGAGCCTTTGATCCAAACCACAGAAAATGATTGCCCCAGCTAGTGTTTGTAATTTTATTTTGATTGGGCATCGTTTAGTTCATGAGAGCGTCCAGTCTGACGTCTGTCCACATCATTTATTGGCTCGTTTTTTTTTCTTCCCTCTCTCGCTTTTGCTGAGGTGCTGTTGAAAAATATTCAATTGCAAGAATGTAGCTCTTGATACATCCTGCTATTGACTTTTTCTCCCCTCTTTAGCCCTTTCCCCACGCTCCCTCCAGTTCTTGGCTGCACCTTGCACACTGACTTGATTATAATAATTCACAAAATATTGAAAATGCATTGAAAAAAAAAAGAACCTTACAACCCAATGCGATAACCGGGGTCGGTTGCTGGTCGTTGATAATGCCCATCATCGTCGACCTTTGTATCTGCTCCCTTCTTTTTCTTACTGCTGTTGAAATTGATGGTAATGGGTACTGGAGAACTCGAGGGTACTCGCGATCCTAGCATTTTCCAAAGCGGTTCTGTCATGCTCCATCCTAGAAATATGGTAGCCGGCCAACGAGAATTTGCCATGAGACAAATGGCGTTGAGTCCAAAACCAACCCCCACCGGTGGATTAATGACGTACTGAAACGGTGTATTCAGCTGGAGGGCTCTCAACAACGCTCCGACTGCAAAGGAAACTCTGGGACGTAACCGAATCACCGAAAAGACGCCCATCATGGTCTTACTGACAATATTGGTCCGTTGAGTTTGGATGGAAGGGAAGGGTTCCAGCATTCTGGAGTAGTCATTGAAAAACACGGCTAGGAAGGGATTTAAAGCACTGGTAATATATAGTATTCGAGCCCACTTGGTTGAAACCAGCACCACCAGTTCCTTTCGTTCGTGTGGAGCATCATCATCTTTTGCGGAATCGCTTTTTGTTGTGGAAGCGGACAAGCCGGGTGTACTTTGAAGATTGGGCGCCATACGGAAGCGGAATGATTCGGATGTGTGCAGGTTGACTTGGAAGATCAGAACAAGCAACAAAACACTGGTTCGCTGTAAAAGCAGCCTCATGAGGATATCAAAATTAAATTCTGGAGGCTTTTAATGTTGAATGTAGAGGTGAGTCAAGACTCAAGACTGTAATTATTCGAATTACTGAAATAGCTTGGTAGAAAAATGGGCATCGCCAGAAGGTACGTAGATAGAGAAAGAGGCAAAGCAAAAAGGGGAGACGAGAAAAAGATACAGTACGATTTTCAATTTTCAATTCCCTACCTACTAGTACGTGTCGGTTACGGTTGATGATGAGTCGTGTTATGAGTTAGAGTTAAGGTCTGAGGCTGACTCACTGAACAGAAAACAACACCATAGCAACCAACGACGCAAATAAAACAGGTAACAACAATAATAGTTTTTTTCAGCATTATTATTTTTTGTAGCGACAAGACGAGTCACAGCATGCTATCATCTGGTTGGATTCGAGTAGCCTCAGGATTTCGCTTGGTTGCTTCAGCTGTGGTACAACAAGCATCTGCCGAGGCTGGCAGTGCTGCTACTCGCACAGCACAGCATGGAGTCGATCTGGCGGCGAATTTACGAAGTGTGGCAGCCATGCACCAACACCAACCTCCCATGTCGGGATTTGCTCCACCCAGCACTGGCACTACTACGCGCACGGATAATAGAAACTACGAACCACCTAAAGAGCAACCACAATCTCCTATAAAACATAGCAGTAGAACAAGTGTACCTCCGTCACAATCACCCCCCGAACCACCACCTCTGAACGGACTTTTGCACGCCCCCAAAGATGAAGCAACAAGGATGTCGCCCACAGCTCGAACTAACAACATTGAATCGTCTACAACAATTTCTTCGCAATCTACCATTACGAGTGCTTCAGTCAATGATGAGATTCAAGAAAATTTTTCCCACAAACAGCCAAAATTTCCAACAGACGAAGTAGACGAACACACAGATTACCCTCGTTTACAAGAAGGTCGTGCGGTCCCGTCCACTCGGACAGGTCGAGCTTTTGGATTTGCTTCTTTGGGACTTGGACTGGCAGCAGGTGCTGTCGGGGAAGGAATCAAACGTTTGACAGGTCAAAGTACGAGTACGTCCGGAAGCAATGTTTTGATCAATGACGGCAATTCGGATCGGTTGGCTCAGTCCTTGTGTCGGATGCGTGGAGCAGCTCTTAAAATGGGACAAATGCTGAGCATTCAAGACGAATCGCTGTTACCGCCCGAACTGACACGAGCTCTCAAGCAAGTACGACAGGGCGCTGACGCTATGCCCGAGTATCAGCTCACGAAACAATTGCAGGCTCAACTGGGACCGGACTGGCGAAATAAATTCGAGTCCTTTGACATGAAACCCTTTGCCGCTGCAAGTGTTGGGCAGTGTCATCGTGCGGTCATTAAACTAGCTGACAGTTCCATTCAAAATGTAGTGGTCAAAGTCCAGTATCCGGGTGTCGGATCTTCTATTGAATCTGATTTACGAAATCTTTCCATGCTCGTCAAGTGGACCGGCCTGGCACCGAAAGGACTCTTCTTGGACAATGTCATTCGAATCGGACAACAAGAACTGCAAGTCGAATGCGATTACAACCAAGAACGACAGCACCAACAACGGATGCAAGACTTGGTATCGTCGGATCCATTCTTGGTAGAGAACAACTTTGTCGTACCCAAAGTTTTTGATGATTGGACAACCGATCAAATCATCACAACCGCATTTGCCCGGGGTGGGACCATTGATAAGGTCTCTGATATGGACCAAGACGAGAGAAATCGCATCGGTCGTGTCATAATGTACTTGACAATTCAAGAATTATTCGTTTGGCGGTTCATGCAAACAGATCCTAATTGGGGTAATTTTTTGTATGACGTCGGAACCAAAACCACGAATCTGATTGATTTTGGAGCAACCAGGGAGTATTCAAAAGAATTTGTTGACGGATATCTACGAATCGTATGGGCATCCGCGAACCAAGACGAAGAACGACTCATGGAACAGTCCTACAAAATGAACTTTTTGACGGGAGAAGAAAATGACACGATGCTGCGAGCTCACAAACTTAGTGGATACACGGTCGGAGAACCATTTGCAACAAATGACGCCTTTGATTTTAAAGGATCCAAGTTGAGCACTAGAATGGGTGAACACACATCCGTCTTTTTAAAACATCGTCTAACGTAAGTTTTCCTGTGAACTGCTTTAACAATTTTGGTACGTGTCGGCACCATTTCCAATCTCTCACGCCACACAATCATATTCGAATGAACAAAAATTTATTGCATTACAGACCCCCGCCCGCAGAAGTATACACGTTGCATCGAAAATTAGCAGGAGCCTTCATGCTCTGCATCAAATTGGGAGCCAAGATAGAATGTCGTGATATGCTAGAAGCTGTCATTCGCGACAATAAATTTGAGGATGGTCCTCCTCCTCCAATCTAGCTAGAGAACCTTCTGTTGACAACTTATAATCCCTATTTCCGAAGAACGACAACTAGATTTATATATTAGGGAGAAAATCTATCGTACACGAAAAATGCGTTCGGTCGCCCAGCATCTTTGCCACTTTCTTGTTGCGTAATGAAGAAATTCCTGTTGCCGATACTTTGCAATAGCTTTTCTAAGGACAAGCAATCAATTTTCCCCAATGTTGCAACTACTCGAGTATTTCCAGACTTGCTTCTGCAGACACTCGACGTGACCTACCGCTTGCAATTTATACCAAGCTCTTTGTGTAGGCTTCACGTAAAAGCTGAACAAAAATAAACATGCTCACTGTATGTCCTCCGCAACGGACATAATAGGGAAAGAACCCATTGTACAATGCCAAGAATCCTTCGTCTGCTGAAACCTTTGTCAACGTTTGTATAATGCTCTTGTACGGCAATTTTCCATTTGCGTCTGCTCTTTGACTTGCCATTCTGTTTTTGGAGGCTTCCAACGGCATGGTGGCAACCGAATAAATCAGCCCACTTGTCATGGCCGCAAAGAAGACGTTGGGAATGGAATTTTTCTTTTGGTTTAATTTTTGAGCGAAATATTCTTTGAATTGGTCCAGTGTTGCCACTTGAAACACTCCCACCATCATCGCACGGGCCACAAAGGGACTAGAACCTCTCCAAAACGTAGCAACACCTTCTTCCTTGACAATTCTGGTTGCCGTGTCTACTACGCCTTTGTAATTCCGACGTTCTTCCTTTGGCAGTGACGTATCGTTGGACATTCGTACCACTGCCACTTCCATAGGACAGGAAATATACGCAGCCATTCCACCCGTGATGGCTCCTATTACAACACTGTCCCAAACAAACGTACACACGCGCGCCCATACATCCACACCCCATTTATGGATCGATTGGACATGCAAAAAATATAATAATAATAATACATCCGCAAGCAAAAACGTGATGAAAGTATGGATGATTGTGTGTTTTAAAAAAGAAGAGAAAAAACGATAACAGTAAGCAACAGAATAAATAAATGTGTGCAAACACTTTATCCAGATTTCTTTTTCGAGTTTTCAGCCAACAATTTTTGTGTCATAAATATAAAAGTGATGGAAAGCAGGACCCAAAAAGAACCATCATAAGAAGAAACAACAAGTGTACGCACCGCGATGCAAAGTCTGTCTTTCCACGAATTTCGTGCAATTTGTCTCGAAACGTTTCAAAGAGCCCAAATCGAGCACTGGCATAAAAGACTTGACGCCAAAGACCGGCTCCGAGTCCGTCGTACAAGCTCATGATGCCGTGTTCCTTGACCATGGCAGCAAAATTAAACTTTTTGCCTTGCATACTCGCCAGGTTGGTTCGCACGGCCAACGTATTAGCAGGATGAACAATGGCCCAGCCCATACATCCACCGATTCCGGATGTAGCAAAGATCACCGACTTTGGCAATTCGGCAGCTTTTACGGGGGGAGCCGAAGATGTAGGCGACGGTGGTGCAGGAGGAGCTGCAGCTGCAGCCGTAGTAGCGATGAGAACAGGAGTGGACATTTTTTTTTGGAGCTGGGTTAACTTAGTATAATAATTGGTTAACTTTGTGTAATAATGTCCAATACCTAGCTACTTGTACATCCTAGCTACCAGGTACCAGATACATTTATCAAGGGGTGGATGAGAACTGAGAACTAGTCTACTCGGGAAAGGCCTTGAAAAAAACCTTCGGTTCCATCCTCCATCATCATCACGGTCTGCCATGCCGATGTCATGACGAGGGAAATCTTCGGCATTTTCTTAAAATTCCGTCACTGACCGGACCCGACAAGACCAATGTGCGATCTTATTATTTTATTTGTCGGACGAGCGGGACTCGTCATTGGCTGCAATTATAGTAGCAGTAGTGTATTATTAGTAGCTAGCTACTATTGGTTATTACTGTAATAATAGAGTGACTATAGTAGTTTTTGTTCAAAAACAGCCAACAAAAATCCAAATACAGTAAAAATTAATGATATTGATTATTTCTTGTCACTGGTGTACTGGTTACTGGTACTCTACTCTAGCTACTATTGAAAAGGTAAAGAATGGACCATGTACGACAATAACACCAATAATGTCCGCGAAGACGATCTCATTCCAGTCTCATTGTCACAAGACATGCAGGGCGAAAGAACCGACATGATGGAGGTAGAGGAAAGGAGTAGTAGTAGCGAGATTGTACAAACAGAAGCAGAAATCACAGCAGAAAAAGCAACGGCAGCAGCGACATTTTCAACGGCGGCCACAGCTTTCATCTCGCCTTTAGATGAAACTAACAAAGAAAAGACCTTGGAAGTACCGTCCACGGTAAATCCTACCACAACTGCCACTAGTAACCACAACAACAACAATGCCTCCAATCAAATTGATACGTCGTGGATGACTCCGGAAGAAAAGAATGAATTTTCGGCTTTGTGTTTGAGATTCTCCTTTCAACACAAATCCATTTCTTCCGTATATTTCGCTCTCAAAATGGCGGGTTGGATCTTTTACCCTTCGGAACGAAAATATTTACCACCCGATGCTGCAGCAGCGGCAGCAGCTACCGCCACAATAAATCAAGATGATAGCGTCTTACATCTACCTCTGTCCGAGTCTCTCATGTACGCTAACGAAGTGGCCGAACATTTGGATTACTACTCGCTGGAGGAAGATCTCGTTAGCGATCTTCACATACCTACCAATCAACTTCCTCCACAATATGCGTCCAGAAAAGAAATACCTCGCCTCATAGCACAATTCGAAGGACAAGAAGAACGGTGGAGGCGGTTAAGGGATAATGTCATTTACCACTTTTTTGTAACCGATCTTAAAAAACAAAAGCAGAAGGAAGTCGGTACCAATACGGAAATTCTAACCAATAATAATGGGTCAAAACAAAGTAACGTCAACAACAACAACAACAACAACAACAACAACAATAGAAACAACGAGCAACTAGAAAACGATAAACAAAATCCAAAGGCTCATTCCACTATGACTGCAACCACTAATTCTAATACTATTACTTCGACAACAACGACCAATCAAACGGCTAAGGTATTCCAACGGCGGAACCAACCTCGACGAAGTGCAGCTGTTTGTAACAAAGATTCCGTCACAACAGCCGATGTGGGTGCGGATATGTTTATGAAAAAGGGATCCATTCAGGCAAGACATAATCATAATAAGCATCGCAAAAAGTCGCAGACCGGGAGCTGTAAAGGTACACTGTCATCATCAGCAGCATCACAAGCCAGCGCCAGAGGTGGTAACGGTGGTGGAGGTGGTGGTGGCGACATGGCAACAGTAAATAATGAAGAGGAAGAGCAGCCCTCATTCGAACGGCTCAGTTTAGAGGAATGTCAAAGCATATTGCAAGATCCAAAGCAATTGGCACACCATGGATTGGAATATCAAGAACTGACACAAGATCAAATCTTGGAAGTTTATAGAAAAGATATGGAGGATTGGCGATTTCTTTTGGCCACCAACCATTCCTTGTTGCTGTATGGATATGGTTCTAAACTTCATCTTTTGAACGTCTTTGCCGAACAAGGATTGTCTCATGAGGGTTATGCGGTAGTACTGAATGGCTTCGATCCGGACATTTCGGTCGAGTCGATCTTGGACTTGCTGGTGGAATTGTTCTTGGATGGATTGGAACCGGGTCCACTTCAGACTTCTCTCCCAGGAATGGAAGATGACGATGTTGTCAAATGGTCAGCCCTTCATATGGATCCGAAAACAAGCAACTTGCAACAGGTTATATTGCACAAGATTTGCGACCCTGTGGAACGCGCCAGAGCTATTGCGACGGCCATTGCCAAGAATCAAGCCAAGGAACTGTTTCCTATTTTTCTGGTTATTCATAATTTGGAAGGCATGGGTCTTCGCAATCGATTGGCACAAGACATCTTATCAACACTGGTGTCGCATTCCATCGTTCAGCCCAGCGGTTTGCGCGGTCTTCGTCTGATCGCCAGTGTGGATCACGTAGATGCCGCCGCCGTGTTGTGGAGTGTGCGCGCCTCAGCCCAGTATCGGTGGATGTGGAAGAAGGTACATACATACGAACCCTATAAAGAAGAACTTATCATGCTGGAACCAGACGAGCTCAATACTAACAGTAACAAAACACGCAGAGCCTCGGGCGTTGGATCGAAACGACAACAGCAAGCGTCAATCATAGACGGCAAAGGAGCGGACCGTGTGATGAACGTCCTCCGTTCAGTTGCGAATCGACACACGGAGGTGATGCAGATTCTTGCTACCCTCCAGCTAGCTGCACCCGGTGGTCCAAACAAACTTCAATGGGTCGATTTTGCGCAACTACAACAAAATTGTTTGAACAAATGCACCGTGAGAAATGGATCGCAGCTCCGGACCTTTCTCAGTGAACTAGAGGACCATGAGCTGGTTGCTGTGCAAAAGCAAGGATTATCCAAAGTCATGGTCCGTATTCCCTACTCTGATGACAAACTCAATGAGATTTTAGCCTTCGAACGGGCGAGGAGCTAAGCTGGCCGAAAAACAGTACTTGTAAAGTGGTACAATAGTAAGGATGGATTCTAAAAATTGTGATTCCCTTATTTCATTAATGAAGTTACATTAAAGCGTGCAGTAGTATGGCACTGTCATTTCCCCCCAAATCGTACTTAAACATTGCAGGATACCTCTTCTGCTATGCTACCTCTCCTGGAAGGATGCCGGGGTGGGCTGGCACTGCTTTCATTTCTGTTGACATGACATCGTGGAGGAGTTGCATTTTGGTTCAAACGATTTCCCCAGCGTAATCGGGTTTGTACAGGCACTGGAGAACTATCCCATCGTGAGGATCCTTCTAATGATAAGGAGCTGGCCGAATCTACGGAGGAGGCACTGCTGCTTGCGGAGTGATGACTGCAGTGGCGGCGTTTGATCATCTTGTGCATGGCGGCATTGTCTGGAACTATCACCACGCTGCAGGGCTGCATCGTCAGGGACGACATGAAGGTCTCTAGAGGGCTCGACATCATTATTTTAGTAATTTTTGTGTGTGCAGCTGTTTATTTTATGGATTATTCTGGCAACCAATACTTTGGAAGCCGTAGAAGTCCCGGAATGTGCTACGGGGCACAGTTGCAAAACCGGAAGTTTTACCGTAAGGGGTTGCAACTTACTTAAATGAGCTTTAGAGTCACTTCCCCCGCAAAAACTGATTCGCACTTTGTACTGATGGTACCAGTGCTAGTACCAGGTTCTAGCTACCTGGTAGGTACCTGGTACCTGGTACTACAGTACCTGGTACCAGGTACCAGGTACTAGCAACAAGTACTCTAGTACTCCTACCAGGAACCTAGTACTATTAGTACGTAGAAGGTACCTGGTACCATACCATACACATCACCAGTCTTCATTGATATTCAACACTACAGTACGTAGTACAGTACTTGTTTTGTCAGTGAGTGACCCTTTTTGGCTGTTGAGACTTGTCCAAGTTCCCTACGCATAAGTATTTTAATTAACGAACAACGGTTTGTCATCGGATTTACAAGTAGTAGTACCGGTACAGAAAACTAAAGAACAATCCCATCAACACATCCTGTGGCGACTTCTGCAGCCAAATTTGCCGGCACACTGAAAATAAATTTGGGGCTTTTTCCTTCTTATCGTCGCGACCTCCCTTAACTCACCGTAGTGTAATACCACCTATGGATATCACTTTCGTGTCCGCAGAGCCTTCCGTAGCCTGTCTTGACCGACGACGAACATACAATGCGGAGAATTGTATGAAGGAAAAATTGTTCTTCTGAGATCTTGTCTCGTAAAGTACCACCAGTACTGTACTACTACTACGTACCCTGGTACAGTACCAGGTAACTGGTATCTAGTGCAGTAGCCTACTGCTACAAAAAATTATGACCTTGGTCGCATTTTTTTATTATGTACTACTACCAGGTACTGTAGTACTTACTTTACCAGGTACCTACTTTCGTACTGGTATAATATATTCCTGTTTGGTCATTATTACATCCTGTTGCACTTCTCGCGACAAATCTTGCCGGCACACAGCTTTTCAATTACCAGGTACTAGTACCTGGTACAAGCTACTACCAGGTAGTACTATCTAGAGTAGACGACCCTGGTAGTGGTAGTACTGTTTTAGTAGACTACTCCTGTAAAGTATTTGAGCATGTCCGGACCGACGACGAACACACATTAAGAGGTCTCTAACAGGTATAGTACTAGTATCCTTTAAGAAAGATGAGGTCAGTTACCAAACGAGATGCAGCTACCAGGTACCTGGTACGGTAGTAGATACCATACGCAGTAGTAGTATTAGAGTGGTAACCTACTTGTATTACCACCGGCCAGGGTACCTGGTACTCTATCTTTAAGTACGCTTGCCGGGGTCAGCGAAGCACGGGAGAGCAGAGAGAGCAGATAGAATAGTCCACGATTCCCCTTGCGTCATTTTCCGCCTTCATCTTCTGAAACTGGCTCATTGCGCTTGGCAAGTGTACTGGTAGCTACTAACTACTCAGTACTATATAGTACTACTACTAAAAAAAAATTTGAACATCTAATTCAGTATATGGTACTACTACTAGCTCGCGTTGCAGTAGTTGCTTCTTGCCCTGCTGCAGCGGCACCTAGGCCTCAGTAGCAGTTTTCGACTCTTGTAGAGTGCTGCTGAATGTTACCGTTAGCTGACGGTTAACGTTCATCCGTTGCGAAGATTCTCCCGCGATATATACTAGATAAACTTTAAGATTTTTTATCTTCATGAATACTTCATATTTTTTATTTCTAAATACAGATTGTGAAAGCCCTGAATGAGATCTTTCTATTTATGCAATAAAATCAGTGTTTAGAAGCGC
>Ga0210025_1005217_pt1 | contig 10679 bp, 8 predicted proteins | sample CryGeyme20150102_FD_183989 | JGI IMG/M metagenome (GOLD analysis project Ga0210025, IMG submission 183989) | Groundwater microbial communities from Crystal Geyser aquifers in Utah, USA - Crystal Geyser metaG 2015-0102 (SPAdes) (version 2) | ecosystem: Environmental > Aquatic > Deep subsurface >...
CCAAGCTGATTGCGAATGGATTGAACTCAAATTTTGCACAATTTTTCTTTGCCATTTCTAGTCCGAATGAAATCATGAATTAAGGTGCCTTCACATTCTTGCTGGCAATTTAGAAGGCTATCATTTCAAAAGAATAGAAAGGGGAATCAACAACCTGAAGAATTACATCTGCTGGCTCATAGTTGAGCGAGTAGAGAAGAGCAGAAGTTGCCCCCATCGATCTCCCCCATAGTATGAACTTCTGGAAGCCCATCTTTCTGAGACAACTGAGTGTGCAATCTCTAAATCTATAAATGCATACCAATGTCCTACTTCTCCTTTATTCCATAAGTGACAGTATCACCCTGACTCTTGCCGCTACCCGAAAAGTCCAGTGAGCAAAGAGCCAGATTATTTGACGCTAGAAAGGGAAGAAGGTTTGAGCACTAGAGCCTATTGGAACCGTAGCCGTGGAGGAATATAAGACAAATTTTTATTTTCTGAATAGGCTGAGCATAGAAGAGAGACACCATCAGTTTTTCGTATTTTTTGTTAGCTATAGGGAGGATATCATGACGAATATCGAGGGAGGCTGCGAATGTTTCTGGATAGATGAAGGAGTACCTGCATGAATTTATGAGTAGTCATTGCGCCGGTGTCTGAAGAGTTTGGTGACTATTTCGTTGATGATAGTGTTATTGTAAAGAAGCTCCATTTGCTGATAACTTAATATTATTAACTTATGACTCATGATTAAGTGTGCAGTTCAGTATTCCTTCTGATTTTTCTTTTACTTTTTATATCTAATTGCTTCATTCGTATTCTTTAGAGTTCATTAGACTTATCAACTATGGTAAAAATAGCAACAATCACCCACCAGCCTGTACAGTCTCTCACCCGCTCGCCCAATGCCTAGCACCCCTTCTCAAGAGCTAGAGAGTTCCAAAGGGCCTTCAATGCTACCAAACTCCAAAAATTATTTGCAAAACCACTTGTTGGAGTTTTCACTGGCCACTCTGATGGCATAAGTGTCCTCTCTAAATGCCCTCTCCTTCTAAATAAGATGATCTCAGGGGCTCACGACGGGTAAATTCGAGTTTGGGACCTTGCAGAAAGAAAGACTCTTATCTCTTTATGGTAGCATCGAGAAACAGTAAAGGGAGTCTCTTTTTCAAAGTAAGGAGAACGATTTCTTTCCTCTTCATCTGACAAGTCAATCAATCTCTACGATTTCCGAGCAATGTTTCAGGAAATAGATCAGGAGCACATTGCAGGAGACTTCAAACTAGGTAAACATCAAAAACAGCATCAGCCTCTGAGCAAATATCTGAGTCGTACTGTTCTAGGTACATTTTTCGTAATTAAGGCAACGTTGAGCATTCTACAGGAGCTTAATAGTTTGCAACTTCTGGGCAAGTTGTACAGGTCTGGTCTTACCAAAGAAGTAAACCCATCTATCAGTTGTAGTGGAATGTAGACAGTATTCTGAAAGTCAGGTACTCGCCTTCTGACCCAAACATTCTTTGTGGTACTTGTTCAGATAGGTCCATCCTTATCTACGACCTCAGAGGGTAAACTGCTGTCCAGAAAGTTACTCTTCCCAACAAATCTGCCTGTATCAGCTTCAATCCTTTGGAGCCCATGAACTTCACAGTGGGAAATGATGACTCAAACTGTTACTCATTTGATCTTCGAAGGATGGACAGAGCTAAACTTATACATAAGGGACACATTTCTGCAGTCACAGACATAGATTTCGCTTCTTCTGGTAGATAATTCGTTTCTGGCTCATTCGATCGAACTCTTCGTCTTTTTGATTACGATCAAGGCCACAGCAAGGAGGTTTACCACGCCAAAAGAATGCAGATTGTTAACGCTGTCCAATACACTCTTGACTCCCACTATCTCATATCAGCTTCTTAAGACATGAATCTACGGATGTGGAAAAGTCTGGCTTGGAGACCTTCTGGGCAGATCAATGCTAGGGAGCAAAGAGCAGTTGACTACAGGGAAAAGCTGGTTGAGAAGTACAAGCATAGCAACAAGATAAGGAGAATTGCTACTCATCGGCACATTCCCAAGTATATCCTCAACGCCAACCAGCGAAAGCAGGATCAGAGCGCCAGTCGTCTTCAGAAGAAAATCAATAGGGAGGCTAACACTGGAGAGATAGAAGGCCAGCGAGGAAAGAAGAAGAATTTGGTTGAGAACATATAAATTTAGGAAGAAATGTTTCCAGGCAGAAAAAATCCGAGATCCAACAAAAATTAGGATGAGGATAATGAGTGATGTTAGTTTATCTTAAACTGATCCAGGTTACAATAAATAATAATGAAGGACGAGAAGAAAGAAGTAGACTGGGAAGGTTTTTAGAATTTCCCAGATCACAGAGAAAACCTCGTTCGAAGTGAACCTCCCTCGAAACTCTATCCTCAGCATAACATGCCTGCAACCTCCACAAAATAACCTTCGCAAAGCAGCCCAATTAAGGTAAAACGCAAACTTACCTTCAAGCAGTCTAAACATATAGCTGAAAACCATGCTCATAGCATTCAAGAAGAAACGATAAGGCCCGTTTCTCTAAAAGCATAGTGTTGGAAGCAAGAGCCAAAGGAAAACTAAAAGGAAGGAGAAAATCGATTATCTATTCAAGTTGAGAAGGAAGACAAAAGGAGGACTGCACGTTTTGAGAGAATCCCAATAATAAAATATGAAGAAGATATTAGATCTGTAGGCAGAGTTGTGTACAAGGGTTTCATTCCTCGGACATCAGATCACTACTTACGAATGCTCAAGGAGGTGGATTGGGACTGCTTTCGTGAAAAGAAGAGAGGCATTCGCAATCTTCATGGCATTGAGTTTGACAGCCAATTTTAAAGCGGGAACCTCAATCTAGCAATAGAAGTACATTTGATATAAGCAGGTGTCAGAGCAGGAGTATGACCTCTATCTGCGAGTTGACTCAAACACCCAAGGACACAAGCAGTGGTTCTTTTTCAGTATGAAAAACTAAAAGCCCTGCTCAGTCAAGCTTAACATCTATCGATTCAAAAAAAAGTATTCCCTTTTTCAGAGAGGTATGCGACCCTATATTCGGAGTAGAAAAGATGGAAAAGATTGGCACCCAGGAGGCAAAGACTTAAGGTATCGACTTGAACCTCAACTTAGTCTCCACGGGGCTCAGAAAGAAAGACAATCTTTTATTCTGTCATTCTATCTAACATTTTCTCACCCCAACGATGAGATCTTTGTAGCCTCCTGCTTACCATACTCTCTTACTTTCCTTAAGAAACAGCTGACTCTCTATCGTTAACTATCTCTGAGGAACTAACAGTTAACTTTCTAAGTGTCTGCTATGGGAAAGTCCATGTGTGGCCTTGATTTGCTTCAAGTTGCAGCTTTCCCTTCAGTCAGTAAGTTGCTGTAGACTCCTAAGCGATTCATAGTTATCAATGCCCGCATTCACCCTGGATAAACATCTGGGTCATGGGTGATGGACGGCTTACTAAGGGAAGTAGCTGAGAATACTCGTGTGTGTGAGTGGATGCTGAATTAGAACATAGAGCTGCGATTGGTGCCGATGTTGAATCCTGACGGAGTAGTCATTGGCAACTATCGTACTGGGATCATAGGATAAGACCTTAACAGGAAGTTTGACGCTGTTAGGCAGTAACTGTACCCTGAGGTGGCTGCTTTAAAGAAAGTTGTGTCATTCTGTAAAAAGGAAGGAAAACTTTAACTATTTTTAGACCTCCATGGGCATTCTATTTTAAAGAATAGCTTTATTTATGGACCTGCAGAGAACGTCAGTTCCCCCTTTCGAAGTACCAAAACAACTATGCAGTGAAGAATCTGGCTTACCATCTGTTCCACAACTCCAAATACTTCCGACTGGCATCCTGCAGGTTTAGCAACGATCAACTGAAGGCAAATACAGCTCGACTCTACTTCCAGCAGCAGGAGCAAACTCTCAGCTTCACCTGTGAAAATTCCTTAGGCCTCTATTTTTCGAACAACCAGACAGTTCAAATGCAGGCTAGCGACTGGCAAAACTTCGGGGCATCCATTATCCACTCGATGCTAGATATATACAGTCAACCAGTACAAGAGGACCAAAATTCTCCATCAAATAGAAGTGCTAATATCAATATACCCACTACTCAGAGCCTTGCCCGTATATCTCCATCCAAAAATCTTCGGCAAAATACGAAGGTTTCTTTTTGTTCAAGTAAGAAGAAAAGAGATGGTGTTAAAATAAAATACAGTGAATTAGGCATAGTCATGGACAAAGGGAAGACCATCGAAACAGGTGAAAAGGGTTTAAAGTTTCAAAAAGGTCCTCCTAAAGAAAAAGATGGATAAAACTAATTTTGCAGAGAGAGGGCACAAACTTTGATTACCTCATCTTTTTCGATAAATAATAAAGACAAAAAGATGTAGAAAAGGTAAAAAGGAGAAACAGATAAATATAAATATTTAAATGCTGGCAAAAAAAGCTAAGATAGTGATCTAATACTCTAAAGATCAATCAGCGACAGTCCGGGTCATCTACTGAATGCTATAAAAGCTATAAGGAACAAATAAGAACAAGAATAAGGTACTCGCTAATAACTTGAAGCCATCAAAGAAAATTTCTCAGAGTAATATTAATCCATCAATGATACCGATTCCAGCAGTGAGGACCTGCCCTAACAGGACAGAAACTATATTCTTGACTACATAAAAATCAACCAGAAGAGACCTGAAGAAGCAGAAAAAAAATCACCGAAAAATAAATCTCAGTCTATGAGGCATCCACATATAAGCAAGTTTAGATAGATAAGATTCAAATCGATCTAGGAGGTCAACTAAGAAATAGATCCACAGCGAGATATATGCAGTAAATAACTTAAGAAGCCGAAGCTGGAGCCTCACAAATTCAAAGATACCACCACCAAGAGCCTATTGAACAAATATCAGTCAGCTATGGAGGAGAATGAGTTTGAGGATCCGAATGTCAGTATCTCTCAGCAGAAAAAGTTGGTGCAAAGAAATACTTTTTGCCAGAGGATGCAAAAAGAGCCCTTCATTCTACTTCACCGGAAAGAAAAACGTCGTGGGCTCTGACTGATAATATCCCTAATATTATATACACTTCACTTTTAATCCAATTGCTTTAGAAGAAATAAATGTCAGAGGCGATGGGATCAGATGTAAGGGTAATAAAGTCTGCGGATTCTTGATGCTTCAATCTCAGCAGCCAGTCTTGATCGTCGAAGAGAACTCTCTGCAATCAATTCTGCTTCCACTCTTGATCTTCTCAAGGCGTTCTCGGTTGCTATTCTGTCAGCTGCAACTTCAGCCTCAATTCTTGATCTCCTCAGTGCACTCTCTGTTGCGATTCTGTCTGCCTCAATTTCAGCTGCAACTCTTGATCTTCTGAGAGCTGCTTATGTGGCGACCTCAGCTTCGATTCTGGATCTCCTAATAGCTGCTTCTGTGGCGACCTCAGCTTCAATTCTGGATCTTCTGAGAGCACTCTCAGTAGCGATTTAGGCCTATACTCTAGATCTTCTGAGAGCTGCTTATGTGGCTGCTCGTGATGCTGCTAGGTCTGCTGCCAATCGAGATCTTCTTAGTGCTGACTAGACTTGGAGGGCGGAGGTGTAGCTGGATGATGAAATGGTTACCTATAGTAGGGGTAGTAGTAGGGATAGTAGCTCATATCAATAAAATTATAGTTCCCAATAATTTTTATGGCATATCCACAGGATAATTTATTAATGATTCTTAAAGGCATCTAAGAGGATAAAAAGTTAGAACATGACAAAAAAAGTTAAATAATTGTAAAGCGATGGCATCAATCAATACCTGCTTTCGAATTTGCGAGTAACGGTCACTGTGTTTTCGTTGTCTTCTATCTTTCCAAACATGTGCCTCTCTCTGTATGCATCCTCAATGTTTTTTCGAGCAGCCATCGGATCTGAAAATATATTCATCATCACCCTCTTTGTTTCTTCAATCACGTCCTCCTTCTTCAGCAAAGTTGACTTTACCTAGGTCTCTCTCATATAGGCCCTCTCTTCCCTCAAGTTCTACAAGGCTTGCTCACCTATTTCCTAGCACATATAGCACTGGACGATGCTCTGAACAGCTCCAAACTCGGTACTGATATTGAAGAGCAAGAAAGACCGTCTGATCATAGCTGGAGCATAAGAGTCGTTGATGACCTTGATACTAAGCTATCCTGTTCGTTTTCTTTTAGACATTTAATGAAGTTGACTGAGAAAGTCTTATCCTTTCATGCTGAAGAAAACCTTGTTTCTGAGTTTGGACTTGAGGCTATTATAGTTAAATCCTGAATCATTCCCTATGAAAAATTTACTTTCCCTTCTGTACTTTCCTTTCTACAATACCCTGAATATCAGGCCTAACTAGCTTATCTCAACCCAGAGAGCCTCTTTGCAGCTTTCCAGCGTCAAAGTCTTCAGCTCTTTTTCTCCCAATTTAGCCACTGGAATCAGCTCGGAGTTTCCTCCTATTTTCTAAAATTTCTAAGGCCATTTTTATTTCACTTATTCGCAGGGCACCTTAACTTAGCAGACCAACATTTTATTTTCCGTTTCGAAGGTCATAAGCATGCCCCCTTTTCCGATGTTCAATTCAATTTGGACTATTTTTGATTCATTTTTCTTGAATGCTTTGATCATTTTGAATGTCTCGATGAGATAGACCTTATCGATTTATCCCTCTTCTACCTGGTAGGATATGTTTTAGATGTTGAATATGACAACACAAGATGATTATAGATCCTGATACTGGATGTCGGTGAGGAAGGGGGCCAATCGAAGTTCGGTATGATTGAGCGTGAGATAGAGTGGGCGTGTGGGATTTTTAGCATGGTACTTTTCAACCTACTTGAGTGCCTTGATGAAACCCTGACAGTGTTTTCTGTCCTTTTTGTTGCTGAACTCCAACCTCATGTAAACTCACCTATAATATTGATATAGCCCGCCTAGTATACAGCTCTATTATGAAATCAAGCATCAAAGGGCCGGGAAAATAACCATTTGCTCGAGCAGTGTTCAATAGTTAGTGATGAGTAGATAGATGACTAAAGATGGCGTAATACTGTATAGTTGTAAAGTCAAGAGGAGTCCTGATCACTTGAGGAGAGAGGTGGTAACGTTGAGGAGCTCGGACAGTCCTCTCCTGAATACTTCAACATTTTCCTCAATGAGGTAGGGCCTATCGTAGTTTGCTTCCTTTATGATGAACACCAAAGCAAGGTACTTCTCCATCACTCTCAGAGCAAAATATTCATTCTCGTCCTAGTAGGTTAACTTGACATTGGTGGTGGAGCGGTGGTCATCTTGATGTCTGTCCTTGTCGTAGAGGTAGCTGATGTCGATGAATACGTCCAACATGTCTGAGCATATATCGTACTTAAGAGGATCCCAGATCTTTTCGTCGTTGTGGGCAATGTACAACTTTGTCACTAAGTCAAACAGATACACCTTCTCAATCTTGCAGTAGTTCCCAAAGTGGTTTAACAGTTTACATACATTAGGAGCACAGGGAATAAGTCTTTGTAGGACTCTGCTGAAGGCCTCAAAGATGGAAGAATCGTTGATTGAAGTGAAGAAAAATTATATTTCCTTGACATCGACGTCGTCTTCCCCAATCCTCTTTTTGAGCTTGAGCTGATAATCTGACCGAGCATCCGGATGTGTCAGATCGACATCAGCCTTGTTGACAAAAATGAACATGCTGCAGTTATTGGTGTTCTTGCTCTTTAAGTACTTGTATATGTTATGAAAAGCGTCTCCTGCCTTGGTCAAGTCCGAACTAGCCGACAACACATAAATGAGGGCTGATGCATTTTTGAGGATCATTTGCTCGTTGGGAGGAGGCTAGTTGATGTCATACTTTGCTGGGAAGTCGTAAAGTTTGAACTCAATTTTTTGGATTTTGAAGTCGTAGCTCTCCATTTTCGAAGTCTACCCGAGCAGTTTGGTCGATTTAGATACCATTTTTTGGAATATGACCTTTGCGATGCTGCTCCTTCCTGCTTTGGAGTCCCCCATCAGGAGTATGTCCATCATCTCTATCAATTATATCAATCAAACTAGACCACAGCACGGTAATCAGAACAAAAGGTTTTTGTTCTATGTGCAACAAGTCTTGAAGGTATGATAGGCTAAAAATGGAAAGAATGCATAAAAAAGAAGAAAGAGGCAGTCTGCTAAAATAGCAGGCTTTAGTCAGGTGCTTTATAATTTCAACATGATGATACAACAAATCCTTGAGGCGGTAGCTTTGTGCGATGTGAACCCATCGCAGCAGCCCGCTTTTGAAATTATGCTGCACCAGATCTGATCCCCTATCACCTATCCACTTTACCTCCCCTGCATTTTTGGCAGCAGATAAAAAAATAGATCATTGAAAAGGGAGGGCATACTTGTCCCCTCCTAACTCGTCCTCCAACCTCTTTACAGCCTTTCTAGCCTCAGCTAAAGTCCTACACCCTAGCACTGCAGGTACTCGAAAACCCATCTGCAACAACATAGCTCCCTCGGCAGCCACCAGTTCATCCCTTCCGAATTAGTACCCACTCCATAGAGCCAGTGAGTTGAACTGGGGTGTCCTAAATTAATGTACTTTGGCAGCTATGACCACTAGCACTGCAGCCAACAACTTTTCCCTTCCTTACTCCATCCATTCCACCCTTTTTAGCAGCATCAGAGCTACCATCTGAGTATCGACCCCGTATCGCAACTGATTGACTACCTGCTTCACCAACACAACGAGCTGTTTCCTCCAAAAGACAGAAGGAAGGATCTCAGAAGAGGGGAATGTACTAGAGTCAGTTTCTTCAGCTAAGAGTGATAGACCCTTATTTGATGACTGTGGGGAAGTGGGTTTATCTGGGGAGGTGCTCCTAAGTTGTTTGAGGATCGCTTTTGTTTTGTGAGTAAGAGTTGACAACTTGTTTTTGCTGTGCTTCGTCATTCGTTGAGAAAAGACTATATTTGAATTCAAATTTCATTGCTAAAACGGAGGGTCTTCCTTGTCGATTTCTAACCGCCTTGTGCCTGACTCTCTGTTCTATCCTTTTTTTTCCTATACTATTGCTTCATGCATCCAATATATCCTCCCTTGATAATTTATCAGCTTTATCCTGTTGTCTTTGCAGTTTTGTGACAGTATACCTATAATAGAGCCAGTATAATAGAGGATAACGGATGACCGAGTCTGCATATTGGGAAATGCCCGTTCAAGTACCTGCTAGTAGTCCCTTATCATCATACATTCGCCCTTGCCCTCCTCAGCCAGCTAAGTAGGGCACCAACCATAGCATCAGCAAGTGGGCCTATACTGAATTGTCAACCCAAGAGCACAAATAATAAGAGTAAGCCACACTCTGGCAGCAACTTCTTGCACAACCAGATCAGCAGCCTACTAGCATCATTCCCTCTGAGTAGAATATGTAGAGTATGGGAGAGGCAACTTTCAAACCTTTGTAGCTCAAGAAACATCTTCAACCCGATAATAAGGAAAAAAACCTAAAACAGTTGCTGAAGAAGACATTAAGGCAGGAAAGTTCGAGGAAGGGGCATGAAGACAGCCAGAAAAGGGCTGGAAAGACGAGGTACCAAAAAATACTAGATGATTATTATCACAAGAGCACGCATCAAGACAATTTGAAGGAAAATAAGGAAAATATCCAAAGATAGAATAGGGTTAATCATAACAGCATCAATGAACTTCCTCCAAAGATAAAAAAAACGAGCAAACCTCATCATAATTATCAATCTAAACTCAATATCCCTCCTCAAAGGTCCTACTCCCACAAACAACTCCCATCAGCAGCAATCGACAGTATCAAGACACTCTGTCAACCTCTCCGTCGAACTCTCAGCCAGCTGACCTTTCTTGATAGGCAAAAAATTACTATAGAGAGACAAAGAGAGAAGGTGAGAGAAGGAAAGGAGGCTAAATAAAAAAAAGAGGTTGAAGAGTGTACATTCAAACCTAGAATGAGGGCGACTGACTGGTAAAGACCTAAAAAAGAAGTAGGGGCAGGTTCATATGCCAAACTCTACCGATAAAAGATTCGTAACAGGAGAATTTGATCATTTCATTTATTAGTTGCTATCTTCCAATGTGCCTTTGACTTTTATTAACATCACTAAGATCCCTTTCATCTAAATGATTCTGTGTATTTATAATTAATGTAAAAGTTTAAGTTTTTCCTTGAGTTATTCATCAATCAAACCAAATCCTTCATGAAATTCCATGGTTCTTGGATAATTGCTTTGATATGCTGCCCTTTACAGGCCAATTTTTTAGTATTCGAGGGATCCGTAAAGATTCTGCACTCGGTAAAAACAATATTCTTTCCAATTCTGCTGACCTCCGTATCAATTTAGACTTATTCTCCTACTCTTATCACGTTCATAAACTCAGTATTGAGAGATATAGAGATTGTCCGATTCGGAGTCATTCTGAGAATACCTACAGTTGTGATCACATCGATCATGGTAGCTAGAGCTCCTCCGTGAACGGTCTCCTGAATGTTCCTTTGATGGTCCTGGAATACATACCTAAACGATGACAGTTTAGGATTATCAGTATGTTTGTCCAGGGCTTGGCAGAAAACTCCAAAATCATGTCCAAATCCGCCGTTGAGTTTGGGATTGTTATTGTACAATTTAAGG
>Ga0210025_1005219_pt1 | contig 10677 bp, 11 predicted proteins | sample CryGeyme20150102_FD_183989 | JGI IMG/M metagenome (GOLD analysis project Ga0210025, IMG submission 183989) | Groundwater microbial communities from Crystal Geyser aquifers in Utah, USA - Crystal Geyser metaG 2015-0102 (SPAdes) (version 2) | ecosystem: Environmental > Aquatic > Deep subsurface >...
TCCCATGACAAGGCTTGAGGTTATCCAATTGATCTGTGAGATCACCCAAAGTTACGACCATGTCACAGCAAAGAACCACTTTGACTATCTCATCAGGGAGAAGAAATTGAATATGCTCAGACGAGATGGTAGAGTTGTTACAGCTCAAGCAACCACATCAAAGCGTGGACAGATTACAGCTGAACAGCAGTGGCGTTGGCATTCCACTTTTGATTCAGTTTATCTTGAGATGTGTCGATTGAATACGACACCACCGGATGGTGCAACCACCACCACAGCAGTTGATTTCAATGATGTCTGTCACCACTTTGTTGGGAATATTGACGAGAGCTGCTTCCAAGCCAATGCTGATGGCAATGTCAAAGTAATTGGATCCATCCGGAAGCGCAAAACCGAAGCCAATAGAGATGACTGCAGAGCATCTATTACAAGTGTCCGGTCAGGAAACGCTGCTGGCAACCAAGGTCCCTTCATATTCTTAGCCAAAGGAAAGAAGAATGATATGCATCCATCATTGAACCCCAAGAACTTGGAAAGCGATCCAAACATGACACCTGGTTCGTACATTGCAATGTGTGAAAGTGCCTACATGACAGACCAAGTGTGGATGGAGATTGTCCCCAAGATATGTGCCGGCATTAGAAAGATGCCGGTTGTAAGAGACCATCCTAATTGGTGGTGTATGTACTCATTTGATGGCTTTGGATCTCATGTCAATGTCCACGCGGCTCAAAAGATCTTCTCTCAGTATAAGATCTTTGTCATGAAAGAAGAAGGAGATACTTCACAAGTGAATCAAGCCTACGATCAGTTAGTTGCCAAGGATGACAAACGTCTGTTGAAGCAGTACCTTATCAAGATCAAGAAGAATCTACAGCTTGGCATGTCCCAATGGCATCTCATCAAGATAGCTGCGCACGCACAAAGACAAGTGCCAAAGGAATCATGGATTAACTCGTTTATCCGTGTCAACATGCATCCACAGCACCGGCTGGACTTTGAAGCATGGATGAACAAACTTGACAGGAAGGGAATACTGGAGTCTGGTAAGCTATTTTATGATGATAATGAGTTTGCGCTGTATGATGCCATGCCGGCATTCTGGAGAAGGATGCCAACACAAACAAGACAGGCATTCGTACATGATATTGATGCAATGTACATTGATGTGGAAGATGGAGAAACAGTGTGGAGTCCCAAAAATCTTCGTTCCTTGTTGATGTACGTTCCACTGGACGAGTTGCAGAAAGCACGAGCTTGTTACCTTGCTGCAAAGAAAGACGACAAGGTCATTCACACGACAGACGAGGACTACAGAGTTAAGCTACAGCAATTGCGAGACAAGGAAGAAGAAGAAGAAGGCAATAACACTGTGGATAACTACTTCAGCTTTCGTCCCAGTCGTTTGCTAACAGCCTTTCTTCTAGCCAAGACGAGTAAGTCCCCGACACAACAAGAACTAACAAGTATCTCACCGGAAGCCTCTGCACTCTTCAAACATATGTGCAACTATGCAGCACAAATGAATTGGAGCAACGACACTGGCTTGATGCCATCTGATGCACTTGATGTCCACATGAATGATGATCAGAGGGCTCTATTCAATCCAACGTACAAGAATGTACTACAGGGCTTCATCATGTACGATGTCAAAGGATCTGGTGCAAAGAAGAAGCTTGCTAAGAGGAGACTGGATGTTTTGGAAGGTAACGTGGCAAGTTATTCCAGGTGTCTTAATGATGATACTCGTATGGAAGCTATGAAGGACTTCAACCAACTTGTGGCTTCAGTGGCAGTGATCTGTGCTGAGACAGAAGAAGATAAGAAGAAGAAGCGCGAAGCAGCTGCAGCCAAGGCAATACAGAAGAAAGCAAAGAAGCAAAGAGTAATCGATACATACAAAGCTACACGGGATGCAAAGCTACCACTACTGAGGGATCTAATGAAGGCAAGGCTGGAAGGACATGATTCAAGTAAGTCCATGAAAGAAAACATTGAGAAGTACTTTGCGACACTATCCAAGGGCAAACTACAGGATATCATCAAGTATTACTACGAACAGAAGCTCCCAGGAGTTAACCAAATGTCCAAAGAGAACCTTGTGGGTGAATTGTGGTTATTAGAGGACGAGTAGTATCATCGTCAGTGGTATCATTGCCATCTCCTCATGATATCATCAGTGGTCGCAACTCGCTTTCATTTTCCATTAACTTTTACTAGCAATACCGTGTAAACGTTAACTCAGCTGGACACCAAACCACCCCAGGACCGGTCCCCATAGTCTTTCTAGTGTAACTCAATGGCTAAGGGACCGATTAACTTCATGGATACATCATTGTCTAGGTCTCATGGAGAGCTATCGATTGCACTACTTTATTTGTGTTTTTGAGGTCATGTGCTTCCAAAATATTTTTCTACGTGAGTTCAGTACGGTAGTGTCATCCTTACTCTAGTTGCTTCTTCAAAAAACATTTTAGAACAACAACGCACACTTCTTCGTTAGTCTATTAGAGTAGTTGAGTAGTCGAGTTCCATGTTAATAACTAGACTACCTGGTGCTACTCAGTTGAATGGTAGTCAACTTGAGTACCAGGTAGCTAGTAGTAGTCTAGTCGTGGTAGGAGTAATAATTACTAGTAGTACTAAACTACCAGGTACTAGCCAAGACGATTGGTACTACTAGAAGCCAGTAGTACTGCTAGGATACTCTACGTACTAATATTATTAGTTTTCCTTTTTGGTCAAGGTTTGGTTCTCCAGCGATCAAATTTCCGTGTTTCCCTCCTTTTACCTAAAAAAATTGGTGCACGTTGTTGTGCTTGTCATTGTACTCAATGCAGATGATCTATTTAGGCAAAATTGGCGTTGCAATTCTGTTGCGCCTCGCAGAGAACAGGATTCACGTGTTGAAGCGAACCTGTACATCCTCAGACAGGGCTCGGTCGAATTTGATTAAACCTTTTTTTATCTTTTGATCGGTTGCGAATACTTCTTGTCCGAGGTGAATTTTTGTGGCCCTCATGGGTTGGGGAACGAATTTTGCGCACTCCGTCCAGCCTTTATATAAAATTTATTTGTGCGCGAATAGCTTGCACATCTCGTGAAAACGAAGAAGTGCTTACAAGTAGGTAGGTAGGTAGTAGTAGTAGGAATAAAAGGGATTGATTGTAGGTATAAATGTTTGGGTGAACTCTGAAAAATCAAAAAAGAAGGTTGGGAAGTTAGTAGACAATAGATGGTGGCTGACAAATCTAAAAGAAATTCCGATGAATCGGAATGAAAAAGGGTAATTGTTCTCGTTGGTAGGTTGCAACAATCATCAAAAACTTACTTTGTAACAAATGTTCCAATGTTAAGCTACTAGATTCCCCCTATGATGATTTTCTATCATAATAAAATAGACCAGTAGCTTCGCCCAATCACTTGTTCAGTTCGATTTCTTTGCGTTGGTACCATGGTGACTGTTGAGTTCGTTCTTAGCGTCGAGTGCTTCCTCTTGTGTAATAAATTTTCTTCGGACTTTCAGGATAATTTTATAAAACCAGTATGCATTCAAAATGTGAAAAAATAGCCCCGTGACAAATATCACGTGTTTGAACGACGACGAAAAGCAAGTGCTATCTTGGCCAACAGTATAGAAGTAATACACGTGCCGGTACCAACTGTACGGTCCAAAAAGAATCCTTGACAAAAAAAAGGATACAGCAAAAGCAAACATGTTCACCATTGACAGAGTCGGAGACATAAATTTTGCTCGAACGAAATTCAGAAAAATGGTGGAAACCTGACATTGTCGCAATATGTGTGCGTAGAGCGTAGGGTAATTTTGGGTGAGAAAATCCAATAAAAGGCGCTATTACTGCGAAGATAGACATGCACTCTTCCTCCGATGGTTTTTCTTTCATACCTCGAGTGTCAGCATGACGGCAAAAACCTCATTCTTGTCGGTTTCGCACATGTACAAGGCAAAAGCGAACATAACAAGGCCATGCAATAAAAAATCTGAGCCAAGTGTAAACCCGTCAATGAGATCAAAGATGGAATATCCCAGTGCTGCGGTTGGGAGGATCCGGTGTAGACTTGTCAGAGGTCCCCCACACAAGACAGTTCCGAGAGGTTCTGATTAAGAAATCGGCGACTGTGAGGAACATTTCATATTTTGGAATCTTTTTGAATTAATGGTAGCAATAGAATATAGAATTCATCGGCAAACCTTGGCCACCTACCTGGAATTCCAGTCATTTGTTCGGCCGAAACAAAAGACAGATAGGCACAAACACTGCCTCCGACACCTGTTACGATAGCATGTGTCAACGCATACCAATCGACGCCCCCTCGCTTGCCAAAGGTAAGCCGAACTGCCCAAAATCCCATGAACCACAGAAATGACACAAAGCGGAGATCCCACGTCCAGGCACCGGCTTGATCGAGCTTTGAAATTTGCCCCAGTAATAGGTTGGTAAAGGGCGCCACCTCTGAATCCAGCATCATATCCTCCGCATTTCGAACCATTATTTTCTATTTGCTCTGTTTTTTTTTTGAGTCTATTAATTATTATAATCAAGGTTTTCGTTTTGTCACTCCAAAGACGATGAATAAATAATAAGTCTTTGAATCTATCCCTTGATTTTTCGGAAAACAGCAAACCGGTAATGAATAATAATGACACAATAAAATGCGTCATTTTTTTTTAAATCCTACTCTACTGGCAAGATTTTAACCTGCTCTCGTCTGTCAAGCAGCCGTCGGAAATCAGACGAATCTCGTAAATCATAAAAAGATTCGTCCTCTTGTGGGCTGAGAGGTTGAAATGAATCGAAGTAAAAGGGTGAAAACCAAACATGCTTTCAAAGATTGAGAGTGAGTGGTAGCAGGTACCTGGTACTATCCCGTAGGGATGTGGCGGTTCACGAGGAAGGCGCTGCTCAGCATCTTCACTGGAAGGTCACAGAAATGGCAGAAGGACGGCTCGAGAGATAACCTGCCTACGTTAAAATTTGCACTGTTCTTTCTTTCTAGTAAAATCCGAGCTGCAAGTGCTTTAAAGCCTAAAGTATTCTTAAGTGATCAGTGTAGGCGAACCATACTAGCCTGAACCCTAGTGGGATATGGCCATAGTACGCCAGGAAAAGGAGCACCACCACTACTAGACTAGACTACTATTACTCTACTAGAAGTACTACTACCGCGGAGTAGTAGACTACTAGTAGTGATATCAAGTAGTGCTGTACTCGAGTACGGCAAGTATCAGTAGTAGTGATATCACTGTCCTTCTCAATTCTTTAGAATAATCTAATAACTACTCGAGTACCAGGTACCAAGTAAACAAGTGAACAACTACAGAGTTCTAGACTTCGAGGTCGATAGTCTTTTCAAAAATCAGAGCCAAACTCAAGAATCAAACGTAGATTTCTACTGCAACGATTTTGTGCGCTCATTCGCATTTTTTGCTCTAAAGTGTTGAGACAGTATGCGTCCACAGCTGGAGTTCTTGGACTTTTACGAGAAGCGCTGTGCGTCTTCCTACTAATAAATCACTAATATTCCGTCTTTCGAATTCCAGTCTAGTTCCTTGTGAAGCACTACTCTAGAAGTCTTTCATTTTCACATACTAGTACTCAATTACAGCACAGTGTTCACTTTCCATTTCCTTTCTCCATCATGGCAGCTGACGACGATGAAATAGACCCCCTGGCAGCGATCAACGCTGAGCTCCGTGAAGCTGATGTTCCTGGTGAAGACGCCGGACCATGGTTACCGTTGGAATCCAATCCGGTGAGTGAGTGAGGAGGAGGAGGAGAAGTACTAGTGTTGGGGAAAAGATTGTTTGACATCCATGTCTATTAATATATTTTCATCGGTCTGCCTTCTACTCGGGAACCTTGATTTTGATTGCATTATCATCATGTTAAGGTCTGAGAAGGTCTTGAATCCAAATCTGCAAAATCTCAACTATAAAAGCTGTCGTTTCAACACAGGAAATCTTTACGGACTTTGGACATAGATCGGGAGGTTTGCCCAAAGAGTGGGCATGGGTAGATATTCTAGGGATCGACAAGGAGTTACTGATTATGGTCCCCAAGCCGTGTGCAGGTGTGATTCTGCTGTTTCCCTGTACCGACAATATATATAAACTCAGGGCGCGGCAGAAACAACTCTTATTACAGAATCCGGACAGCCCAGCTCAAACGGCCGCGTATCACGTGCAGCAAATCGCCGAATTTGGCAATGCCTGGTACGTTGCAGGGAAAGGCGCATTTTTTTCTGTATTGCGCCGTACCATGAACATTTCCTTATACATTTCTCAATTTTTTCTTTTTCTTGTCCCACATCCGACAGCGGTACGATTGCCTCGGTACATGCCTTGATTAATGGAGCGACAATCTACAACCAGGACCACAGCAGTCCCTTGCATAAATTCCGAGACAGTGGCGCTAATATGAGTGCTATGGAACGAGGACGAGCACTCCTGTCAACCTCTGACTTAAGGAATTCCTCAGACGAATCGGCCGGCCATGAATCGGCTCAAACCGCCCTTCCGGATCGTCATGGTCCCGACTTAGATCACCATTTTGTGACATTTTCGCCCATTTCGGATGGTATGGGAACAATTGACGATGATGAACACATGCATGTAGTGGAATTGGATGGTACCAAAGTCAAACCGGTAGATCATGGATCGATTGCATCTATTTTGGAATTAAGAGAGGACGAAGACGACGAAAAGGATGCTGGAAAGCATTCCTTTTTGCGCGCGGTGGCACATATTATTCGCACTCAATACATGGAAGTGGAACCAGGCAGTATCGAATTTTCCATGATGGCACTCTGCAAAGTGAAATAAAGTGATTCGTTAGAGTTTACCTATCAGCCTTTGTATCACGCTCAAAGCATAGTTGAACGTTTCTAATAGTCCGTCATCGTTGCATTGGTTGCTCCTGGAAGGCTGCTTGCCTCAAAAACCTTTCTATAATGGTAGGCCTTGGCTATGTGGTTATGTTGTGTGATGCTCCCATAGGCACTAAACAAGAAATTCTCCACAAGTCTTGCTCCATGTGTTTCGCCCAACCTCTTCACAATTTATATCAATTATATTTAGCAGTTACTGTTGAAGTATCCTCCATTCGCCTGTTATCAAAACAAATATTACGCATTTGCCGCAAGAAGAATGGCGATGCTCGACCTGTCTCTAAGTGTTTCAAATGTTTGCCCTATGCAATCGCCTACTGAACGTATCGCAGTGCAGGAAAGTAAATAAATCTTATAGACCGCGAATTTTGGAGTACACATTCTCGTAAAATCCCTTGTACGCGTCAATGACTTCTCGAGGTAGAGTTGTAGTTTCCGCTTCTTCTTCTTCTTCTTCTTGCTCGACTTTCTCTCTAAACGAATTGGAAAATTCAATTAAAGTTTCACGGCGCTGCAATACATCAATTTCACTGCGCAGAAGATCAGCAACGTCCATTCGATCCATAATTTCATCGTCATAATCTTCGGTAATAGAAGAGGACGCATTGCTATCGACTTGTAGACAGTTTTCATCGTACTGTTCGAGTTCGTTTGCGAGAGCTAAAAGTTCCTCTACATCGCAAAGACCGTCATTTTTTGCACATTCGACAGCTCGGTGGAATCCAGGTGGATACGCCCACATTTTTTGCTTTTGATCATTTTCGTCGTTGCTGTTGATCATTCCGTAGAAGGCAGTGGTTGGTTTCTGGAACACGAAATTGTGGTTGAAGGAAACCCTTGCAATATGAAAGCCATGGACACCTGTAGCCAGCAGGCACAAAATGGTAGAGAAACGAAACATTGGACAACAAATCAAAGGATTATGTGGATGTGTTGGAGGAAACGGTGTGAGAGACTAAAAAATAATAGAGTAAAAGATACGATGTGATGGGTTCTGGAAAAGATCACGAGACGAAAACGAACTTTGTATTTTTGCTTTTTATTTGCTCGCGATCTGTCCCTCGTCCGTGTCAATTTTTTGAAAAGCTTCTCGATAGAAGATAGAAACCCAGCTCCATAGCAATAGCCTAACCTACTAGACCTACTAGACCTACTAGTACTAGAACTAACAAAGTAGCTCGCAAGCATTTCCAAGTATGAGTAAAAATTAATTTGTGCTGGTTCGCCTTTGTCCAGCGGTCGATTTTGTGTGCAGCTGATCTACGTAGCCACTGTAGTTCAATAGTTCGAGTACATGTCCAATTCTTGGCAGTGCTCGTCCCATTCTTGGAGGCGAGCCTTATCAACATCTGCTTTGAAGAGATTGGCATTTTCCAGGTAGTCTTCTCTCAGCAACAATTCTGCTTCCAGTCGGAGTAAATCTGCTACATCCAGCCTGTCGTCCTTTTCCTTCATACAAGCCGCCTTGTCACTGTCGTCTTCAAAGAAGCAACCGTCATATTCTTCCAACTTATCAGCGAGTTCGAGTAGCTCATCGACATCACACAATCCAGGCTCCGATGCGCAATCCACAGCACGATGGAAGTTTTTGTGAGGATAGTCGGTATTTGTTTGGCTCATTTTTCTCGTCGCGACGTCTCCTCTTCTCATAGAAACTGTTGTGGGAAGAAAAAAAGCGTCGATTGTAGAGACCAAAAAGAAACAAATTAATGCGCAGATTAGATACTTCATTGCTAGAATAGTTTTGATCGGTTTAAATTGAAGACAAGGTGAAATCAATAATCAGAGTTTGTTTTGAAGAGCTCAGTTGTTTGTGCGAACCAAGGAGTATATCTGGTAGATGGGGCTCCTTTTCTCTCCATTAGGATTAGACAGCAGATGGAAACGAATCAGCATGTCAGCAGAATTGTCTATGATTTGTTGATATCTGCTGTCGGTTCTCTTTTTGTTGCTATCCTTATTAAAGTTCGCGCAAGTAGTGTTCTCAATCCCATGGACGAAGCAACCAGTTTCGCTTCTACCCACAGTTAGACGCACGTTTACTCTCAATCGCGTTTCACTCATTCCGCATTCATAATCAATGCTGCCATGAATACATCGTAATTAAACACTATACTCAAAAATTCCACTGGCTATAGTTGCAAAGACTCAAACAGGTTCACAACAGGAGGTTCTGTAAAAGGATCTGTAGCCGCAAACGTTTTCCAATCTTCAAAATGTGGTGTTTTCTGATGGGCTTCGAATCCTTCTTTCCCTTCATATTCTTCGTGAAAAATAAAGCGGTTAGGTGTGGATTCGCTTTCTCCATATGCATACTGATAACAGAGAGGTTCTTGCATCGATCCGGCTCGATTAGCGGCAATGCATTCAAAAAAAAAATCCCGGACTTGTGGTTTCACGCACAAGACCACTTGGACACCAAAAGCTTTGCGGGGCTCACAAGGTTTTGTGTCGTGCTGCAAAAGATAGGAATCCATTTCAATGTCTCCCACGAAAGGATCGGTTGCTTTAAAGGCCACCCAATCGGCAGCATGTGCCATGGATCGATGTTCTATAAATGCTTCGGATGACGTAAACTGTTCGTGCAAATAAAAAGTATTTTTGTTTTCGATATCTTCTCCTACCACGTACTGCAATGACTTGGGTTCCAGATCCAACGTTTTTCGTTGATTATTTCGAATCAACGTCAAAAAATCGTCTCGTCGATCATCTTTGACGGTAAATTTGAGATTCACCGCAAAAGCGCTGCTGATATCTGACATTTTGGAGTTGGTTTGTGCATTATTTCTTGTGTTGGTATTGGCGCTGAGCGAAATGCATTTTTGCTGGCAAAGGAATATTACCAGAAGTGGTAAAAGTTTGAGAAGATTGTTCAGTAATAACATCGTCAAAATATTGCTTTATGAAAGATTACAAGCTAGTAGGACTACAACAGCTTATAGCTGGAAGTGATTTACTCGTTATGTAGTGTGTAGTATGTATGCATTGTGAAGTTGGATGTTATTTGTTATTGTGTATTGTGAGTTGTGAGTTGTGAAATAATGAGTTGGCACGTTGTATGTAATCCCGATGCGAATTCAACTGAAAGATATCATACGATAGAACTAGGGATATACAGCTGCTGATAGCTCATGACCCAATCAAGTCAACACCAAGGAAACCGTATTTTTGTGGTCTTGTTGTTGTTGTTGATTGAATCACTACCACTACTACTAGCACTCTAGTACTTACTGATACTATCTCATTGTGTTCCTCCAGTTTCAGGACAGACTCCAGCAACAACCAATTGTCGGCGAACCAGTAGGTCGTTAGCGTTTTGTTAGGCAAATCTCCTGTTGTATAGAGTACACAACATATTATCATGTCTTACAACGGCATTGGACTGTCATCGGTCCGTGGAAGTGCTACATCGGGCCATGTACAGGCCAATCAAGGGCACGTAAGAGCGTCTCGTCGTCGTCGACAGATTGAACGGAATGCCAACGCACAAGGTCCCAAATTCAATCCTGTGTCAGCAACAGCGCGTGAACAGGGCAACAAGGAAATCCAAGAACACGAACGACTGCGTCAAATTGAAAATCAGCTCCTGTTGCTGCGTGATGATTTAGAAGAAAATGGCAGCTTTACCGAAGAGCAAATGGAAGAACGAATCCAAACAGAACGGGAACGACAATTGCAAAAATTAAAGCAACAGCAAAAAGAAGAGGAGAAACAGCAGCAGGGCAACAATAATAATAATAATAAGCAGCGTCCACCGGATTATGAAAG
>Ga0210025_1005224_pt1 | contig 10657 bp, 10 predicted proteins | sample CryGeyme20150102_FD_183989 | JGI IMG/M metagenome (GOLD analysis project Ga0210025, IMG submission 183989) | Groundwater microbial communities from Crystal Geyser aquifers in Utah, USA - Crystal Geyser metaG 2015-0102 (SPAdes) (version 2) | ecosystem: Environmental > Aquatic > Deep subsurface >...
AGCAATTTCATCTCAATAACCAGTTCGTGAGTTTCCATAATTCGACTCCATTGGCTGGCAATCATTTTACTACGATTACCTAAAATAAATTTCGATTCTCCTCACCCACTCGAACAACTTCTCCACTCCCTCCTCTGCGCTGATCTTCGGCCTCCAGCCCAGTTCGCGTTCCGCCTTACGGATATCGGCTACGAAAACCTTCTGGTCGCCGGAACGCCAGTCACTGCGCGCCACCGGGATGGTTTTCCCGTGCAATCGTTCGAGCCAGGGACCGAATTCTGTCCAGATGGAAAGAACGTTTGCCCCGCCGCCGCCGATGTTATAGACCTGTCCCGCGCAGGTTTCGATATTCTCAATTGCCAGATCGTACGCGTTAAGCAGGTCGTCCACGTGCAGAATATCGCGCACTTGTTTGCCGTCGCCGTAGATGGTGATCTGCTTCCCTGTGACTGCCGCGATCATCATCCACGCCACCCAGCCCTGGTCCTCCACGCCGAACTGGCGCGGTCCGTAAATGCACGATTGACGGAAGACAACAGTCGGCAGGCCATAGATACGATAGTAGTCGCGCACGTATTGGTCACCGGTACCTTTGGAATTCCCTGAAAAATAGGCATGTCCATTTTGACGGACCATCACAATGGAATTCGGAACTTCCACACAATATACTTTTCCATCGTAGTCTATCCATTCACTACGGTCCATTCCCTGGTTGCATTGGGCGGTTCTGGTTGTGGAAATATAAACCCGATAAAAACCCTGTTTATCTATTGCAATTGAAGCCGCCATACCACATTTGATTGCGATTTCCTGAACATCGTCTGCTAATTGGCGGGAAACTGTAGTATATCGCCAACTATTTTTTCCGTTTTTGTCACCATCCCCGTCAAGAAGGGACTGCAATAAAATCCGCAAATGATTTGCGCTTAAAGTCATTATTTCTTTTGGAATATATTTACTATGGGCTTTTCCAAACCGTTTCAAGTATTCATGCAACTGTCTTGACGTGGCAACGATATGATGTTTATCCACGACGGGAGAAAGCCCGACTGCGCGCATCACATCTATCGCCTCTTTCTTTCGATAGTAGGTTGTTAAAGTAACTGTGCAGTTTCCAGTATTTGCACTTTCATAACAATGTCCCTCGGCAATATACCAACCCAGGAAGCGCAACCAGTCATCCATCGCGATCTTTTTTTGAGCAAAGGAATGCTTGCGCTTTCCAGCTTTAACCGCAGGCAATGTGAAATATTCTTCGATTCTGCCATCCTTCAGGTCGGCGGCAAGCAGATACGCCATTGTTTTACCTTTAATGGCCTGCGCTTCGAGCAGGTGCGGACGCTCCAGTTCGTTATGATTGCAGTCCCACGACACAAGCATTTTGTGATTGGGTGTGACACAGGTTTGCAAACGACGATTATGTTGTACGTACATTTTCCCTTTGCAGGGATAAACAAAATGGGCGACAGGCTTTTGGTATTCGGCGACCTTTGTTTCCATGTTGTATGTTAGCACTTCATCGGTTTTAGTCAACCCATAAAATTTCCTCCACCCATCGCGTGTCAAAATATCCGTATCAGCCGAATAACAACACCCATAAGGCGAATGGAAATCCAGCGGCTGGGACTCGGACGCGCCGAAGGGCAGGTCCTTGTAATGCCAGCGGGTGGCGTCCTCTGCGACCTCCACGTCATCCATCCCGCCGTAAACTTTGTTGGTGGACGCGTAAATGAGAGTGGGATTGCGTCCCGAAAGACGCGCGGCTTCGACCACGTTGAACGTGCCAAGCGCGTTGATCTCAAAGTCGGGACGCGGATCGGTGACGGAGGTGGTCACCGCCACCTGCGCCGCCAAATGCACGATCACACCGGACCTGAGGGCGGCTTCCGCGACGAGGGACGCGTCGCGCACATCCCCAACGATCAGGCGGAAGGCGTCCTTGCCGAAAGTTCGCTCCAGCCATTCCAGGTTGTGCGGCGCGCCCGCCCGTGAGAGATTATCGAAGATGGTGACATTCTCGCCGCGCGACAAAAGGCGGTGAACGTAATTCGATCCGATAAATCCGGCGCCGCCGGTGACGAGATAATTTCGTTTCATAAATAATCCTTATCCTATTTCCCGCTGCCCTGAGCGGAGGGTACTCCCGAAGTCGAAGGGCGAGTCCATGAAACAATACTTGCTCACGAGAACCCGTCCTTCGACTTCGCTACGCTCCGCTCAGGACGGCGGTATTTTTGCAGAAGAATCCTCCCGCGTCCGCAAATTCTGCAACTCGCGATAAATCCCGCCCAGCGTCTCGCCCTCGCGCAGGAGACCGATGCCGCCGATGATGCCGCTGTTCAGGTAGTTGTACAGGCGCGCCGTCAACGCGACCGCAAGCGAGGTGGACTGGTTGCCCGTCAGCAGGGTCAACGCGGCCGCGATGGCGCCGTCGAAGGTCCCGACCGCGCCGGGCAGGGACGGGATCGCGCCGCCGAACGCGGCCGCGCCCAGGATGAAGAGTGCCCAGGTCGGTTGTGCGTTCGGGAAATAAGCCAGCATCATCAGGTAGTAGGCGACCAGCGCGATGCCCCAGTTGAGCGTCATCCAAAACAGGAAGCGGAGGAAGAGCCAGCCATCGGTGAGAACGCCGAGACCCGCGAAAAACGATTCGAGGAAACCGCCGCCAAATTTTTGCAGGGACGGCCAGCGCGCGCTCAATTTGTGGAAAAGATCCAAAGCCCATTGGTTGTTGCGCGCCAGGATGTAAAGCATGACCAGACCCGCGACCACCACCGCGCCGACGATGTAGCCGATGTTCTGCGAACCTTGCGCATCAACCACAAAGGGTAACGCCGCGAGCAGGATGGCGGCGGAGAAGCCAAGATCCACGACGCGTTCGATGACGATGGTCGGCAATACCTCGCCAAATTGCATATCCGATTTGCGCGTGATCAAAAACGCGCGTCCCAGTTCGCCGAGGCGGAAGGGCAGGAAATTATTCAGCAGATAGCCTTCGCCCACGGTGAGCAACACGTTGCTGTATGAAACTCGGTCACGAAGCAGGGTTTGCCAAACCTTGGCGCGGACAAGCATCCACACAAAGGATAGAACAATCGCCACCGCGAGGATGCGATAGTCCGCCTTGCGGACGGCGTCCACCATCGCGCCGAGGTCAACGAAATATAGGATGGCGGCAATCAGCAAAATGCTGATCAGCGCGCCGGGAAGCCAGCGGGGGATATGAAACTTCGGGGTCAAAATTTCCTCATTGGTAGACAGGTAGGCAGGTACACAGGTAAACAGGTAAACACAAACTACGAAACTATCAAACTACAAAACTACCCAACTCGCCTCATTCCTCATCCAGCCTCAACACCGCCATAAACGCATCCTGCGGGATTTCCACGTTACCGATCATCTTCAAACGTTTCTTGCCCTTCTTTTGTTTCTCGAGCAATTTCTTCTTGCGGGAGATGTCGCCGCCGTAGCATTTGGCCAGCACGTCCTTGCGCGTGGCTTTCACATTCGCGCGCGAGATGACGCGTCCGCCCGCGGCGGCCTGGATGGCCACGTCGAACAGTTGACGCGGGATCAACTCTTTCAACTTGGTGATGAGACGCTGTCCCTTGTGGTACGCGTCCCGTTCGTGGACGATGGCCGCCAGCGCGTCGACAGGCTCGCCGTTGACGAGGATCTCCAATTTCTGCAACTCGTCGGCGCGGTATTCGAGGAACTGGTAATCAAGCGAGGCGTAGCCTTTTGTGCGCGACTTCAGCAGGTCGAAAAAGTCAATGATGATCTCCGAAAGCGGAATTTCAAAATCGAGTTGGACGCGGTGCGGCGCGGGATATTCCTGTTGCTTGAAGACGCCGCGGCGCTTCGTCACCAGGTCCATGATCGGGCCGTAGTAATCCGTCGGCGTGATGATCTCGATGTTCATCCATGGTTCACGGATTTCGGCGACCGTCCCCTCGTCGGGGAGCGCCGCGGGCGAGTCCACCAGTATGATCGAGCCGTCGAGCAGGACCACCTCGTATTCCACCGACGGCGCGGTGAAGAGCACGTCGAGATTGTATTCCCTTTCGAGCCTTTCCTGGATGATCTCCATGTGGAAGAGACCGAGGAAGCCCGCGCGGAAACCGAAGCCCAGCGCCTGCGACGTTTCAGGGTCGAAGGTCAGGGAGGCGTCGTTGAGTTGCAGTTTGTCGAGCGACTCGCGCAGTTCGGAGTAATCGTCCGCTTCGACGGGATAGATCCCAGCGAAGACCATCGGCTTGGGCGTGCGGTAACCCGGCAGAGGGTCCAGGGCAGGAGCCGCCGCGCGGGTGATCGTATCTCCCACGCGGCACTCGTGCACGGTCTTGAATCCGGTCGCGATGTAACCCACTTCGCCCGATCCCAATCGCTCCACGGGTTTCATGCCCGGCGCGAAGATGCCGATCTCCACGGGGCGCATGTCCACTTTGGTGGCAAACATCCGCAGAACGTCGGCGGACTTGAGCGAGCCTTCGATCACGCGCACGTAGGCGATGACGCCCTTGTACGCGTCGTAATGCGAATCGAAGACGAGCGCGCGCAGGGGAGAGTCGTCCGCATCTTTGGGCGGCGGGACGCGTGTGACGATGGCCTCCAGGACTTGCTCGACGTTGAGGCCGTCCTTCGCCGAAATGCGGATGACCGATTCGGGCGGGACCCCGAGCAGGCTCCCGACATCTTCGGCCACTTCGTCGGGACGGGCGGAGGGCAGGTCAATTTTGTTGATGACGGGGATGATGGTGAGATTGGCGTCGAGCGCCTGGTAGAGGTTCGCCAGCGTCTGCGCTTCGATGCCCTGCGTCGCGTCCACCACGAGCACCGCGCCCTCGCAAGCCTTGAGCGCCCGCGAGACCTCGTAGCCAAAGTCCACGTGACCGGGCGTGTCTATCAGGTTGATCTCGTATTTTTGTTTGTCGCTGGCGGTGTAATACATGCGGACGGCGGAAGCCTTGATGGTGACACCCTTCTCGCGTTCGAGGTCCATCGTATCGAGCATTTGCGCGGACATATCGCGCTCCGAGACCGTGCCTGTCAGTTGCAACAGACGGTCGGCGAGCGTGGATTTGCCATGGTCAATGTGGGCGATGATGCAGAAGTTACGGATGTGGTCGGTCATACTGCTTTCTGGAGAAAATCGTTTTTGCGAAGAAAATTTATTGCGAACATGTCATTGCTTATTGGAATAAAAGCCCAGCGCAGCGCCATGTAAGCGGGGCAAAGTATAACCGAAATTAAAGGCCTGCATCCCCGCCCTCGCCATTTTCTCGGCTTGACGCAACAGATTCGCGGCCACGGCTTCATCCGCATAGGCCTCCCCGCAGTTGGGACAGATCCGCGCGGGGATGTTGTTCACGGTCAGAGACAAGTGTCCGCGTTCCAGCAGAACGGAAGTCATGCCGGGAACGGTCTCAGCCTGGTCGCGGAGGACACACTTCATTTCTTTCCATCCCTGGAACCGGATTTCCACTGCGAGGGATCGGGTTCATAAACAGTGATGACAATTGTCTCGTCCTCTTTTGTGTTCTCCGCCACAACAACGTGCAAAGGACGGTCCCCGCGCCTGCCGGATATCAATCTGCCGGGGAAGGGCATCTCTTCGGAATAATCTTCGATCATCTCCCCGGATTGCAGAACCTGCCGCACGTTTTCTTCCGGGACGCGCCGCTCGAACATGCGTTGCATGGCGTGAATGCGATAGATGATCGGGTGGGAGTTCATGGGAGGATTATAGGGCTGATCGAGCCGCCAACGCAAGATTGGATGCAAACACTTCGGGGAGCAACCCAAGTGTCCCCGTTTTTTGGATGACGGTTCCAAAGTTCTGCCAGGCCGCGCGGCGAATATCTTTCACTCCCAACCCATATTGCTGGGCAACCAGGTGCTCCACCCACCCAACCCGCAATGGAATCGCGGCGGGCGGATCGTTATAGCCGTGGTCGCTTTCGACTAAAATCCGCTCGAGCGGGACTCTCGTTCGGAATTTCGACTGACGGGCTACCGCCGAATGGATGGAAAAGTAACAGCCGAGAGAGACGGCCTCGCTCGTTTCTGCCGCGCTCCCCGTCCACCCATGGAGAATGGGAGCGGCGATGGGTCGCCGGCGCAATTCTTTGAGCGCCAAGCCCGTTGCGCGATAACTGTGTATGCTGGCTATTCTTGGGAGGTCGGTAAGAATCTCCAGAATTTGCCTGAACGTTTGGAGTTGTGTTTCGAGAGGGACTCGTGAGCCGGTATCCAGGCCAATTTCACCGACCAGCGCAGTTTTTTCGGCCAAACTGCGAAACTTCTCCGCGACGAAAGATTCTTGCGCCTTTGCGAAACGTGGATGGCAGCCCACTCTCCAGACAATGTGAGGTTCATTCCGATTGTCCACCTCACCTTCAGCGGGAGAGAGGGTCATGGCAAGGACCGCGCCTGTATCCATCAGTTCGTTGCTGTTCCGGCGAGGATCAATATGAGCGTGAGCATCAAGCGAGGGAAGCAGTTTCATGGCGGTCCTTCCGTTGCGTTGGAAATACTACATCCGAACGGCAGGCATCAAAAGCCCTGGCATGGACACGCGTCCGCCGAAGGTCCCCGTAGGGGGCGGGGTGAGGGAGCGGGGTTGAAACCACCTGCTCAATTCATGGAAGCCCTTCGGACTGGCGCACGCGAGTCGGATTCATCCGACTTTCACGAACTGAGGCAGGAATTCATTCCGCCGAACCCGCCGATTTATTGTCCGCGCAAAACCTGCTTGATTTTCATATCCTCCCCGCCGACTTCGATCATCAAGTCGCCGCCGCGTTTGCCAATGTAATCTTTGGGGCCGTAGTTTATCCGCCAGAGCAACCCGTTTTCAAAGTGTTGCGTAATCGTGATGAGACTCTGGAGGATGTCCACGCCTAGTTCTCGGGCGCGCTTGTTTGCGGTTGTCATCACGCGGGCGAGGGAAACAGCAATGTCATCTTGAAGAACATCAGTGGATAAAGTAGCCATTCGTAAACTCCTTACTCTGTAAACACTGTTTGCGTATCGTCCATTTCACGGGCTTGTCCGGCAGGACTGATAAGAAAAATAATTTCCTGTGAGACAACAAATTCTCCAACGTACTCAGAGCCTTTCAAATCAGGGTCATCACGGACAGCGCGCTTGTCGGTTTCGCCTGGCTCCTGGAGATAGTCACTGCCTGTATTGGGATGAGTATGGAACGACGTGACAATTTCCAATCCATCAATCTTACAACCTGCATGGGGTGGAACTTGAATGCTGTCCTTCGATCCTTTCGGCCAGCGAACAACACTCAATTTATCATCACCGTCTTTGACGATGAAACCGCCTTCCTCGTGTCCGCCAGTTACGCCAGGATTGGAATCTGTCCATGCTTGTTGCAATGCCGAGCGGACATTTTGGTTGGATAGAATGGCTCTCGGTGTAAGCGACATAGATGAATTATAGCACCTCCCTCATCGCCAAAATCCCGTCATGCCCACACCCTCGCCGAAGGTCCCCGTAGGGGGCGGGATGGGGGGAGGCAGACCTGACATGTTTACCCTGACTGGCACACGAGCGCGAGTGGTTGGTTGATCGCGGCCTATGCCCATGCACGCGTCACGGTTGGCAACGGCGCGGGTGAAACATGCCAGACTTATAATGTTTTGAGTTGGGCAATAAATTCTCGTGCGGTGATGACAGGGATATTGCGAAAAGTTTCAAGTTCCAGTAAATGTCCATCACCGCTGACGATGAAATTTGCTTCTCCTGCTACTGCCGCTTCGAGAAATTTATTGTCCGTTGGGTCGGCCGCGATGGCATGGATAGTTTCCAAAGGGACGACAAATTCAGCTTTATCGAGAATGAGCGCGGCAAAGTCATCTACTTCTACACTTTCAATTTTGAATTTGGGTCTCCGCAATACTTTGAGATATTCATCAACAATCGGTTTGCTTACAACCAGTGCAAATTTCCCCGATTTCCACGCGACGATAATTGCTTCCAGCGCGCCCCCAAGATACCCTGAAACGATGATGTTTGTGTCTAAAACGACGCGCATTACTTCCCCTCACGCACCGCGCGGATTTCGGCGTCAATATCTTCTTGTGTGATATTCAATTTCTTCGCGCGAGCGCGCACACGCTCCCATGATTTATCGAAGCGTTTTTCGATTTCATCGCTATCTGCCAAACCAAACTTGATAAAACGAACGTACTTCAACACATCGGTCAGGCGAGATTCGGGAAGCGTGGAAATTTCCCGAATAATGGTTTGCTCTAAATTAGTCATGATAAACCTCTTGTGATAATTATACCTCCTGAAATCAATAACGGGTCTGCTTGAAAACTTGAAAAGGGCAGACCTGACATGTTTACCCTGACTGGCACACGAGCGCGAGTGGTTGGTTGATCGCGGCCTATGCCCATGCACGCGTCACGGTTGGCAACGGCGCGGGTGGAACACCTTCGGCAGGTCTTTGGTTGCGGATGTTCAAATTGTAGCAGTTTCACCCAACCGCCAAAGCCCTGACATAGACATGTGCGCGCGCAGGATGGGGCAAAAATCAAAGAGACCAGTTTCGCAAGGAAACTGGTCCTAAATCCATATTTTATTCAGTTAAACGGCCTGCTTCCTTGAGTATAAAACAAACCCAACTACAGCAATAATGACTCCAGCAATGGCGCCTATGATCTGTTTATAACCGAAAATGGCTGTGCCGCCGATCCCGATCGCATCGGCTGCCAACGAGGCGACCAACAAAACCACCCCGATTACCAACAAAGCAATACCTATCGTTTTCCTGTTATTCATTTTATTTCTCCTTTGCTGCAAAGAAAAGATGATTTTCGAACTTATCTTGCTAAGCCATTATAGCACCTGATGCAAAATGTCAAAATCCCGGCATAAATACGCGCTCGCGGGGGATGGGATGCAGACCTGACATGTTTCCGTGAAAGTTTTGCATTCGGAGTCTGGTGTTCACATGCGCGTCACGGTTAATCAGAGCGCGGATGAAACACCTTCGGCAGGTCTTACCAGTTTCCGCGAGGGGCTGATTAATCGCGGCCTGTGTCCACGCGAACGTCACGGTTGGCAGCGGCGCGGATGAAACACCTTCGGCAGGTCTTACCAGTTTCCGCGAGGGGCTGATTAACCGTGGCTTGTGTCCATGCACGCGCCACGGTTGGCAACGACGCGGATGAAACATGTCAGGTCTCAAAGACTCTTATTTCTCGGGTGGCTGAACTGGGGGAGTTTCTTGTGTCACTGGCGGCGCTGGTGTAACTGCCGGCGCTGCCGGCGCTGGTATTACCGGCGTCTCTTGAGATTGAGACTTTTTCCTGCTCTGCTTGAGCCTTTCCTTCTGCTCTTTCTTGCGCTTCTTTGCCAATTCCTTCTGACGTTTTTCATATTGATAGTTTACTTTAGCCAATTTGGTATCCTTTCATGCTGTTGAGGGATGAATTCGATAAGTTATTATAGCACGCTGGCGTGGATACGCGCTCGCGCGCTACTTATGATGCCGCGACACATACCAGACCGCGCCCAGCCCCAGCAGGTTGATGACCACCGCCGCACCCGTCGCGGACGAGAGGCCGGACGCGTACAACACGGGGGCCAACAGCGCCCCGCCCGCCCGTCCGAGCGAGTGCGCCGCCAAATTGAACGAGAGGGTGGTCGCGCGCGCCGAGGGCATGATCTCGCTCATCAACGGGATGCTGGTGACCAGCGTGAACTCGAACGTGATGTAAAACAGGAACAGCCCCGCCAGCGCGCCCAACTCCGTTCGCCCGATGAGGGGAAGCAGGGACGCGGCGAGACAGTTGGCCGCCAGCCCAATCCCCGTCGCGCGGACTTTGCCGAGGCGGTCCGCGAACAGCGCCACCAGTCCCTCCCCGCCCAGTTCGGACAGGCCGATCACCGCCGAGGCGCCTGCCAGCGCGGCGATCTGCAACTGGAACGAATCCTCCAGCCAGACGCCGAACAGCAGGTTGACCACCTCGTTAGCCATGCTCGCAAACAGGCCGATCGCAAGCCCCGCCAGCGCCGGCGCGGACGTGAAGATGGCGCGCACGTTGCCGAAGAGTCCGTCCGCGTGAGGGGCGGGACGGTGCGAGTCGCGCGCCGCCCACGCCAGGAGCAGGCAGGCCAGCGCGGCCAGCAGTCCGAGCGCGCCGAACGGCGCAGACCAATTCAGGTGGGCGATCAAAAATCCCATGGCGGGCACGCCCAGGATGAACGATAGCGACCACGCGAATTCGGAGAAGGCGGTCGCGGCGCCGCGCCGTTCGTACGGCACGTGGTCCGCGATGTAAGCCAGCATGGACGGGTCGAAGAAGGTCTTGCCCACCAACGCCAGCACGAGCGCCGCGCCGAGGGTGATGAGACTCGGCCACAGCGCGACCAGTCCCATGGCCGCCGCCACCAGCCCCGCGCCGAGCAACATCCCAAACCTGCGGCCGCGCGGCTCGATGAACGGGAACAGGAACGGGGTCGCCGCGCCGATGACCGAGCGATTCGCCACCAGCGCGGAGACCGCCGCCAGGTCCACGCCCAGGCCGCGCGCGAAGACCGCCAGGAACGGGTAGATCATCCGATGCGCGGTGTTGAGGATGACGCGGATGAAGGTGAGGATGGCGAGGCGCAGGGGGGGCATGGCGGGTCT